>ERZ1032852.332-NODE-332-length-11901-cov-6.865102_pt1 | contig 11901 bp, 10 predicted proteins | sample MGYA00516689_ERZ1032852 | MGnify/ENA primary metagenome ERZ1032852 (study PRJEB33719, sample SAMN04262499) | wastewater metagenome | biome: rural village; feature: composting latrine chamber; material: composting feces with ash | place: El Salvador | collected...
AGTGGAATGTTCATCACGATTGTGATGACTGGATTGGATCAAGACCAGATTCAGAAAAACCTAACTCTCCGCACACTTAAGGATGCACAGAAAAACGTGGTGTCGTACGGTCTGGCGTTTGCACCTATCAACTTTTTATTTCTCTGCCTAGGGGTACTGTTGCTAGTCTTTGCAGCACAGTACAACATTGTTCTTCCGGAGGTGTCTGATAATATTTTGCCCGTCCTCGCGAGTGAGCACATGGGGCCAGTGGTACTTGGGATCTTTATCGTAGGGGTGGTGGCAGCGGCTTTTTCGAGTGCTGACTCGGCTTTAACCGCTCTAACTACTTCGTTCTGCGTGGATATCCTTGATATGAAAGCGATATCCCAATCAAAAGAACAAGAGAAGAAAGACGTAACTACTCGCCGGTGGGTGCATATCGGAATGAGTGTGGTTTTCGTGCTGATCATACTTCTTATTGAAGCAATAGGCTCCGATAGTATCATCACAGCCATTTACAAATTAGCGTCATATACATACGGTCCGTTGCTTGGCCTTTACTTCTTTGGCCTTTATAGCAAGGTGAAACCGATGGATCGGTATGTTCCATACGTTGCCATCGCGGCACCGGTACTCTGCTTTATAATAGAATTCGCTATGCTTCAGCTGTTTGATTATAAAGTGGGATACGAATTGCTCCTGATGAATGGATTAATCACGGGACTGGGGCTTTGGGTTATTTCAAAGAGAAAAAACACAGTAATAGGTTGATGAAAAATCAAAAAAGTATGATAATTAAAAGTGCCGAGTTTATAATCAGTAACAGCGACTATAAAGAATGTCCTGTAGATGGTCGTCTAGAGTATGCCTTTATCGGGCGTTCAAACGTGGGGAAATCGTCGCTTATCAACATGCTGACTAACCGGAAAGGACTGGCAATGACCTCTTCCACGCCGGGTAAGACGTTGTTGATTAATCACTTCTTGATTAATGACGAGTGGTACCTGGTGGACTTGCCCGGGTATGGCTACGCGCGGCGGGGCAAGGAGGGACGGGAGAAGATCCGGGAGATCATCGAGGATTACATCCTGGAACGGGAGGCGATGACCAACCTCTTCGTGTTGGTGGATTCACGCCACGAGCCGATGGAGATCGATCTCGAGTTCATGGAATGGCTGGGGGAGAGTGGGGTGCCTTTTGCCCTCGTTTTTACCAAGGCAGATAAGTTAAGCGCGGGGCGCGTGGGGCAGAATATAAAGGCGTACAAGGAGAAAATGTTGGAAACTTGGGAAGAACTGCCCCCCGTGTTTGTCACCTCGTCGGAGAAGAAGCAGGGCAGGGAGGAACTTCTTGATTATATTGAAAGCATCAATAAAATGTTATAGGGGCCTGTTCGAGGCTCTAATGCCCATGGAGCGACACGAGCGGCTATTACCTTCCGAAGGTGCCCCCCATGATATCGAGCAGTTCGTTGGTGATGGATTGTTGCCGCAACTTATTGTATTCTAATCTAAGCTCTTCCACGAGATCGTCCGCGTTATCCGTGGCAATCTGCATCGCGGTTACCCGTGCGGCGTGTTCCGACGTGACGGAGTCGACGTGCGCCGCGAACAGTTTAACTTGAAGCACCTTGGGAACCAGGTGAGCGAGGAGGCTATCCTTGTCGGGCTCGATGATATACTCCTCGTCGACGGGCGTGCTCTTGGATGCCTCCTTTTCCAAGTCACTGAAGCCGATGGGAAGGAGTGTCTCCCGTGTTAACAGTTGCGTTCGAGTGCTTTGGAAGTGGTGGTAGATGATTTCCACCCGGTCGATTTTCTTGTTTAGAAACAGCTTCATAAGCTTCTTTGCTATCCGGCGGCTGTCTATATAATGCGGTTTATCAGCGATGGCAGCGTACTCTTCTACCGGTTCAAATCCCATGTTACGCGCGGCCTTTGTTACCTTCTCGCCCACGAGGAAGAGGAGGATATTCTCTTTACCGAGGGAGCGGTAGTCGTTGATTGCCTCTTCCAGCTTATCGCCCACGGCGTCGTTGAACCGTCCTGCCAGCCCGGTATTGGATGAAAAAGCCACGATGGCTACCCGCTTAACGGGCCGTTTCTCCATGTAAGGGGAGGGAAGCTCCTTTCTTTCGCCGCCCGCTCTTTCGTCCCCGTTCAGGAGCGGCTGCAAGATCCGTTGCAGCGTCCGCTCGTAGGGGCGAAGGTGCTGTATGACCCGCTCCGCCTTCTTCTGCTTGGCCGAGGAGACCATCATCATGGCCGATGTGATCTTCCGGGTGGACTGCACCGACTGGAGCCTGCTTTTTATCTCTTTGAGTCGTGCCATAAGGAATTACTGCTTCAGGGTGGTTGCCGTGTTCTCGGCCACCTTCACGAGGATCTCCGCGATTTGGTCGTTCATCTCTCCCTGTTTCAGCAGGTCGAGCACATCGTCCCGGTGGCTCGCTTCGAGCGCGGACAGGAACTCTTTCTCGAACCGGGGTACTTTCTCCAGGGGAACCTCCTTGAGGAGCCCGTTGGTGCCGCAATAGAGGATAGCGATCTGGTGCTCCACACTCATGGGGCTGTGTACCGGCTGCACGAGTAGTTGTTCGTTTTTCTCTCCCTTGTCGATGGTCATGGCGGTGACCGCATCCATATCCCCACCGAACTTGGTAAAAGCTGCCAGCTCCTGGTACTGTGCCTGGTCCATCTTGAGCGTCCCGGATACTTTTTTCATCGCCTTCACTTGGGCGTTGCCCCCCACGCGGGAGACGGAGATACCCACGTTGATGGCGGGCCGGATGCCCCTGTTATAGAGGTCGGCCTCGAGGAAAATCTGCCCATCGGTGATGGAAATCACATTGGTGGGAATGTAAGCGGAGACGTCGCCCGCCTGTGTTTCAATGATAGGGAGCGCGGTGAGTGAACCTCCTCCCTTCACTTTTCCCTTGAGGCTTTCGGGGAGGTCGTTCATGTTGACGGCCACCTCTTGTTGGTCGATGATGTTCGCCGCGCGTTCCAGCAAGCGGGAGTGGAGGTAGAAGATATCGCCGGGGTAGGCTTCACGTCCCGAGGGACGTCGCAAGACGAGGGACACCTCGCGATAGGCCACCGCCTGTTTAGACAGGTCGTCGTATATCACCAGCGCGTTGCGGCCTGTATCCCGGAAGTACTCGCCCACAGCGGCCCCGGCAAACGGCGCGATGTAGCGCATGGCCGCGGTGTCTGACCCGTTGGCTGATATGACCACGGTATAATCCATAGCCCCTTTCTCGGTGAGTGTTTTCACGATGGAGGCCACCGAAGAACCTTTTTGTCCCACTGCCACGTAGATGCAGTATACCGGTTCCCCTTTTTCGTAGTTTTCTCGTTGGTTGATAATGGTGTCGATGGCGATGCTGGTCTTGCCGGTCTGCCTGTCGCCGATGATCAGCTCCCGTTGTCCCCTCCCGATGGGAATCATGGCGTCCACCGCCTTGAGTCCTGTCTGCAGGGGAGTGTCTACCGGTTGGCGGAACACCACGCCGGGTGCTTTGCGTTCCAGTGGCATTTCCACTCGCTCGCCTTGTAGCGGCCCCTTCCCGTCGAGCGGTTCGCCGGTGGGGGTGATGACCCGTCCCAGCATGCCTTCTCCCACGTAGATGGAGGCTACCCGGCCGGTCCGTTTTACCGTGTCGCCCTCCTTGATCTCGCTGGACGAGCCCAAAAGGATAGCCCCCACGTTGTCTTCCTCGAGGTTCATGACGATGGCTTGCATGCCGTTATCGAACGCCAACAACTCGTTGGCCTCGGCATTTCGCAACCCGAATACACGGATGACGCCGTCGCTCACGCTGACGACTACCCCTGTCTCGTCGAACTGCACGCGGGTATCGATCCCTTTGAGTTGCATCCGCAGCATCTCGGAAACTTCGCTTATCTTTATTGCATTATCTGCCATTTTCTTTATAATTAATTAGCGCGCGAGCGAGTGCTTGAGGCGTTCCAGTTCGCCGGTGACGCTCGCGTCCCACCGGTAGTCGTCCAGGTTGAGGATGAATCCGCCGATTATGTTGGGGTCGACCACCGCCTCTATCTCCAGTTTGCCGCCGGTGATGTGCCGGACGCGGCTCAGGAGCTTTTCCCCGGTCTCTTCGTCGATCGGGACGGCCGTTACCAGTTTCCCGGCTTGCAGGCGGAACCGGTGTCGGTATAGGTCGACGAACCGCTGCGCGATGAATTGCATGTATTCCTCCCTCTCGTTTTTAACGATCAGGGCAACCATCTCGTCGAGTGCCGGGGAGATGTCGCCGCCGCACGCGGCGCGAATGATGTTTGCCTTCTCGGCTCCCGGGATAGAGGGGTCTTGCAGGGCTCTTCGCAGCTCGGGTACCTCCATGAAAACAGCAACCAGCAGCTTCATTTTCGCGTACACCTCTTCCTGTTCTCCTTTTTCGATCGCGTGATCGAGGAGCGCGGTGGCGTAGCGTGTAGATACCGGTCCGGTGTTCATCGCGTTCAGGATTTAGAAATGTTGGTTTCATCGAGGAGGCGGTCGATCAGGCCCATTTGTTCCTGGTCGTTGTCCAGCTTATCGCGCAGTATCTTCTCCGTGAGGCTCAGCGATAGGGTAGCCACCTCGTTCCGTATCTGCCGGAGTGCTTCTTCTTTCTCGGCCCGTACACGTGCACGCGCTTCCTCGATAAGCTTGTCCGACTCTTTCCGGGCGTCTGCATGGGCCTTATGCAACAGTTTCTCCCGCAACTTCGCGGTCTCCCGTAGCATGGCCGCTTGCTCTTCGCGGGTGGCCGCCATCATCTCCTCGCCGGTTTTCTTCACGTTGGCCAGTTCCGCGCGTGCTTCACGGGCTGCCTGGAGCGATTCGTCGATGTACTCTTTCCGCTTTTCAACCGATTTGAGAATGGTGGGAAAAGCGTACTTGGCCAGCACGAACAGCACCACGCCAAACGATAGCGTCATCCAGAAAACAAGCCCCGGTTCGGGTGTTAGTAGCGACATACTTGGACTTTATTTATTTAAAGGATAAATCCGCACACCACGATGGCAAACAGGGCTACCCCCTCGATTAACGCGGCAGCAATGATCATCGTGGTACGTATATCCGCTCCTGCTTCGGGCTGGCGCGCGATGCCTTCCAGTGCCGACTGGCCGATTTTCCCGATACCCAAGGCGGCGGCGAGTACCACGAGCCCGATGCTCAAGGCAATCCCCACCGGCCCGAGGCTAAAAGAAGCGGGAGCCGCCTGCAATAAAACTGTAAGTAATGTCATTTTTTTTGTTTTAAATATTTTTGTTATTCAGATTCACTACAAAATGGATAAAATAATTCCCGAAGATACCACTTTTTATTGAAATTTCAATGCATCCATTATCTTCAAAGTGGTTAACAGCCTTATCCGGCAAGTGGTTTATTTTTAGAGCCGCGAACGAAACCTCCTGTTAGGCACGGGGGCACCTCGACAACCCGCCGGCACGGCTATCAGCCGGGGGCGCTGGTTTCTTTTTTTTCTTTCGGTGCGGTATGTGCCCGCGCTTGCCCGATGAAGACGGCGGAAAGGAGCGTGAAGACGTAAGCTTGGATAAACGCGATAAGCAATTCCAAGAAATCGATGAAGATGGTGAATAGCACAGAGACCACGGTCATGGACGCGTTGATGGCTGTTCCCAGCGATACCGTGATAAAGATGAGCATGGTGAGCCCCATCACGATAGAGTGGCCGGCCATGATGTTCGCGAAGAGACGAATCATGAGCGCGAAGGGCTTGGTGATGGTGCCGGTAAGCTCGATGATCTGCATGAGCGGGACGGGCGCTTTGAGCCAAGTGGGAACATCGGGCCAGAAAATCTCCTTGTAATATTCTTTGGTGCCGGTGAGGTTGATCACCAAGAAGGTGCCCACAGCGAGCACCATGGTCACCGCGATGTTCCCGGTGACATTTGCTCCACCCGGGAAGAAGGGCACCAATCCCAGCAGGTTATTAATAAAAATAAAGAAGAAAACGGTGAGCAGGTAGGGCGCGTACCGCTGATGGTCAGTCTTAATGGAGGATTTTATAATATCATTATGGATGGAGGCGATAAGCATCTCCATCATCCCCGTGAATCCTTTCTTCCCTTCCAAGGGTTCTCGCTTGTAGGAACGTGCCACGCCCGTTATGATGAGAACAAGTATAAGAGAGGCGATGAGTAGTGCCGCGGCATTCTTCGTGAGCGATAGATCCAAGGGCCTTGCTTCGTTCCCCGCCGCGTCTATTTCCACTATTTTACCCTTGTATTTCCCCTCTTTGGCCACGTGGAAGCCCTGGTACCCCCCTGGTTCACGCAAACGGGCAGATGAGAAGAAATGCCATCCCGAGCTTTTGCTTCGCAGGATAACCGGGAGGGATAGAGTGAGCTGGCGTTTACCATCGCTCACGATCTGCCACTCGTACGTATCGGCAAGGTGATCCAGGATAAAACTCCGGATATGGAGTTCTTCCTTGGCCTCGTGGGCTTCTTCACTTATGCTGTGCCCATTGCTTGCTTGGACGACAGGCCGGGCGATAGCATCCACGGGCATTAATAGTAACAGCAACGCTGATGCTATCACGCTACATATTGTTTTTTGTATCATTGTTCAATTCGTTCCTTGGGCGGCTTCTCCTGATCGTTTTTATACTTCATGTATTTCTCCATTCTCAAGTAGATGTAAGTCTCCCATATGAGGCTGATCAGGTAAAAGATGACAAACAGGATAGCAAACGTGCGCAGGTTTGGTTTATCGAAAATCCAGTAGATGATAACGATCGCGAACGAGGTGAAGATCTTGAGTGTCCGCGTAAACATGAAAACGTTCAATACTTTTTCGGCTTTACGCGGCGTGCGCCGAAACTGCAAGATGAAAGCAACCCCCAGCACGTAAAAGAACAAGGGAATGATCGGGTACGTGTTTATAAGCAGTTCCGGGAAGAACAGCTTCAAAATAATCCACATGCCAACCCCGGTGATAAAGAGCATGACAGTGTGCAGGATCAAGAAATATGCCACGAGTTTCTTCATTTTTCTTTCGTTTTAGCTTCTTTCTACTTACTGTATAACAGGTGCTAATACCCCGATGTTTTCATACCGCTCGTCCGATAGTTGGGTATCATCCCGGCGGTTCTTTCGTTTCCACGCAGACAACCACGTTGTTGTCGTGCATTTCCACGAACCCGTCTTCCACTTCCAGCTCCTTGATCTTATCGCCCGCCGTGAACGAGAGCATCCCTTTGGTGAGGGAGGCAATGATGGGGGCGTGGTTATTGAGAATTTGGAAGGAACCCATCGTCCCCGGGAGCGTGATGGATTCCACCTCGCCGCGATAGAGCGTTTTCTCCGGGGTTAGGATCTCTAAATGCATCTTTTATCAATTATTCAAGTTTCGTTTCTGTCTCGTCTACAGCTAAATATAAGACATATTACTATTTCGTGGGCACCCGTAGATGAAATAGGCGCGATTTGATAAGCTGTCTGAGCATAGCGAGTTCTTATCAAATAGCCTATGAATCGATAATGGGTCACGAAATAGTAGCAGTCGAAATATTTAGCTGTATAGCCATACTTAATATAGTTTTAAGCTGGCGTTTGTTCTTTTTTTCCTTGCCTGCTCTGTTCCATAAGTCGTTCTCCCTTTTGGATGGCATCTTCGATGGTTCCCACGTTCATGAAGGCCGGTTCGGGGTACTTGTCCATTTCACCGTCAAGGATCATCTTGAACCCCTTGATGGTGTCTTCGATGGGTACCATCACTCCGGGTTGTCCGGTATACTGTTCCGCCATGTGGAAAGGTTGAGAGAGAAAGCGTTCTACTTTGCGGGCGCGGTTCACCGTGAGGCGGTCTTCGTCCGACAGTTCGTCCATGCCGAGGATGGAGATGATATCTTGGAGTTCCTTGTATCGTTGCAGGATCTGCTTTACGCGGATGGCTGTCTGGTAGTGTTCCTCTCCCACGACGTGTGGGTCGAGGATGCGTGACGACGATTCCAACGGGTCCACCGCGGGGTAGATCCCAAGCGAGGCGATCTTCCGGCTTAGCACGGTAGACGCGTCGAGGTAGCTAAAGGTGGTGGCCGGCGCGGGGTCGGTAAGGTCATCCGCCGGCACGTACACGGCTTGTACTGACGTGATGGAGCCGTAGGTAGTAGAGGCGATACGCTCCTGTAGGGTTCCCATCTCGGAGGCGAGGGTGGGCTGGTACCCCACGGCAGAGGGCATCCGCCCCAAAAGTGCCGACACCTCGGAACCTGCCTGCACGAAGCGGAAGATGTTATCGATGAAGAGCAGCGTGTCGCTTCCTTTCCCACCGCTGTCGCGGAACGACTCGGCCACTGCCAGCCCTGTGAGGGCGACGGAAGCCCGTGCTCCCGGTGGTTCGTTCATCTGCCCGAAGACCAGCGTGGTTTGGGATTTCTTCAGCTCATCGTAATCGACGGTGCTGAGGTCCCACTTGCCTTCTTCCATTCCTTTCTTAAACTCGTCGCCATACTTGATAACGCCCGACTCGATCATCTCCCGGAGCAGGTCGTTCCCCTCCCGGGTACGTTCTCCCACGCCGGCAAAGACGGAGTAGCCGTCGTGTCCCTTGGCGATGTTGTTGATGAGCTCCATGATGATCACCGTTTTGCCCACGCCGGCCCCGCCGAACAGGCCGATCTTGCCTCCCTTGAGGTAGGGCTGAAGCAGGTCGATCACCTTGATACCGGTGATAAGGATCTCCTCGGAGGTGGTGAGGTCCTCAAACTTGGGTGCTTCGCGGTGGATGGGGTACTGGTCTTCACGATCCAGCGACGAAAGCCCATCGATGGGACTTCCCACCACGTTGAGCAGCCTCCCTTTTATCTGTTCCCCGATGGGGACACTGATGGGGCGACCGAGCGCTTTTACCGCGAGTCCGCGGCTGAGGCCGTCGGTACTGTCCATGGCCACGGTGCGGACGGTATTTTCCCCGATGTGTTGCTGCACCTCGAGAAAGATTTCCTGCCCGGAGGAGTGTTGCACGGAGAGGGCATCGTTGATAGCGGGAAGCTTTACTTGCCGCGGATCGGGAAGCTCAAAATGCACATCGACCACCGGTCCGATAATTTGTGAAATATATCCATTTAACATCGGCATACGTCGTGATTATTTGTTGCTTGTTGCAAGCCTGGTTTTTCCTCAAAGGTACAAAATAAAAATGACTTGCAAAAAGAGAAGAAGAGCCACAAGCGAGACTTGAACTCGCGACCCACGCGTTACGAATGCGTTACTCTACCAACTGAGCTATTGTGGCATGTTTAGAGGGAACAAAAATATAAAAAAACTCGACTATCTCCAAAAAAAAACGGGCAGCAATCGCGTGCTCCCCGTTTCTTTTAACCATGAAATATTGTTATTTTTTTACCGGCTGCTCTTTTTTCTTCAAGACGCTATATGCTACCGGCGAAGCGATGAACAAGCTGGTAATGGTTCCCACGACTACTCCCACGAGCATGGCGAACATGAAGCTTCTCACGGCGTCGCCCCCGAAGAAGAGGATACAGATAATAACCAAGATGGTGCTTATCCCCGTGTTGATGGTACGGGCCAACGTGGCGTTCAACGAATCGTTAAACAGGTCCAGCAACCCGCGTTTGGGGTAGAGCCCTTGGTACTCCCGTACCCGGTCGAACACCACCACCTTGTCGTTGATGGAGTAACCTACCACGGTGAGGATGGCAGCGACGAAGGTCTGGTCTATCTCCATGGAGAAAGGCATTATTCTCCAGAGGAGGGTGTAGAACCCGATCACCGAAAACGCGTCGATAGCGAGCGATGCCACGGTTCCCAGCGAGTATGCCAAGTTACGGAAGCGGATGAGGATATACAATCCCATGAATACGAGTGCCAAGAAGAGCGCGATGAACGCGTTCCGGATCATGTCCTCGGCAATGCTCGGGCCTACCTTCTGGGAGCTTTGTATATAGTCGTCGATGCTTTTTCCCGGGGCGATGTACGTAGCCAATCCCTCTCCCAACAGGTCGCGCAGTTGTTCTTCCACGCCCGATCCTTCTTCCTCGATCATGTAGTTGGTGGAGATACGCACTTGGTTGCTCGCGCCGAACGTGATTACCCGTACCGATTCATCGAAGTGAGGTGCCAGCGCATCTTGCACGTCGCCCGTGTTTACCGGTTGATCGAAGCGCACGATGTAATTGCGTCCCCCCGTGAAGTCGATCCCGGAGTTTAATCCCATTGTAAACAGCGATATGATGCTGACTACCACGAAAACCCCGATCCCGGTGTTGATCTTCTTGCTGTTCTGGATGAACTTGAAGTTATAATCCTTGAAGATTGCTTTCGAGAAGGCGGTGTTGAAGGTGAGGTGTTGCCATTTTCCTTTTTCCAAGAGGCTTTCGTACAACAAGCGGGTAAGGAACACTGCCGTGAGGAACGACGCCGCTATACCTATCATAAGGGTGATGGCGAATCCCCTGATGGCACCGGCCCCGAAGAACGCGAGAATGACTCCCACGATAATGGAGGTGAGGTTGGCGTCGAAGATCGCGGAGAACGCGTTCTTGTAGCCGTCCTCGAGCGCGCGGCGTAATGTTTTGCCGGCCGCCAGCTCCTCCTTGATGCGTTCGTTGATAAGAACGTTGGCGTCTACCGCCATCGCGAGCGACAGGATCATCCCTGCGATACCAGGGAGCGTGAGCACGGCCTGGAAGGCCGCGAGCGTGCCGAGGGTAAAGAAGAGGTTGAGGAGCAACGCCCCGTTGATCACCATGCCCGGGATAAACCCGTAGAGCACGCAGGTAAAGATAAAGAGCACGATCAGGGCGATCACGAAGGAGACAAACCCGTCGTTGATGGCCTCTTGTCCCAGCGAGGGGCCTACCACGTCTTCTTGCACGATGCGTACCCCGGCTTGCATCTTACCCGACTTAAGCACGTTCTCCAAGTCCTGTGCTTCTTGCGGGGTGAAGTTACCGGTGATGGACGAGCGCCCGCCGTCGATGCGGCTATTGACCGTAGGTGCCGAGTAGACGTACCCGTCCAGCAGGATGGCGATGGATTTACCTATTTCGGCACCGGTGATGGTAGCCCAGCGGCTGGCACCGGCTGAGTTCATGGTCATGCTCACTTCCCACGCGGAGCCCTGTTGTCCTTGGTCGGCACGCGCGTTGGTCACCACGTCGCCTTCCAGTGCCGGCCCCCGGCGGCTGCCGTCGCCCTTGAGCGCGAACAGTTCAAAGTAGGTCTCGCGTTGGTCTACCGGCTTGAATCCCCATTTAAAGCGGACGTCGGCGGGAAACACGTCTTTATACCGGTTGAGCAAGAAGTTCACCTCCGCGGTGTCTAACTTGGAGACGGTGCCCACTATCGGCCCCGTTGCCCCGCTCATCGCGAAGTAGGGTTGATTGAAATACTCGAGGAAGCTTCTCGTGATCACGATCTTTTTCTCTTCGCCATCCTCGGTGATGATGGTGGTCCCCCTCGGGTCTATGCTGTCTGCCGCGACGGCTGCTCCCGCTGTTGTATCTTCTTCTGTCACGGCCTCTTCGTTGGCAACCGCTCCTTCTTCCGCGTCTACACCTTCATCGGTAGCGGTGGTAGCGGTGAGTGCCGACCGTTGTGCCATGGCGTATTCGCCGGAGCGGGCATTCAACTCGTTAAAGTACATGCCCAGCTCGTTCACGTTATACGTTTTCCAAAACTCCAAGTTGGCGCTCCCCTGCAGGAGGTTACGCACCCGCTCCGGTTCGGTGATTCCCGGTAACTCCACCAGGATACGCTCCGCGCGGTCGAGCCGTTGGATGTTGGGTGCCACCACGCCGAATCGGTCGATACGGGTAGCGAGCACGTTAAATGAGTTGTTGGCCACGCTTACTAATTCAGCGCGCAGCACGCTGATCACATGGTTGTTGGTGGCGGTGGGGCTTACCCTGTCGCCCAT
>ERZ1032852.334-NODE-334-length-11840-cov-8.233263_pt1 | contig 11840 bp, 10 predicted proteins | sample MGYA00516689_ERZ1032852 | MGnify/ENA primary metagenome ERZ1032852 (study PRJEB33719, sample SAMN04262499) | wastewater metagenome | biome: rural village; feature: composting latrine chamber; material: composting feces with ash | place: El Salvador | collected...
CGGCTTTCACTATATTTGCACGCTAATATACGCTTTTTATTGAGAATGGACTACAGTTTCTTCGATTTTTTGAGACTACTGGGTGCGATGGCCCTGTTCCTTTACGGGATGAAAACCATGAGCGACGGCCTTCAAAAACTGGCCGGCAACAAGCTCCGGAATGTTTTATCGGCTATGACACGGAACCGGGTCACGGGAGTGCTCACGGGGGTAATGATTACGGCACTTATCCAATCTTCCTCCGCTACCACGGTCATGGTAGTAAGTTTCGTGAACGCGGGGTTGCTAAGTTTGGCACAATCCATCGGCGTGATAATGGGGGCCAATATCGGTACCACGCTTACTGCTTGGGTTATTGCTTTCTTCGGGTTCGGGAAATTCTCTATCAGCGCGCTGTCCATCCCCTTGATGGGAATATCGCTCCCGCTTATCTTCTCCTCCAAGAGCAAGAATAAATCGTTGGGAGAGTTTATCTTCGGGTTTGCCTTCCTCTTCATGGGCCTCGATTTTTTGAAAGACTCCATGCCCGACCTGCAAAGCAATCCCGAGGTCTTGTCTTTCTTGCAGAACTTTACAGGCAGGGGTATCTGGTCGGTTCTCTTTTTCCTGTTGATCGGCACCGTGCTCACGGTTATCGTTCAATCGTCGAGCGCCACGATCGCCCTTACCTTGATCATGGCAGCAAAAGGGTGGATTGACTTCCCGAGCGCTGCCGCGATGATCATGGGGGAAAATCTCGGCACCACGCTCACCGCCAACATCGCGGCCATTCCGGCAAACATATCGGCGAAACGAGCAGCGTTCGCGCATTTTCTATTCAACGTGCTGGGACTTATCTGGTTGATATTCGTGTTCAACCATTTCGTGGAAATAGTCGACAACACTATTGCCAAAGCCACATCCGTGTACCCCAGCGACATGTCATCATTCTTGGCTTCGCTTACCCCGGGGCAATACGAGCAGATAACCACGCTTCCCCGATCGGAACTGCCCCCCGACCTCGCGTCGATACAAAGCCAGTACCTTAGTTACCAAGCCGCCACCTCCTACGGTTTATCGCTGTTTCACACGTTTTACAATATCTGCAACGTCGCGATCATGATATGGTTCGTGAAATTCTACGAAAAAGCCTGTATTTTTATAGTCCGTCCGAAGAAAGGGGACGACGAGGACGAGGAGTTTGTATTAAAATATATATCCACCGGGATCGCGTCCACGGACGAGCTCTCTATTCTCCAGGCAGAGAAAGAGGTGGAAGTGTACGTGGCGCGTACCCGGAAGATGTTTGGTTTCGTCAAAAAATTGACCAACAGCAATCATAACGATAAAAAGTTCATGAAGCTGTATAACCGGACCGAAAAATACGAGGATATTTGCGACCGAATGGAAGTCGAAATAGGATCTTACCTGGGTAAGGTAGCGGAAGGAAGGCTTAGCAACCAGAGTAAAGAACGAGTGCGCGGCATCTTACGCGAGGTAACCGAAATAGAAAGTATTGCCGACTCGAGCTGCAACATTGCCCGGCACCTGAAACGAAAAATGGAAGCCGATACAGTTTTCGAAGAGATGATCATCGAAAACATCAACAGCATGTACGAGTTAGTGGACAAGGCATTTGACAACATGCAGGCCCTGCTAAAGAATCGTAAAGTAACAGAAGCCCAACTGTTGGAAAGCAAATACATCGAGAACAGCATCAACGAGAAACGAAACCTTCTAAAACGGGAGAACGTGGAAAACGTGAACCAAAACCTCTACGCGTACCAGAACGGCGTCTTCTACATGGATATTATCTCGGAATGCGAGCGCATGGGAGACTATATTATGAACGTGATCGAGTCGATGGATGCAAAGCATAGCTAAACCGGGAAAAATAACTATCTTCGTGTTTCAGCACGAACCATAAAACCGGTTACAATATGAACGACTGGAAAAAACGACTGGATATTGTCTACTCCACCAACCCCGACTACCATTACAACGAAGAAGGGCAGGAAGAGCAAGAGACCCTACCAAACGAGAAACAACTCCTGCGGGTAAGCCTCGACAAACGAAACCGGAAAGGGAAGGCGGTAACGCTCGTCACCGGGTTCACCGGAAGCGACGAGGAACTGCAGGAGCTGGGCAAGCTACTTAAATCGAAATGCGGCGTGGGAGGCTCGGCCAAAGAGGGAGAGATATTGATCCAGGGAGACCACCGCGAGAAAGTACTGGCTATTCTGCAGAAGGAGGGGTATGTCAAATCACGACTCATCGGATAGGAATCGCCTGCACGTGATCAAGGCTTCCGCCGGATCGGGCAAAACGCACCGGCTGACCGGCGAGTACCTTACCTTGCTCTTTTCCGGGCAGGACAATCACCGCCATATCTTGGCCGTGACTTTTACCAACAAGGCGACCGACGAGATGAAATCGCGGATCGTGGAGGAGCTGCACCGGCTGGCATCGGGGAACACGTCGTCGTACCTCCGGCAGTTGATGGCCGATTTTTCACTTGACGAGAAGCAAGCCCGAACAAAGGCGAAGTCGATCTTGGAAGCAATACTGCACGATTATTCGTCGTTCTCCATTAGCACCATCGACCGGTTTTTCCAGCAAACCCTACGTGCTTTCACCCGGGAGAGCGGGTTGTCAGGCGGATATGCCATCGAGCTCGATGAAACATCGTTGCTCACCGAAACCATCGACTTGATGCTTGCCGAACTGAACCGGCCGGAGAACAAGATGCTATCCGAGTGGCTACTCCGGTTCATGCAAAATAACATCGAGGAGGGAAGAAGCTGGCAGGTAGACCGTCAGGTATTGGACCTTGCCAAACAACTATTTAATGAAACCTATAAATCGTTCTCGGAAGAGGAGCAATCAAGTATCCGCGATAAGGAGCAACTCGAGGCATACCGGCAAACGCTTGTTCGCGTCGTGAAGAGTTACGAGAACGAGGTGAAAAACGTGGGAACACGGGCGGTGGCCCTTATGGAAACCCACGGGGTACACCCTTCCGATTTCACGGGAGGTAGCCGGTCGCAGTTCTTTCGATTCACCCGTTACGCCGCGGGAGAGATCCCGGAGATAACAAAAACCTTCTTGACATTCCCTGACAACCTGGACAAGTGGTGCGCCAAGAAAGCCGAGCCCGACACGGTGGCACGGGTAGCAGCCGCCTACCACGGGGGGCTCAACGACCTCCTGAAAGAGGCCATTTACCTGCACGAGAACAATATACCCTACAACAGCGCGAAAAGCATTCTGCAAAATTACTACACGCTTGGAATCCTGAACGATATAAAGCAACGATTGCGCGTACTACAGCAAGAGAACAACACCTTGTTCCTCTCCGACACTACCGAATTGCTTAACGAGATGATCGGGGGGGCCGGTTCGCCCTTTATCTACGAGAAGACGGGAACCCGCGTTCAGCATTACATGATGGACGAGTTCCAGGACACCTCCCGCATGCAGTGGGAGAACTTCCGCCCGTTGATCGAAGAGAGCCTTGCCTCGGGCAATTTCAACCTGATCGTGGGCGACGTGAAACAGAGCATCTACCGGTTCAGGAACTCCGACTGGCGACTGCTGGGCGAGCAGGTGAATCGAGATTTCCACCGCGACAGCATCCGGGAACACCTGCTAGATACCAACTGGCGAAGCGACGCGCGGGTAATCCGGTTCAATAATACCTTTTTCACGAACGCCGCGTATCACCTCCAAGACGACTTTAACGCGGCCGCGGAGGAAGCGGGAGAAGAAGAAACACCCGCGCGCCATAGCCGGCAAATTACCGACGCGTATACCGACGTGTACCAACACGTGGCTCCCGGTAAACCGGACGACAAGGGACAAGTGAAGATTACCTTCCTGAAAGACGACAAAGAAACCGATTGGAAAGCGGAGGCCTTGGAGCGATTGCCTCGCGAAATCGAGGAACTGCAAGAGCAGGGATTCGCACTGAACGAGATCGCTATCGCGGTACGCTGGAACCACGAGGCGGTATCGGTAGCCGAGAGACTCCTTGCTTACAAGGAGCAACACCCCAATTCGCCCTACCGGTACGATATTATCTCTAACGAAGCACTCCTTATCAGCAATGCCCAGAGCGTGAAAGCGGCCATCGCCATGTTGCGCCATTTCCAGAGCCCCAACGACGACACGCTCCGCATGATAGCCATCTACGAGTTTTATCGGTATCATCACGGTTCCTCGCCCGAAGAAGCCCTGCATGGTTACCGGGAAGGGAGCCCCGGCGAATTCCCCGAAGCAATCAAGGAAGAGATTAGCCAGCTGGCCGTGATGCCGTTCTACGATATGATCGAACGATTTTTCGCTCTCACCTCCGAAGCGATTCTTGAAAAAGAATACGCGTACGTGCAAGCCTTTCTCGACCTCGCGCTCAAGTATAAATCGGGCACGTCGGCAGACCGGAACAGCTTCCTGGAGTGGTGGGACGAGAAAGGATGCAAGAAAGCACTCTTCTCGCCCGAGGATCAGGACGCCATCCGGTTGATCACCATCCACAAGTCGAAAGGGTTGGGCTTCGGTGCCGTGATCATGCCCTTCGTGAACTGGGGAGTGGATCATTCGCCCACGCATACCGACATCATATGGTGCAAACCCCGTGTGGCACCGTTTGACGCGATTGGAGTAGTCCCGTTGAAGTACGGTAGAGCACTGGCAGGAACGATTTTCCGGGACGATTACCTCGACGAGAAACGGTTTACCTATATCGATAACTTGAACCTCCTCTACGTGGCATTCACCCGTGCCAAGCACCGGCTGATCGTATTCGCTCCTACTCCCGCTAAACCGGAAACAATAGGGAACGTGGCCGACCTGCTGTGGCGGGCTATCACGGGTGTTCCACCCCTACCCGATGGCCGCGGTGAGCAGATAGCGCTGGCGGACTGTTTCACGCTGGGCGACGACGAGTCGGTCTTCGAGTACGGTTCCCCCGCGATGCATGAATCCTCCAAAAAGATGGCAGCGCGGTCGTCCGGCATCGGGCAATGGCACTCCAACTCATTCGACAACCGGTTGAAGCTTCGCCTCAACTCCATCGGCTACTTTAGCGAAGACGGCCGACGTGATTACGGCAAAACCATGCACGACATTATCAGTAATATCAAGACCATGGCGGATATCCCCCGCGCGGTAGAGAAGAAGATTACCGAGGGAGAACTCCCGGAAGAAGAGAGGAACGAGAAAATAAAAGAATTGACCCGCTACTTATCACTCCCCGCGATCGCGGACTGGTACTCGGGCAAGTACACCGTGCTGAATGAAACGGAACTTTTGCACCCGCGCACGCGGTTCAGCCGCCCCGACCGGGTAATGCTCGGTGACGGGGAAGTGATCGTGGCCGACTACAAGTTCGGTGACGCGAAAGAAGCCCGCTACACCCGCCAAGTACAACGATACGTTAACACCGTCAAAGAGATGGGGTACGAGCGGGTAAAAGGATTTCTCTTTTACGTGAAACTCGGCTCGGTCGAGGAGGTGATTTAACGAGTCACGTCACCGGAGAATTCTTGAAAGTTTATTATTAACGAGAACTGAAATACTCGTGGAAGAACAGTACCTGGTATTTTACCGCGTTACTCCAGTACTCCCAGTTATGTGCACCGGGACGTGAGATATAATCGTGGGGGATATTGCGATAAAGCAATTCTCGATGCAAGCGTTCGTTTACCTCGTAGAAAAAATCGTCCGTGCCGCAATCAATTACTATCCTCAACGAGCCAGGGCTTAGGAGGTGTAGAAGCCCCATAACAGTATGCTTCTCCCACCTTTCGGGATATTCGCTTTGCTCCCCCAGCCGTTTGGCCAAGTCCCAGTTCTTAGGAAAAGGACGAATATCCACTCCACCGCTCATGCTCCCGCACGCGCCAAACACATCCTGGTTCCGGAAGCCGAGGTATAACCCGCCGTGGCCTCCCATGCTTAAGCCGGTAATGGCACGCCCCTCCCGGGAATCGATCGTATTGTAATTCTTGTCTATCCACGAGACCAGTTCTTTCGACACGAACGTCTCGAATTGAAACGATGAATCCACAGGGCTGTCCAGGTACCAGCTCCCGAAAGCTCCATCCGGGCACACGATCATCATCCCGTAATAATCCGACAACTCCTTCACGCTCGGAACTTTCTGGACCCACCCATCGTAGCGATCGCTGTAGCCATGTAACAAGTATAACACAGGGAAAGCGGCCTGCACGTTATAGGATTCCGGCTTGATCACTACTGCCTTGATATTTTTGTTCATCTTATCACTGAACACGCTCACTGTATCCACCGCGGCCGAAAAAAGACCTCGGGCGAACAGGGCTGCTAACAAGCAGGTAAGGGCAAATCGTTTCATCGTTTTAAAAAAAGTTATTGTTTTTAACGGTTATTCGTCACACCAAAGATACTAAAAATTAAAAATCGTCCCTCTCCCAAGTCACGTATAAAGGGTAAATGTCAACAAAATAAGCTACCGGGGCGTTTAATCGGGGTAGCAGCAAAATCAACGCTCGCTCAAAAAAGTATTTATTATGGATATTCAACTTAAGACCAACGATAACAAGGGACGCTTTTATATAGAGCAGGACAACCAGCTAATCGCGGAACTCGATTTTCAGGTAAAGGACGGCGTTCTTGATGCCTATCACACGGGCGTACGCCCCCAGTTTGAGGGACAAGGAATAGCGGGGAACCTGTTCGACGAGATGGTGAAGTATGCTCGCGAACATGATTACATGGTACTTCCTTCCTGCCCGTATATCCTCGTGAAGTTCCGCAGAAACCCGGACGGCTTTGCTGACATTTGGCAAAAATAAAAAATCCGTCGGACCAATTTCTCTCTCGAGAGAAAGTAACCCGACGGAAAAAATTCGTGCATCTTTATTCTGCACTTGATAACCTTAAAACTATTACTCTTTAGGTACGATACCACATCCTATCGCTACCGTGGTAGCCGGGTCGGGATTATTCCCTGCCAGTAGTGCACGCACGGCATTGGCCGCGTAAGGTACCGTTACCGCTGCCGCGTCTTTGTAGTTATCGTCTACTGTGCCAGTATAGGCCACGGTAAAGTTTCCATTGCCATTATTTTTCAATAAAAATATCTCCGGTGTACGCGAGGCACCGTACGCGGGATAAACGTGTTGTCCTTCGTCCACCAGGTACGGGAAAGGATAGCCCTTTGCTTCTGCCCGCTCTCGCATCTTCTCCACGGCATCGGCAGGCTGTTTCTCGGGATTGTTCGGATTGATTAATACCACCGGGTATCCTTGTGGCGCGAACTCGTTATGTAGCTCGATCAGCCGGTCCTCGTACGCGATCACGTAAGGGCAAGGATTACACGAGAAAATAACCATGACACCTTTCTCTTGCGCGTAGTCCGAGAGGGAAACCGTGGTACCATCGATATTCGTCAACGAAAAGTCGGGCGCGGTTGATCCCACCGCGATAGGTTGTGCATTCAGCGCTATCGCGCTTATCGTTAAAAGCGTGAAAAATAAAAATTGTTTCTTCATACCATTACTCGTTTTTAGGGTGTGAAACAGGTGTCCGTGAACACGCGTGTTTCTATTATTATTGATTTATCATGTTAAGTGAGGGGAAGGAACCGGTGTAACATGTATCCGGCATCACTGGGACAGGAATGGTCCGACCATCTCTTCCAACTCGGCGTACGTGAGTTCTCCCGCGTGAAACGTGCGAGAATCTCCTTTATAAACCAAGGTAGCCGGGATCGCCCCCGTCCAGTTTTTTTCCACCAAGGGTATCCAATCGTTAAAACGAGGATCATCCAAAAGAATCACTTCGTTCCGCATCTCATGCTCGTCGATATAGGGAATCAACCTCGATTCTAACTGGTTAGGCATATCTAAACTGACCATAAGTACTTTCAGTTCTTTATCACGGTATTCTTCTCCCAGCTGCTCGAAATAAGGAATCTCTTTTACGCACGGCGCGCACCAGGTAGCCCAGAAGTTCACGACGTAAACTGTATCGTTATCCTTTTCAAGTAACGGCTGAAGCTGCTTGAAATTAACCACAGGAATCTCTTTTTCACTTTTCCTGTTTTCGGCAAGCGAGAGCAGCGGGAAAAGTAGCAACATGACAATTGACAGGAGAAGGAAATTAAGACGACACGGCAAATTCATTTTATCCATTCTTAAGCGTGATTTATAATTGAAATAATGCTGTGATTCTAAACGGTGAACAATCCTAAATCGATTCTTGTTCACGCTCCCTCGCCGTGAAGCTGTTAAAGATCAACTAAAAACGTTAAGGCAGGAGTTACCGTTGATTTTTCCACGCGGGACAATACTAACAGGCACGCGGGGTCAAGACACTAAAAGGCGCGAGTAATAACACCCGCGCCTTTTACAACAAGACTTATTTTATCGTTAGGGCTCGTCACTTGAAAAGCCCTTGATCGGCTACAACAATGAATCGGGATCGAGGTTGTCGTGCTCTATATCGAGGAAGTACTTGTACGTGCCAACTTTTAACTCGGCGCAGGCATCGTAATCGCACACGATGATCCCTCGTTCATGCAACTGCAAGGCACTGATGGTCCACATCTGGTTGATGGGGCCTTCTACCGCGTGGTAAAGGGCACGCGCCTTGTGGTGGCCGTTAACCAAGATCAACACCTCCTTGGAGTCAAGGACCGTTCCTACCCCTACTGTCAGTGCGGTTTTGGGCACCTTATTCACGTCGTTATCAAAGAAGCGGGAGTTAGCGACCACCGTATCGGTAGTAAGTGTTTTGATGCGGGTACGCGAGGTGAGCGACGATCCGGGTTCGTTAAACGCGATGTGTCCATCGGGGCCGATTCCCCCCAAGAAGAGGTCGATTCCCCCAGCATCAACAATCGCCTGTTCATACGCGGCGCACTCGGCCTCGGGATCTTCCGCCATGCCATCGAGGATATGCACGTTCTCCTTTTTAATATCGATATGATTGAAAAAGTTCGTCCACATGAACGTATGGTAGCTCTGCGGGTGGTCGGCAGGCAAACCAATATATTCGTCCATATTAAACGTGATCACGTTCTCGAACGATACCCGTCCCGTTTCGTATAGTTTGATGAGTGCTTTATAAGTTTTCAAGGGCGACGAACCGGTAGGTAATCCCAATTTAAAAGGTTTTTCGGCCGTGGGGTTTGCCTTGTTGATTTTTGAAACGATGTAGTTAGCTGCCCACTGCGCCATCTGATCGGCACCGGGCTGAATAATTAATCTCATATTTATTGCTTTTTATTATTAATTGCTTGAGTTGGATAGATTGTCGGTACCACTTCCGCCCCGCTTGTCAGCTTGTGAGCCATGGTACGCCCCATTTCGCGCGCTTTCTCCTCCACGTCAGAAAGCATTCCTTGCTTCATGATCACGGGCTCGGTGATGACCTCGAATTGCATTCCTTCGGCAAATGCCCCGAGGTGGCGAGCGGTAGTATCCGACCACGAGAAACTGCCAAAATAGCCAAAGAAGCGGTTCTTCAAGAAACGATTATCTAACGCCGAAACAAGGCTTTCCACCCCGGGATATAGCTTACTATTGTAGGTGGGTGAGCCTATAATCAGTCCCTTATACTTGAACACGTCGCGAAGGATATCCGATTGGCTGCTTTTCGACACGTTGTGCATCACGATACTTTTCACGCCATTTCGTGCCGCTTCCGAAGCGATAATCTCGGCCAGCTCTTCCGTGTTGCCGTACATGCTTCCATAAGCGATAACCAACCCGTTGTCGGCATCGTAGCGGCTCAACCTATCATACAAGTTTACCACGTCAGCGATATTCTCGGGTACCGTCCACACGGGGCCGTGGGTAGAGCAGATCGTGTTAATTTCTAACCCGGACAGTTTCTTCAACGCCGTCTGCACGGGAGAACCAAATTTTCCCACGATATTGGAGTAGTAGCGAACCATCTCGTCGCGGTAGCGCTCGGGCTGAATCTGAGTATCCAGCACCCCACCATCCAACGTGCCGAACGCGCCAAACGCGTCCCCGCTGAATAACACTTTCTTCTCCGGGATATAGGTCATCATCGTCTCGGGCCAATGCACCATGGGGGTCAAGAAAAACTGCAACCGGTTCTTGCCGATGCTAAGTTCCCCTCCATCTTCCACCAGAACCACGTTGTCCGCGATCCCGTAAAAACCGTTCAACATCTCGATGGTGCGCTTGTTACCCACGATTTTAACATCCGGGTACCGCGAAACAAGCCATTCAACGGCTCCGGTATGATCCGGTTCCATGTGGTTTATCACTAAGTAATCGATGGGTTTATCTCCCAACACCGAGCGAATACGCCGCGAAAAGACACTGGAATAACAGATATCCACGGCATCAATCAATACCGTTTTCTCGTCCTCGATAATATAAGAGTTATAGGATACGCCTAACGGCAGTGGCCAATGGCCCTCGAAGTTCTCTTTCGTGCGGTCGTTCACGCCCACGTAATAGATATCCTTCGCTACTTCAATAGGTTTGTACATAAAAATGGGTTCTCGGTTTCATTGTCTGCCTGTATCCAGAAAAATGTGAAATCTCTTTTGGAGCTTTCCATGGTCCTACCTGTAATCCTCTAAAAATCTTTGATGCATCATTTCCAGTTCTCCTTAATGCAGATTCTGTTGTTGCATATCCAGTTGGGAACGGATCACCAGCATATATTATTTTTCCCTTATTTAATATAATATCCTTATAGGAATCAACACCAATATATGGGTGAGTACCCTGCCAACTTCTCGCAATCGTTGAAGGACTATTTTTATAGGCCACAGCTGCTTCCTTAGAAGACGCAAATTTACCTTTGTTTGCTTTTTGAAACTCATTCCATGGGTTTGATTTTCTACTGCAAACGCCACAATACCCACTTGGGTCAACATACTTAACAGGGTTATTACTAACATAACTATAAAGATTTAACCCATCGCCTCTGTACGTATCCTCCTGTGTAAACCTCCCTATAACAGGGTTATAGAACCTCGACCTCAGGTAATACTGCCCTGTTACCTGGTCAAACTGCTCACCGGCATATTTAAACCTGTTGTGCACCTGCTCCTTTGCCTCAACTATGTTGCCAAATGCATCATACTTGTATGAATTAACTACTGTGCCCTTAGCATCCACCAACCCTACCACATCACCGTGGGCATTGTTGAGGTAATAGTAGCTGTTGTCCCTTACATCCTTCTGGGCAAGAATCTCATGACCCCTCACTATTGCAGCCTTGAGACTGTAGTTGGCGTCAACCTCCCTGCCGCTGAATATAAACCGGCTCAACTTTCCGTTTTCCCAAAGTTCATACCTCAATTCCTCAGGGTCGTACCGGTTTTGGACATATCCGCCCATCGCACTCTGTATGCTTGCGGTCAGGTTAAAGCAGTCGTAGGTGTACCGGGTGATTCCGTGCCGCCCTTCCTCCGCAATCAGGTTGCCCTGCGGGTCGTAGCGGTATGAGGTCTGCACGCCGCCCTCCACCTTCTCCGTCAAACGGTTCCTTCTAATGGCTAAAAACTTCTAGCCATTCTTATTAAATGTTTATATTGTTTTCAAAATCAAAATCTAAAATATTCAATTTATTCTTTACTCTTTTATATATCTCCAACTTTTTCTCATTTGAGAATGTAATTGGCTGACCATTTTTATCTATAAATTTATATCCAGTCACAGCCGGTTCATCAACTCTTATGTCAAACACCCCAATTCTAGCAATTAAACTATCATCTTCATATTCAATACAGTGCATATCAATAGTCTTAATATTATAGTTTTCTTCCATATTTTCACCTACCTGATATTAATATGAGTAACATTTTTATTGTTTCTTAATGCTTTGAGTTC
>ERZ1032852.335-NODE-335-length-11788-cov-13.168073_pt1 | contig 11788 bp, 6 predicted proteins | sample MGYA00516689_ERZ1032852 | MGnify/ENA primary metagenome ERZ1032852 (study PRJEB33719, sample SAMN04262499) | wastewater metagenome | biome: rural village; feature: composting latrine chamber; material: composting feces with ash | place: El Salvador | collected...
CGGTTTAATTTGACTTTAATATTAACCTATATATTAAAACTATTATGAGTAAACTATCACGCATTGTTGGAATTATCTCGATATGGTTGCTCGGGATTTTGCCTGTTTTATCTCAAAACTTATACCTGAAGGGTACAGTTGCTGATGAATCGTCTGGCAATCCAATCCCTTTTGTAACTGTTTCTGTTTCTAGCACTCCTAGTCCTGTAGAGAGTGGTATGGACGGTACTTTCGCTTTCAACAATCTATCTGAGGGAAGACAAATCATACAATTTTTTGCTTCTGGATATGAGAATTTAATTATAGAGAGAGAGATTCTTTCACCTGGAGTAGATTTAGGAACAGTGAGGCTGAAACCTGCACAAAGTGGGGGAATTGCAGATTTAATGGTTATGGATTTAGAAATGGAGAGTGATGTTCAGGAAATTTCTCCCTTGCTATCTTCATCACGAGATGTATTTAATAATGTAGCCTCTTATTCATTAAGTCCAGCAAGATTTAGCCAAAGAGGTTATGAGGGTAAATACTCAGATGTATATTTAAATGGCCTTAAAATGAACGATATGAATTCAGGAAATGTCATATGGTCGCTTTGGGGTGGAGTAAATGATGCTACACGTAACCAAGAAACTTACTTTGGACTAGAAACAGGAGCCTTTGGTTTTGGTAACCTTGGAGGGGTAAGCAATGTAATAACCAGGGCATCTAAATTTAGACCTGGCACACGATTAACTTACTCAATGAGCAATCGCACCTATACCAATAGGGCAATGGTGACTCATGCAACCGGTGTGATGGATAATGGTTGGTCGTTGGCTATGTCTGTATCGCGCAGATGGGGCGATGGCGGTTATGTTGATGGTGTATTCTACGATGCATGGGGATATTTTCTTGCATTAGAGAAACAGTTTAATGATAATCATTCGCTTTCTTTCACAGCAGTGGGAACTCCTACAGAGCGTGGTGTGCCAAACGGATCAACACAAGAGGTGTATGATTTGGTAGGATCAAACTATTACAACTCTAATATTGGATATCAAAATGGTGAAAAATGGCGTAATGCAAGGGTAAGAGACAATCACGAACCTATTATGCTACTCAATCACTATTGGGATTTTAATGTAGATACAAGATTAACTACATCATTGGGTTACAGATTTGGATATAATGGATATTCAGCTTTAAATTGGTATGATGCTCCAGACCCACGCCCCGATTACTACCGCAACCTACCAAGCTATTTTGATAATGATGGCAAGAGAGATCAAGCCAACGAAGTGCGTAGAATGTGGAGGTCTGATCCTAACACACGTCATGTAAACTGGGACAGATTATATAGAACAAATTACGAAAACGAAGAAGTTACAAGAGATGAGTATGGTAATATCATTGCTCAAGGAAGACGCTCTAAGTATGTAATTGAGGACCGTCGCAACGATCAAAAACAAATTAGTGGATCGATGGTTTTAAACACAAAATTATCCGACATTGTAAAATTAGATGCCGGAGTTAACTATCGTAAAAACACAACATCAAATTTTAATAAGATAAAAGACTTGTTGGGTGGCGATTATTGGTTGGACATTGACCAATTTGCAGAGAGGGATTTTGGATATGATCACGATATTATTCAAACAGACTTGCGTAATCCAGACAGAATTGTAAGAAAAGGTGATACATATAGTCATAATTACGATGCTCATATTGAAGATTTCAAATTGTGGGGTTTAGCTACTTTCAATTTCTTGAAGGTTGATGCTCATGCTGGTTTCGAGGTTGGAGGATCATCATTCTATAGATCTGGTAACTACCAGAAAGGACTTTTCCCAAACAACTCTTATGGAGATTCTGAAACCAAGAACTTCACAGAGCTTGCAGCAAAAATTGGTGCAACATACAAAATATCGGGTCGTCATTATGTTACTGCTAATGCCAGCTTAATGAAAAAAGCACCTCATTTCAACAACTCATTTATTTCTCCACGTACAAGAAATACACTTGTAAGTGATTTAACTACAGAGAATATTGCTAGTGCCGATATTAACTACTTAATAAGAACACCGTTTGCTAAAGGACGAGTTACAGCTTATTATACTCGCCTGGCAGATCAAACTAAAGTAATGAGTTTCTACGACGACTATCACAGATCGTTTGGTAACTACGTGATGACTAATATTGACAAAGAGCACATGGGTGTAGAGTTTGGATTAGAATTGAAACTAACTCCAACAATCACTTCAGAAGCCATGTTTGGATATGGTACATATAAATATGTATCAAACCCCGATTATGTTCAAACAGTTGACAATACAGAGGAGATAATAGATGAGGCTAAAGTATATTGGGAAAACTTTAATGTAGAAGGAACGCCAATGACTGTTGGAAGTTTAGGTTTTACCTACAACTCGCCCAACTATTGGTTCATAGGGCTAAAAGGAAGCTATTTTGGTGATTCATACATTAGCATGAACCCTGTATTGCGTACAGATAGAGGACGCACCGACTTAGCTCCAGAGTACATAGATCAAGAGAGATTCGGTTCTGGTTTCACACTCGATGCTTTTGCAGGAATATCGTATCGCATACAATACAAATACTTTTTAGGTGTTAATATTAGTGCAAACAACCTTCTTGATAGAACAGACATGAAGAGTGGTGGATACGAGCAACTACGCGTTAGGGTAGAGGATGGTAAAATGACTCGTCCATTCGACAAAAGATATTTCTATATGTTTGGACGTAACTTTTTCTTCAATGTAAACTTTAGATTTTAAAAAACTATATAATTATGAATAAGATAACACGTTGTTTAATTGGTCTGTTTTCCCTGCTAATCATTTTGCAGGCATGCGACTACAATGACTATGATAATCCACCTGAGGTTGAGAAAATTTATCCAATATATAGAACAAACTCAATTGAAGAATTGAAAGCGTTGTATACCGAAGGCGGCACTGAAATTGGAATTGAAAAAGACTTTGTTGTTCAAGGAAAAGTGATATCTAGCGACAAAGAGGGTAATATCTATAAATCGTTGGTTATACAAGACGAAACAGGCGGAATAGAAGTGAAGATAAACTCTAATGGGCTATACAACTACTTTAAGCAAGGCACAACAGTGTTTGTACGTGCCAATAACTTAAAACTTGGAGCTTATGGTGGAACATTAAGTATAGGTTCGGTTCCTGTAGATAAGAATTACGAAAACGATTTTATACCTGCTCCTGTAATGGAGAACTATGTTATAAAGGCGGGAGAAGGTGAGCAAGTGAAACCCACTGTACTAACTATTCCTACTTTGAGTAGCAAGTACAACAATATGCTTATACAGCTAAATGATGTTCAGTTTTTAGAATCTGAAGTGGCAAACAATATGACCTTTGCAGATGGTGTAAACAAACTAACTGAAAATCGCACATTGGTTGACCCCGATGGCAACAGATTAGTGGTGAGAACAAGTGGATATGCACGTTTTGCTGACACAAAACTACCATTGGGCTCGGGCAGTATAAAAGGAATACTAACCTATTTCCACGATACTGCACAGCTAACAATAATAAGCATTAACGATGTGCAACTTGATAAACCTAGATTTATCATTATAGATTTATCATAACAAACTTTTAATTACTAAACTGATATAACTATGAATATAAAAAAACAACAAATATGGAAAAGCATCTATCTGCTAGTATTTGCTTTTGCAACATCTTTGTTTCTGTTTACAGGCTGTGCTAGCGACGATGATGTTTATGTTGAACCTCAAGTTGCAATTACTGAAAATGGTGTGTTGCCAGATAGAAACGAAGTTTCATTTTCGCAAGAATCAAGTACGAAAACTATCGAAGTTACTAGCAATCGAGAGTGGAAGATTACTAAAGGAAACGATACCGACTGGATAGATATAGATGTAATAAGCGGAGAACAAGGAACAACACCAGTAGCTATTACTGTAAAAAGCAATCAAGGAAATCCACGCAAAGGGTTTTTCACTATCGAGGCTTCAACTGTGAAGATAGCTGTACGAGTAAATCAAGCTAGTGTTGACGGTGTAGAGTTTGAATACTTTACCATCCAAGAAGTGCGTGATTTGTACACAGAAAGTGGTCAAGATACCTATGTAATTAATAAACCATTGCTTCTTGAAGCAGTTGTTATATCCGATAGAGATGGAGGAAATAGTACATCGCTTAAGAATGGTTTCTTGCAAGATAAAGCTGGCACTGGATTAACATTCCGTGTTACTGAATCAATTCACGAGTTTGATATGGGAGACGAGATAAACCTAGACCTAGAAGGTGCAGTTCTTTCTGAGTATGCCGGAGCTATACAGCTTGGTTTCTCCACATCAAAAGCAGTAGTACAAGCTACTAATGTAGTAGTTGCCCCAAAAGAGGTAACAATTGAAGATATCACTAGCAGTTATCTCGATGGCGTGTTGGTGAAACTTAAAGATGTTCAGTTTCAAGACTATATCGGTCTTGCTTACTATGAAGGCACGGGCTCTGCACACAATCGCACTTTAGAAAATGAAGATGGTGCTAAAATTGTTGCAAGAACTGCAAGGTATGCCAAATTTAAAGACGAACCTCTTCCAAAAGGATCTGGTAATATTGTTGGTATTCTTTCTGTATTCAACAATAACTGGCAATTAAATATTCGTAACCTAAACGATGTGAAGGAGATGAGCGATGACGAATCGACACGTTATGTACAAGAGGCTCCAGGGGACGAAATTTTGAATGAACCATTTGCTTCAAAAATTGGTTCTTTTACAGAACACAAAGTAGTGGGCGAAGCCGATTGGTTTGGCCACACGTATGATGGTGAAGAGTATGTAAGGATTACAGGATATCAAAAAGGAGCTAATGAAAATTGGTTGGTTTCTCCTGCAATGGACTTGTCAGAAGTGACAGAAGCACGACTCACATTTAGCCATGCCGTCGCGCATTGGGTAGGTGATGAGAATGAAACACTAACCGTTTGGGCTTCTTCAAGCTACGAAAGTGGCAATCCTACAGAAGCAGAGTGGGAGCAAGTTTCAATTACTTTGCCTCCAGCCGGATCGTATTATGAGTGGGCTGCTGTTTCTACAACTTTACCAACATCTATGATGGGTAAAGGTAAAGTTCACATAGCATTTAGATACACTAATAAAGATGGACAGGCTTGTACTTGGCAAGTACATAAAGTTGTTATAAATTAAGGCTTATTAAGCCCTTTGGTATGAGATGATACATGGCAATGCATAACATTATTTTATCACAATGGATGATTAAATGCTATGTTTTGCCATGATCAACGTTCTCATAACAGAATAAATTATCGAATATTATTTCTCACATTTTAAAGTTTTAATCTATGAAACACTTAAAGTATTTATTATTATTTATTGGCTTAGCCATATTCGCATCTTGTAGCGACTCAGACGTGCAAGGGCTTGTGGGTAATGGTAACGAAGCCGCATTCTCTGGACATATTGGAGAATTACAGACACGTGTTACCGATAATGCATGGGACGCTGGCGATGAAATAGGAATTTTTGCTGTTATGCCAGGTCAAGATTTGGATGAGGCAGGAGTTTTTGATGGTAAAAATAACATAAAATATGTAACAGATGGAAAAGGTAAATTTTCCCCAGCATCTACTCCAATACTATTCCCACAAAATGGAAGTTTAGATTTTATCTCATACTACCCATTTCAGAATGCTGCAACATCGTTTGTATACAACATTGATATAGCAAGACAGGCAAATCCTGCTGCTATCGATCTATTGTATTCAAAAAATGCAGTGGGTGAAAGTGGAGATAATCCATTAGTGAAACTGGTTTTCAAACACATGCTTTCTCGCTTAGTGTTTGATGTTACGTTAGAAGAAGGCTTATCTTTTGATGATGGTTTTTCTGTTGCTATAAAGGATATAATAGTTGATGGTAGTTTCGATTTAAATAGTGGCGAAGTTGCTTTAGGTACAACTAAAAATCAAATTTCGCCTGTTGTAAAAATTGCTGCAGATAAAAAAACTGCAAATGTTAGTTCAATAGTAGTACCTAGTCAAAACCTTTCTGATGTGACAGTTGTATTCTCTTTAGGAGGCAAAGACTATGAATGGACACCTTATGCTCAAATACTTGAATCTACCACTAAGTATACCTACAAGTTGAAACTTGTTATAGATGAGTCGGGTATTCCAGTAGTTGAAGAACTAGAAGTAGGCGCAACTATCGAAGATTGGGTTGAAGGTAATACCGGAGGTGGAGAAATTGTGTTAGCACCAACGGGTGACACTGAAGAGCCTGTAGAAGGTGAATACAAAACTATCGAGCAACTACGTACTATGTATGCAGATAGTGGAGAAGAAGCTTTCACAATTACAGAAGCTCTAGAGCTTAAAGCAGTTGTTATATCCGACAGAGTAGGAGGCAACAGCACATCGCTTAAGAATGGTTACATTCAAGACGAAGCTGGTAATGGTTTAGGTTTTAGAACAACAGAAGACCATGAGTTTAATTTAGGAGAAGAGCTAATTATAGACCTTGAAGGAGCTGTAATTTCTGTGTATGGCGAAGCTTTGCAACTTGGTTTTGCACCAGCAAAAGCAACTGTTAATGATACAGATGTAGCTATTGCTCCAAAAAACTTGACTATAGAGCAAGTTCTTGATGGTATGTATGATGGAGTTCTTGTGAGAGTGATGGATGTTCAATTTAAAAATTATGAAGGTCACACTTATTATGAAGGAACTTTTTCTGCACACAACCATGCAATAGAAAACGAAAACGCTAAAACTATCGATGTAAGAACAGCCAAATATGCTGAATTTGCAGCCGATGCCCTACCAAAAGGATCAGGTGATATTGTTGGTATAATGACAGTCTTTAATGGAAATTGGCAAGTGTATCCTCGTAATAATGCTGACTTAGCAGGAATGAGCGATGATGTGTCAACTCGTTTTGGTGACGATCCAGTTGATCCAGGCGAACCAGGTGATCCAGTAGATCCTGATAGTGATTTATTATTTCCAGGATCAGATTTTAATAATTGGGCTACATTTACAGGTGCTTTAAACACCTATGGAGTAACTTTCGGAAAAGAGAGTGCAACAGGAGGTAGAGAAGGATCTGGTGCAATGCAGTTTGAAGGACAGTATGATGAAAGGAATGCTTATGTTTTTACAGCCGTTGTTCCTGAAGGATTTTCTGCGGCAGGCAAAACAAAGATTGTATTCTGGGTAAAAGGTACTGCCGCTAAGTCTTTATCGATGAATGTATATGTTGGAACTGGAAGTTCTATGGGTACAGACTATAAATGTTATAATATGGATGAGTATAATCCTTATAATTCTCATCAAGTATTAGGTCCTACAGATAAAAACAGCTATCAAGAAGGGGGTATTGACACAAATGGAGAGTGGGTTAAAGTAACGCTTGACATAAGCTCACTAGCAAGTGAGATAAACTCAACACCAGGTGATAATCTATTTGCACTCAAAATAGGTAAAGAAGCCGTTTACGACTTGTTTGTTGACGACATAACAATTGAGTAACAGCTCTTTATCATAACAAGTTGATGTGAAATATAATAACAACTAAACTAATAATAGCATCAACTATTATCAATAACAATTAAAAGAGGGAGGTTTTTTCGAGAGGAAAACCTCCCTCTCTTTGTTTATATAAGTTGTCTCCTCGCCGCAGTTAAACATAAAGTAATGTAACTATTTTTAGTTTCGAGATAATATTATTAAATTTGAATGATATTACTAATTCTTTTTACTTGATGAAAGTCAAATTTTTACAGTTTGGAGAATAAAGTGATTTTATTAACACTGTTAATTAAAATATTTTGATATGCTGAGAAAATTATACACGCTGTCTTTAATCATCCTGATAGCATTTGCTGCTTGTAACAAAGAGGATGACAAACTGCACAACCAAGAAGGTATGGCAGTAAGCTTTAATTCATCTATTTTTGAAGGTGCTCAAACAAGAGTTATAGGAGCAAACTGGGAGAACGGAGATAAAATTGGTGTGTTTGCTATAGAGAGTGGATCTGCTCTACAAGAAGGAACAATTGTTGAGAATTACGACAACTTCTCGTTTTCTACAACAGGAAACGGAGTGTTTACCCACGATGGTCAACCTATTTATTTTCCAAAGGATGGTTCGGCAATAGATTTTATATCATACTATCCTTATAGTGCAGACATAACTGCTTACAACTATCTAGTTGATGTAACCCAACAGGTAGATTTGATGTATAGCAATAATCTTAAAAATGCTACTAGTGACAATACTACCAACACATTGGAGTTCAATAGAGCTTTATCAAAACTTATTATAAATGTTGTTCCAAAAGGCAATGGTTCTCTTAATGGATTGACCGTTGAGATAAATGGAATAAAAACAGAAGCTACCTTCTCTCTTGCTGATGGAGTGCTTAATATCGACGATACGTCTACTGGTAAATTGATAATTACACCATCAGGCACAGAAACCAAGAAAGTGGTAAACGCTATATTGCTACCCACTACAGAGGGGAATAGTATTGAAGTAGTGTTTAAAGCAAATGATGTAGATGTCTACAAATGGACTGTTCCTCATGCACTAGAGCAAGGCAATCGCTACAGTTATAATATAAGGCTGGGCGATTTGTCAAGTGAGGTTACTCCTGCCACAAACTATATGGAGATACCTCATTACACAGCAGGAGACAGTGCTCCGCATTCATTTAAAGCTGTTCATATGGTTGGAAGCACTAGTTGGCTCAATGGTTATACTGGTCCACAAGATCAACCTATACGAAACTACACTGTTATGTATGACACGCTACATAGCGTTCCCTATTGGATAGCATTTCCTTTGCATCCTATATATATGGATTCTGGAAATAGAACCAATCAGTGGACTTTCGACCCTATTATTCCTCAAAGATATCAGCCCAATGTTGTTAATAGTGGCTGGGTATCGGGTCCGTACGATAGAGGACACATGCTAGCAAGTGCAGATAGAAGCGCTACAAGAGATATCAATAGAACAACTTTTTATGTGTCGAATATAGTTCCACAAAACTCTAATATGAATAGTGGTACATGGAACGAATTGGAAAACAAAACTCGTAACTGGGCACTAGACGCAAAGTACGACACGCTGTATGTTGTAACAGGAAGTATATTGTATCCAGAAGATCAATTTAAGATTACAACAGATATCGATGGTAAAGAAATTGCTGTTCCAGAATATATGTATAAAGCATTGCTAAAACAGGATAAGACTACTAAGGAGTGGCACTCCATTGCTTTTAATATGGAAAATATTGCTTCAGGTCCATCTTACAAGGAGTATGTTTTATCTGTAGCAGAACTAGAAGAGTTGACAGGGTTTACCTTCTTCCCAAACTTAGCAGATGGCGAAGTGGTGAAAAAGCAGAAAAGTTTGGAACATTGGAAATAATGGAACCCATTAACCGATTATTGAATAACATTGAAATCATTTTTTTTAAAAAGAATATATATCTATGAAACAGATAAAATATCTATTTATATTTCTAGGCATGGCGCTATGTGCAGCTTGTAGCGACTCTGATGTAGGAGGGCTAACGGGTGATGCCAATGAGGCTAATTTCTCTGCAACTATTGGAGAGTTGCAAACACGTGTTACTGATAACGCTTGGGATGAAACCGATGCAATTGGTGTTTATGCACTTAAAGCAGGCAACACATTATCTGACGGTGCTATTCATGACGGAAAATCAAACGTGAAATATACTACAACAGGTAATGGAACTTTTAAACCAGCAGGTGCTCCAATTACTTTTCCCGAATCTGGAGAGTTGGATTTTGTATCATACTATCCTTTTAAAAGTGCTATAACAAATTATAAGTACAGTATAGATGTGTCCACTCAATCTAATCTTGCAGCTATCGACCTACTGTATTCTGATAATGCAAAAGGCGAAAGTATAGCAAAGCAAAATGTAGCTTTAAGTTTTAAGCACATGCTTTCTAAATTGGTTTTTAGTGTAGGGTTAGACAATGATTTGACTTCCTTGGAAGGATTGTCTGTCTCTATAAACAATGTAGTAGTTGACGGAGAGCTTTCTTTGGCAAATGGCACAGTTGCTATAGGCGCATCAAAGAAAAAAATCACTCCTAATGTAAATATTGCAAATGACAAAGAAACGGCAACTATAACCTCAATAATAGTGCCTGGTCAAAACCTTAAAGATGTTCAAGTGGTATTCACTTTAGGAGGAAATACATTTGAATGGACTCCCACTTCACAAGAGCTTGCTTCTTCAATGAAGTATTCTTATAGCTTTAAATTAACTTTAGATGGTGCTGGTGTACCCACTATTGTGCCAGTACAAGCTACTATTAGCGATTGGATTGATGGCTATATAGGTGACGAATATATTGATTTAGACCCTGAACAAGAAGAGGGTGAGCCCATTACTATTGCCCAGCTTTTGGCTATGTACACTGCAAGTGGCAAAGATAAATGGACTATTGCAGACCCATTGGAGATAAAAGCTGTTGTTACATCCGATAGAGAGGGAGGAAACAGCACTTCTCCTAAAAATGGATACATTCAAGATGAAGATGGCAATGCTTTAGGCTTTAGAGTTAATGAAGATGATCACAAGTTTGATTTGGGTGATGAGCTAACTATAAATATTAATGGAGCAGAAATCTCTAAGTTTGGAGGAGCTGTGCAGATTGGTTTTTCAACTGAAAGTGCAAAAGTAACTGATACCAATGTGGTTATTGCGCCTAAAGAGGTTACTATTGAAGAGGTTTTAGATGGCAGCTACGATGCAACTCTTGTGAAAATTAAAGATGTGCAGTTTGAAGAGTATGAAAACCTGGCATACTATGAGGGTGATAAGAACACATGCGACCGAGTATTGGTAAATATCAATGGTGTTACTGTTAATGTAAATACCTCAGTGTTTGCTCAATTCAAAGACGAACTACTTCCAAAAGGTAAAGGAGATATTGTTGGTATAATGGCTACTTACTTCGGAAACTGGCAGCTTGCTATTCGTAATTTAGATGACGTGTCAGAAATGAGCGATGACGAGTCCACACGTTTTACAGCTCCTTCTATTGCCACTGATATAGATTATGCAATTCTTGCAAAAGAGATAGGGCAGCAAACAATAAGCATTACCTCTACAGTAGAATGGACCACAACAACCAATGCTGACTGGCTAACCATAAGCCCTGCAAGTGGAGAGAACGATGGCACAGTAACTATAACTACCACAGCAAACAGTGCAAAAAAGGCACGTGTAGCAGAGGTTACCATTACTGCACCCAATCATAAAGTGTTGTTACCAATCGTTGTTACTATAACACAAAAAGGAACAAATGATGGAACAAAGGAGAATCCCTACACTGTAACAGAAGCAATTGCTTTACAAGGCGAGAAAGATGTGTGGGTGCAAGGTTATATAGTGGGTTCTATTGTTAATAATAAATATGTATTCTCTGCAGATGGAGCTACAAATACAAACATAATTATTGCCAATAATGCCGATGAGACAGACCAGAGCAATGTTGTGCCTGTTCAGCTTCCGGCTGGTGCTTCACGCAACGAGCTGAACTTGCAAGCAAATCCAGATATGTATAAAGTAGAAGTAATTATAAAAGGCAATCTGGAGGCATACTTCTCAACTGCAGGACTAAAAAATGCCAAAGAGTATGAATTGGTTACTACAGAACCCTAAAATAATTAATTAAATTATTCACCTATATTATTCTAAATCAAAGGAGTAGAGGATAT
>ERZ1032852.338-NODE-338-length-11741-cov-7.772805_pt1 | contig 11741 bp, 8 predicted proteins | sample MGYA00516689_ERZ1032852 | MGnify/ENA primary metagenome ERZ1032852 (study PRJEB33719, sample SAMN04262499) | wastewater metagenome | biome: rural village; feature: composting latrine chamber; material: composting feces with ash | place: El Salvador | collected...
AGGTCTTGCCATTACCATTTATAGATACTTCATTTACCACTGATAGTGGTTCTGTAGAAAGAATATCTTCCATTATATTAATAATCTCTATTTCTTCATTTGCTAATGCTGCCTTTAATTCTCCTAAATTCCTTACATTAGCAACAGTTTTAAGTTCAATTAATTTTGCTTCTAATTCTTCTAGTTTTGATAAATTCTTTACTAGGTTCTTTTCTGCTGTATTTAAGTCTTCATAAGCCTGCCTTGCAGCTTCAACATCTGCTTCATCATCTAAGTTCAAGTCTTCTACTTGTGGTAGGCCATCAATCATATTTTCTACGCGCCCGGTTACCCGGGCACCTTCATGGTATTATCTTGAGGTATTTCAATAGTCGCGCTTGGGCAAAAAGTTCCAGTAATCGGTGTTGGTAATAATCTCCACCGTTACTTTCCGGTCGCCCTCGCGCACGACATGCGATTCGCTAACGGGAGCGTACGAAATGCTCTTGCCCACGCCTCGTGATTTCATCATATCACCCGGTACCCCGCGTGATTCCAAGGCATTGATAACAGCTGCCGCCCGCCTTCTCGACAATCCCACGTTATACTCGATGCTGCCTCGTGCATCGGTGTAGCCCGTGATCAGGTATTTACGACCGGGATCGGCCTTCATGATGTCCGCGATCTTGTCGAGTACTTCGTCGCTCTCCGGACGGATATCCGATTTATCAAAGTCGAAGTGAATGTTGTTAAACAGTTCGCAGATCTCTGCAGGGCCCTCGATCTCTATAGGTACCTCAACGATCTTCTCCACGATGACCTCGGGACCGGGAACCATCTTCTCTATTTCCACGTACTGTACAGCCGGTACTCGTTTCTTGGATTTACCTCCTACGCGCCAAATCAGGCGGACTGTTCCTTGAAGGGAATTGGCCACATCCTGGTGCGGCATAAGCAGGTAGTCGCCCTGCAACCCTATACCAAAGCGGTCGTTGAGCCACGCGTTCATCCCCACGCCAAAAGCAACGGGAAACAACTCGTCCCGGTCTGCCCCGTCTTTGTTGTAAAGGTTTTCCAATACCCACGACATCTCATCGGGCAGGCTGCCTTCGGTGCCCATGTATTTCATATCGAAGTTCTTTTTCATGTAATTTATACCCACTCGAAAGAACGGATCGATATACTTCGAGTCAAAATACTCACCCAGGCGCCACTGTAGGCCCGGCCCTACCATGTAAAGATTGCGCCGCTCGTTGGCACCGTCAATATACTGTTCCGTGAAACCGGCCGTTCCTTGCAAGTCCAGGTAAAAGTAAGGGTTCAGCTCGCGGGCGATGTATAGATTGGGCCCGATCACGCTATGGCGTAGCTGTAGTCCTAACTGGTAGGCCTCGTCCGCGGGTTCGAAGCGGGTAAGATCTACCCGGCTGAATTGAAAGATAGAGCCTCCAAGACCGAACTCCCATGCTCGCTTTACCCTGCCTTCCGCGATCGTTTCTCCCGCGGCGGGGCTATCCTGCGCTCCTACAGGCACTGCCAAGCACAGGAAACTGCATACGAGGATGTATAAAATGTGATTCTTTTTCTTCATACCTTCATGATTCTTTTGACGCGACTATACCCCGAGTAGCAGGTCACCATCCACAGTTATCACTATTTCCACGGTTTGGCGACCGCCCATTTCAGCTCTCAAAAGGAACGTGTAAGGCGTGTATGACCGGGGCACTTGGCCGGTGGTATACGTACCGCCAGGGTTTTCCGTCAGGATAACCTGGTTAGCATGATTCGTCGCTTCCATGGCCCGAACGGTCATACCGGGCATCCCCTTCACGGTAAGCAAGAGGAACTGGTCATCAAGAATGGAAAGGGACCACTCTTCGACAGCCACGGGCACCATTTCGTTACATAAACAATCGAACAGCTCGTTGATAAACTCTTCGATGGTCTTACCCGAATTGCCCGGGATAGTCTTCCATATTTCGAACAAGATAAATACATCGCCTCCCTGCAACCAGACCAAGAATTCATCCCAGCTATTACCTCCGGTATAGTCAGACCCGTCTTTATTACTCATCTCACCCCTATCCACGGCATTTTTCCATAGGTCGTACGCAGATTTTCCATCCACGCCGTCATTTCCTTTGAGCGAGTTAAAAAAATCTTCAACGGGAGTACCCGGCTCTTTCTCGTTTACTTGCAACCACAATTCAAACGCGGACATTCCGGGATCGCCCGTGTCACCCTTATCTCCTTTAGGGCCTGGGGGGAGAAGTATCTCCAAGCTGTTCTCGCAGCTTACCATCAGCAAAGCCATCACAATGAAGCTGAACAACATTTTAAAATGATTCTTCATAAGAAATTTAATTAATTTATAATACAATATTCAGGACTTTTTAATACAGGAAAAAGACACCCACGTCGTGCGAATGAATACTTCATGCAGACGGGGGAGTACCCGCGGTTATCAAGCCGTGATTTCAACTTCCTTAACTTCGTGTTAATTGCACCTCAAGCATTTAACTAAATTAGTTAAGTCTCGCGAATATACGGGGAGTCCATCGTTTGCAAGCATTTTTTTACTTACATAATATTACAATTCACGAGCTCAAATGACGTGGATTGGTAACAATATTGACTTTGACACGGTTTCGTATTTAAGAATAAAAATGTTTCCAAGGCATTAAAAAAGGAGAACACTTCCCTGTAACAGGAACATGTTCTCCTTATAAATTTTGCTCATTTTATTTCATGCCAGAGCACGACGGCAATTTATTCACGTGGCTATATCAAGCGTGGAAACACTCACCCGAGTGTAACTTCTATTTTAAAGCTCTTTAATCTTGATGTTTTGGAACCACACCTCATCGCCGTGATCCTGCAAGAGGAGCAATCCTTCTTCGGCATTCCCGAAGTTAGGCCAGTCCTTGTACTTGCTGGCTTGGACAATCTCATTCCACTCGTCGGTATTTCGTTCGTATTCAAGAAGCTTAACCCCGTTCAACCAGTGTTCCACGTGGTTACCTTCCACCACCACCATGGCCGTGTTAAAGAACCCGTTGCGGAAAGGTTTGTTCTCGGGAGCCGGGATCAGGTCGTAGAGCGACCCAAGTGTACGATTGCCATCTCTACCCATCTTGGCATCGGGATGCCTTCTATCATCCAATATTTGGAATTCGCACCCGATAGCCGACCCTTCGCCACCTTTATTCAGGTTAGTATCCACGAAATACTTGATGCCGCTATTCGCACCTTCGGTAATCCTGAAATCCACTTTCAGCATGAAGTTCTTGTAGGGACGCGTGGTCACGATATCCCCGCCGTTGGTGGATTCGCCGCCATCGCTCTTGTGCACCTTGAGGACACCGTCTTCGATGGACCATCCTTTATCAGGAAAACCATCCAACCGGGCTCCGCGCCACCCTTCGGTAGTTTTACCATCCCACAGGAGTTCCCATCCTTCGGCAGCTTCTCGCTCCGAGATGGTATTAGCAATCGCGTTAAGTTGCGTCACGTCGGGATTCTCCGGAGTACGGTACGTGTCGAGATCTTCGGTGAGGATGCGGATGTTACGCCATGATACGGTTTTTCCTTCCTGTGTCGCGTCATTAATAGAGTGTACCTGCAACGCGATGAAGCCGGAAGGCGTGAAGTCGTCGACCAGCTCGGCGCACTGCACCCCATTCACCCACGTGCGTATGGAGCTACCGATCGCCTCGATCCGGGCAGTGTTCCACTCCTCGTTTTTGAAAGCCTTTTGCCCTTCAGGGTTATAATTTAACGGGTAGATCCACCCGCGGCGTGCTTCGTCGTAGATCCCGCCGGTCCATGCGCGATTAGAAGGATCGATTTCAAATTGATAGCCGTGAACGCGGCCATCCCTGTATTCCGGTAGGCTTAGGCTCCGGAACTGCACGCCCGAGTTCAGGCCGTCGTCTACTTTAAAATCAAATTCCAAGATAAAATCCCCGTACTCTTCCGTGGTAGCCAAGAAAGTGTTCGGGGTATTCAAGGCGGAGATACCCACGATGGTATTATCCTCTATTTTATACTCTGCCGTACCGTTCAGTATTTCCCATCCGGTAAAATCTTCCCCGTTAAACAGTTCTTGCCACTTGGGGCCTTGTGAACAGGAAGAGAGTGCGATAATCATTGCACATGCTATTAAAATATTTTTCTTCATTGTACTGTTCGTTGGTAATTAACTAATTATCTAAATACGCGTTTGACGTTACCCGTCACGTTCACGAGCATCAAACTGCATTGTTGATTGTTAATTATTAATTCTTAATTTTTAATTATCCATTAAATCACGTAAAAGTCTTCCCATCCTTTCCTCGGGGGCTCCCCGGTGAGGAAGGCATCCGCGAAAGCATCATTCGTCACCCGTTTGGTATCCCGGTCGAACACGATTTTCCGGTTGAGGCGTTGCGCGGCCACTCCCAAGTTAAACACTTGGCTCAATGGGACAGCTACTTCGAACGGAGAACGTGTCTTCTCTTTCCCCTGGCAAGCCAGCAGGAAGTTAGCAAAATGGTTGGAAGGGCTTTCCGGCACATCCGGTAGCCGTTTTTCCATTTCCTTCGCTTTCTCGTCAGGGATGATACTCAGCGTGCTCCCGTGAGAACCACCCTTGAAAGTAAGTTCCTTGCTATAGATCTCTTTCCCCGGGTTCAGCTTGGCCGGTTGAATTTGGCCTCCTGCCACTGTCGGGATGTTCGGATCGAGCTCCGACACGCCATATCCCTCGGGAACGGACGGGATGTTATCTGTTCCGTCATACCAAGTGATTACCAACGGAGGCATATTGCCCCGCGCGGGGAACTTGAACTCGATGGTGCTCGACATGGGGAAGAAATAGTCGTTATGGTCTTTCAACATCAGCGGAGTAATCTCTTCCGGCAACCCCAGATCGAGGAACTCGTGCACGGTATCGATGATATGTGCTCCCCAGTCACCCAGGGCACCCATCCCAAAATCGTACCAGCAGCGCCACTGCCCGTAGTGGAAATCCTTGTTATAATCGTGGTAGCGCTGCGACATAAGCCATGTATCCCAGTCTAATGTCTCCGGAATCGGCTCTGCCGCGGGAAACTTGGTGATAGAGGGATCCCAACCGTGCCAACGTCGCGGGTTGTTCATATGCGCGGTGACGGCAGTCACATCCTTGATGATACCTGCCTCTTTCCAAGCTTTGAACTGAAAGTAGTTAGCCTCGGAATGCCCTTGGTTCCCCATCTGGGTCACCACGTTGGGGTATTTTTTTACCGCCTTGAGCAACAGTTCCGATTCGTGGAAGGTACGGGTCAGTGGTTTTTCCACATACACATGCTTGCCCTCGACAATCGACATCACGGTCGCAGGATAGTGGGCAAAATCGGGCGTTGATATGACCACCGCCTCGATCTCGTTCCCCATCTTATCGAACATCTCCCGGAAATCCTTGAACCGTTTGGCATTCGGGTACATGTCCATCGCTTTCCGTGTATGCTCGGCACCCATGTCCACGTCGCATAGGGCCACCACGTTGGCTAAACCTGTTTTTTCAAACGAATTGATATTCTCCAATCCCCTGTTACCAATACCGATATGGGCCAAGTTTACTTTTTTGTTGGCTCCCACGATACGGCTGTAGCTCGCGGCGTTCGCCCGGGTGGAGATGCCACCGAATGCCAGTCCGGCAGACGCCAAGGCCGCGTTTTTGATAAATTCTCTTCTCGTTGTCATGTTATTGTAATTAGTGTTTTTTCTCGATGGATGGAGTAGCCGGGCTACTCGAACCGGTCTCGATACGCCCAAAGCCCGAGAGCAGGACTCGAAATATAGTAAATCTCTTCGCCACTCGGGAGGGTATTAAACCCTTCTTTCAATTGAGGGAAGTTATATTTCTGAACCATTTCATCGTAGTCGCCCCATTGGAAACCCACTCCCTCGATCTCCTCACGCGTAAGGTTCTCCTGTCCTTTCCCTGGGCAGTAGGTGACAGTAAACCTCCCTTCGGTAGAACCGTGGATAAGGTGTGCTGCCGCCCCCAAGTTATCTCTCAGCTCCTGATTTTCTTCCACCGCCTTCAAAGTATATGGGGTACCGTGATAACCATACGCGCGTATGAGCCGATCGATGACCTTATCCTCCCCGAACTCCTTCAGCGCGGGTGCCAGCACGATCAGTTCGCCCCCGTCGGCAATTGCCATCCGGGTACGATAGATCGATTTGTTCCCCAACCAGGTACTCTTGAACTCGGCGGGGTCAAGCCAAACGACTACCTTTTCCAATGGGCGTTCCACCATGACGAAGTTGACCTCCAGCGAAAGCTTCGCCGCACGGTCGAACACCTCGGTATCATCGCCCACGTACAAACCATAGGTTTGTTGCTCTCCCTTCTCGTTCACGCCTACCACCGTGAGCACGTAGAGGATGGGCATTTCCTTCAAGTAGGTGTCGGTCGCGTAATTAAACACCCTGCGTACAGGCGTGTCGGACCGTCCCATCATCCGCTCCATGCCATAGACAGCACCGATGTAATGGCTTTTATTGATCCCTTCGCTTCCCCCGGTTCCCACGAGGATGTTCTTGTTGTAGTTGGCCATTCCCACCACTTCGTGGGGCACCACTTGGCCCACGGAGAGGATTAGGTCGAACCCTCCCTCTACCAACAGCTTGTTTACTTGCGCCGGCCAGGCGAAGTTGACACCCCCGTTAGTTACCTCGCTCACGTAGCTCGCGGGGACCTCTCCCAGCGTGAGCACGTCGTTACGCCAGTCGTGTTCCCGGAAGAGCGACTTGGGTGTTTGACCGAACATGTGATCGATCTGGGCTTCCGTCATCGGGGTATGCGTGCCGAGTGCCGGGAGGATATCGGTGAGTTTATCGCCGTAGTACTCCCATGCCATCTCGGTGAGCTCTCCTGCCCTGCTTGGCAGCCGGGTATAATCAGGTGGAACGGCAAGCACTTTGCGCCGTTCCCCTAACTTCCCCAATGCTTCGTATAGCCCTTCCCGCAAGTCGTCGCTCGACAAGTTTTCCCCGGGAGAACCTTTTTCGTAGTAAATCATCTTGTTAATGTGCTAATGAGACTAATGTGACTAAATCACCGAATCCACAAATCAGCAAATCACCGAATCGACTCATCTATTATACATCATACGTGGAAGATGCGGTGCTTCCGCCGCGCCCGGTCCAATCGGTATGGAAGAACTTTCCGCGGGGTGCATCAAGCCGCTCGTACTGGTGCGCGCCGAAATAGTCCCGTTGTGCCTGCAAAAGGTTAGCCGGAAGTCGTTCGCTCCGGAAGCCATCGAAGTAGCACAGTGCCGAGGTGAGCGCGGGTACCGGGATTCCATGTGTAAGGGCCGCGGCACATACCCTGCGCCAACTCTCTTGTGCCGACAGTACTGCCTCCTTGAAGAAGGGGTCAAGCAGCAGGTTCTCGAGTGCCGGGTTGTTATCGAACGCGTTCTTTATGTCTCCCAGGAAGCGTGACCGGATGATGCAGCCACCTCGCCACATCAGGGCGATGCCCCCGTAGTTGAGGTTCCAGTTGTACTCTTTGGCCGCTTCCATCATCAGGTCGTATCCTTGCGCGTAGGAGATGATCTTCGCACCGTAGATCGCGTTTTCCAAGTCGTCAATAAACTGCTGTTTGTCGCCGTCGAACGTTGTTTTCTTCGCGGGGATCATTTCGGATGCTTTCACCCGCAAGTCTTTTTGTGCCGAAAGGCAACGCGAGAAAACCGATTCCCCAATAAGCGTGAGCGGGATGCCGAGGTCGAGTGCTGTCACTGCCGTCCACTTGCCCGTGCCTTTTTGCCCGGCGGTATCCAAGATTTTCTCCACGAGCGGGCTTCCATCTTCATCTTTATATGCCAGGATATCGGTGGTGATCTCGATCAGGTAGGAGTCCAGTACCCCTTGGTTCCATTTCTTGAACACCTCGTGCTGTTCAAACGCGTCCATGCCCAGCAGGTCTTTCATCAAGTGGTACGCCTCGTTGATGATTTGCATATCTCCATACTCGATGCCGTTATGCACCATCTTCACGAAGTGGCCCGCGCCATCCTCGCCTACCCAGTCGCAACAGGGGGTACCATCATCCACCTTCGCGGCAACTGCTTGAAATATCTCTTTCACGTGTGGCCATGCTTCCGGCGACCCACCCGGCATCATGGACGGCCCCAAAAGGGCTCCTTCTTCCCCGCCGGAAACACCGGTACCCACGTAAAGCAGCCCTTTACTCTCCACGTAAGCTGTTCGGCGCACGGTGTCGGGGAAGTGGCTATTGCCCCCGTCAATAATAATATCTCCCGGTTCCAGCAGCGGGATGAGTAGCTCGATGAAATCATCCACGGGCTTGCCGGCTTTCACCAGCATCATCACCTTGCGGGGCCTTTCGATAGCATTCACGAAGGCTTCTAGGGAGTCGGCACCTATGAAATTCTTTCCTTTGCCTCTTCCTTCCACGAAATCGTGTACTTTCGAGACGGTACGGTTATACACGGCAACGGTATAGCCCTTACTCTCCATATTGAGTACCAGGTTCTCGCCCATAACGGCCAGCCCGATCAATCCTATATCAGCTTTTTGTTTCATTATTATTATATTTCAAAATTTCAATATTCAGAGATTTAAGATTCAATCATCAAATCATTGAATCGTTAAATCATCACATTAGTCTTACCGTTTCACGCGAGCGTTTCCTTCCCATATGCTCCATACCACTGCCTCGTCGGCCGGCTGCGCGTAATCGGTAAGGAAGGTGGTCGCCAGTGCACCGCTTGCCCAAGCAAACTGTATCCACTTCTTGGGTTCCATGCCGGTAAGAATGCTATAAAGCAGCCCCCCGACAAACCCGTCGCCCCCGCCAATACGGTCCATCACGTTGATCTTACGGAGCGGTGCTTCGTGCCAGTTCCCATTTTCATAAACAATAGCACCCCAAAGGTGTTCATTCGCGCTGATCACTTCTCGAAGCGTGTTCGCGAATACCGTCGCGTTAGGGAACGCTTTCTTGGCGTTCAGGATCATTCCCTTAAAAGCGTCGAGTGTCTCTTCGATGTTCTCTCCGCCCGCCTCCGGACCTTTGATGCCTAGGCAGAGCTGGTAATCCTCTTCGTTACCGATGAGGATATCCGATAGTGAAGCAATCTCGGTGAAAGCCTCCTTTAGTTCTGTCTCACGCCCTTTCCAGAACGTGGCACGGTGGTTCAGGTCGAACGAGATCAAGGTTCCGTGTTTCTTGGCATAACGAGCAATCTCCAAACAAAAATGGCTTGTTTCGGGTGAGAGTGCCGCGATCAACCCCGATAGATGGACGATCTGGACTCCCTCTTCTCCAAAGATTCTCTCCAAGTCAAAATCGTTCACGTTGAGTGTACGCCCCACTTCTCCGGCCCTGTCATTTTGTACGCGGGGGCCTCGCAAGCCAAAACCACTATCCGCAACATTAAACTGGTGGCGGTATCCCCACGGATCACCTTGAGGCACCTCCGGCCCCTCGTACTCCATGTTACGTGCACGCAGGTCGGCCTTAATAAAAGCCGCGATGGGACTCTCTTTCACGAAAGTGGTAAGCACCTTCACCGGGAGGCCCAAGTAAGAAGAGATGCTGGCCACATTAGTCTCCGCGCTGGTGGCGTGCATCCTGAAAAGGTTGGTACTATGTACCGGCTGCGCGTCGGCAGGGGTGATACGCACTCCCATACTGGTAGGCACCACCAACGAATATTTGAATTTTTTCCTTAACTGTAGTGACATATTGTTGATGTGTTCATTATTAATTATTCACTCTTAATTGCTAATCAGATACTAAAAGCATCGAACCCACCGTCCACGATAGCCACTGTCCCGGTCACGAATTTAGAGGCATCACTCACCAAGTAGTGAAGCGTTCCCAGCAGATCCTCGGGATTACCGAAGCGGCGGAACGGGGTGTGCGCGATAATGGTGTTCCCCCGATCGGAGTAGGATCCATCGGGATTGGTCAGCAGTGTCCGGTTTTGCTCGCTAATAAAGAAGCCGGGGCAAAGCGCGTTTACCCGGAATCCTTCTCCAAATTTGATTGCCAATTCACCTGCCATATACTTGGTGAAATTAGTTACAGCAGCCTTTGCTGCTTCATAACCCACGACACGGGTGAGCGGGCGAAATGCTGACGCGGAAGAGATATTCACGATATTCCCCCTTTTTTCTTTCACCATGTATTCAGCAAAAGCAAGAGTAGGCATCACCGTACCCATCAGGTTGAGATCAACGACCTTTCGGAAATCTTCTGCTTTTAGATCAAAAACAGTGTTATTTGGCCCGATGGTTGCTCCCGGCATATTTCCTCCGGCACCATTGATCAGCACATCAACTCGTCCATATTTGTCCGCGATCACACGTGCGTTTTGCTTTAACACGGCCTCGTCCGTTACATCGGTCTGAAGAAACATCGCTTCGCCGCCACTGGCCTTCACCTTTTCGATCAGCCGGTTACCCTTTTCGATGTTTCTGGCAAGAACAGCCACTTTTGCCCCGTGGGCAGCCAGGTATTCTACCATAGAAGTACCCAATACACCGGTTCCACCGGTAATGACAATCACTTTGTCATTAATATCAAATAATTTATACATAATTCTTAAAACTCTTGATTAAAAATCAAAATAGCCCTTTGCATTATAGTAGCATATATTTTCTACCATCTTCCCCAAGAAGTCGATTTCCGATGCCGGTAGCAACCCATTTTCCACGTCGTTTCCAATGAGGTTACACAAGATCCTACGGAAGTATTCGTGACGCGTGTACGAAACAAAACTGCGGGAATCGGTAAGCATCCCCACGAAACGGCTAAGCATTCCTTGGGTTGATAGGATATTCATCTGCTCTTCCATGCCATCTTTCTGATCAAGGAACCACCACCCGGAACCAAACTGTACCTTGCCGGGTACCGCTCCACCCTGGAAATTACCTATCATGGTTGCCACAAGGTAGTTATCATTAGGGTTGAGGTTATAGATAATGGTTTTCGCGAGCTTTTCTTCCTTATCTAAGTTATCAAGGAAGCGCGACATTGAACGCCCAACTTCCGAAGCATCGTTGATGGAGTCAAATCCGGTATCGGGACCAATTTCTTTGAACAGACGGGTATTGTTATTCCGAAGTGCCCCGTAATGGAATTGCTGTACCCAGCCTTTTTCGTGACTTAATACCGCGCTTTCGTGCAGCATGCGTGACTTAAATTTCAGTACCTCTTCAGGCGACAACTCCCTTTCATCTATTACCACCTTATCATATATGGCTGAAATCTCTTCATCGGTGTATGGCGTAGCAAAGAAGTGATCTATCCCGTGATCCGACAGCTTGCAGCCTCGTGAGTAAAAATAGTCGTGCCGTTGACGAATCGCTTTTAAATATTCATTAATGCCTCGTATAGGGAAACCACACACCTCTTCTAGCGTATGGAGATACTTCCTGAAAGTAACTCCGTTCTCTACCGCCATCAACTTATCGGGTCGCCAAGTTGGCAATACCATTATTTCGAATCCACTCGCTTTAATCCGCTCGTGATGCTCTAACGAGTCTACAGGATCATCTGTAGTGCAAACCACCTCTACTCCAAAGCGTTTCATCAGCCCTTGTGCTGAATACTCCGGTTGACGAAGCAACTCGTTGGCCTTATCGTATATTTCTCGTGCCGTCTCCGGTTTCAATAATTGATCGATCCCGAAAACACGTTTTAACTCTAAGTGTGTCCAATGATACATGGGGTTACGCATAGTATAGGGAAC
>ERZ1032852.339-NODE-339-length-11739-cov-6.153886_pt1 | contig 11739 bp, 6 predicted proteins | sample MGYA00516689_ERZ1032852 | MGnify/ENA primary metagenome ERZ1032852 (study PRJEB33719, sample SAMN04262499) | wastewater metagenome | biome: rural village; feature: composting latrine chamber; material: composting feces with ash | place: El Salvador | collected...
GCAGCGATTAGAGCGCCCGCGGTAAACATGCCCCAGTTGGTGCCAAACTGCACCTTGGCGATTTCATACAGGCCCACCGCAAGCGTCTTGTTTACATCTGTGGTTAGGACGAGACGAGCCAGGATGAAGTCAGAGAAGGAGGAGATAAAGGCCAACAACCCCACCACCGACAGGATTGGCACCACAAGGCGCATGATGATGGTCCAGAAGATCCGGGCGTGGGAGGCGCCGTCAATCTTAGCCGCTTCATCGATCTCCTTGGGAACCGTATTGAAGAAACCATAGAGCAAGAACAGGTTCGTGCCCAACGCTCCGCCCAGATACACCATAATGAGCGCAAACCTGGAGTCCAGTCCCATCAGCGGGGTGATGTCACCGAGCTTCATCAGCAGCAAGTAGATTGCGATGAAAGCCAGCAGCTGCGGAAACATCTGAATAACTAGAAGGGCGCTGAGAGTGGTTGAGCGGCCCTTGAACCGGAAGCGGGAGAAAGCGTAGGCCGCGGCCGCTCCCATGAGTACCGTGCCCAGACCAGTTGTCAGACCGATGATTACGGTGTTGGCGAACCAGTTCCAGTACGGCTTTCCGGCGAACAGATCTTGGAAGTTGGACAGGGTTAACTGCTGGAACAGGTTGTTGGAACCAGCAATAGTCCCGCGCGGGTTGAACGCAGTGGACACCACGTACATTAGCGGGAAGACGGCGTAGATAGACACCGCAACCAGCACGACGTAGCGCCAACTTACGTCCCGGATAAAGTTACGCCGCTTTGCCGCCCGGCGGTTGGCGTCCAATCGAGTAGTCCGCGGCGAGTCAACTTGTGTAGTCATCTCAGTTCATCTCCTCAAGTTTGCGGGTGTAGCGGAAGCCGAACCAAGAGATCGCACCCACGCAGATGAATATCAGAATAGATACTGCTGAAGCCAGACCGTACTGCTCATTACCCGGGGTAAACGCGGTCTTGTAAACCATCGAGATCAGCAGGTCAGTATGACCAACAGGGATTTGCGCCGATTGGATGGACGGGCCACCCTCGGTGAGCATATATATCAGGTTGAAGTTGTTGAAGTTGAACGCAAACGAGGCGATCAGCAGCGGCGCGGTTGCCACCATCAACATTGGCAGGGTGATGCTGCGGAACAGTTTGAACCCTGTGGCCCCATCCATATTCGCCGACTCAATTACATCGTGCGGAATAGACTGCAGTGAACCAGTAGAGATTAGGAACATGTAGGGGAAACCTAGCCAGAGGTTAACCATGAGAACGGATAGTTTGGCGAGCCACGGGTCCTGCAGCCACGGTATGTTCATACCGAACAGCAGCACCTCGTTCACGAAGCCAAACTGTCGGTTCAGCAGACCACTCCAGACAAGTGCGGAAAGGAATGCCGGGAAAGCGTAGGGCAGAATCAGGATCGAGCGCCAGGTCCGCACACCCTTCACCCGGGGATTGTTCAGCACCAGCGCGAGGAACAGCCCCAAGAAGAAGGTCGTGACTACTGAAAGGAACGCGAAGGCAATCGTCCACAGGAGCACTTGACCCATGGGCTGCACAATGCGGGAGTCGGTGAAGACCCGGGTGAAGTTGTCGAAACCAACTGCCACTGGCCAACCCGTGTCCAACACAGTGCGGTTACCCTCGGCATCGACGTACACGAAGGACCCGATAACCTGGTCAGCGACAAAGACTCGCGGGTTTTCCGGGTCAGTGTTATCGATCAGGTTTCCGGTTTCCGGGTCCTGCACCCAGGTGGAGGCGTATTTTTCGCCCAGGGTCCAGGTCACCGCACGCAAGGAACCATCTTCGGCGTCCTCGCTGAAGGCAAAGCGCTTGGTGATGAATTCATCGAGCTGGCCGGCATCGAAGTCGGTGCGCTTAAGGTAGGTCTCCCAGCCGTCAATTTCAGTGGGCCGGCCCTCTGCTTCGTTTATCGCTATGTCGTCACGAGGTTCCAGTGGCTGGCTTTCATTTTGGGTACGCGCGATCGAAAGATCTAATAAACTGGTCGGAACAAAAAATGATCCCGGCCATGAATGATACTACTACAGTGAACGTGTGGCCCCCGAGATTTTTTATGATGACGTGGGAGAGCAATACATTATAGTATGGGCTTCCTGTGTTCCGGGGAAATTTGAAAGAGGCATCGAGGATGAAGATAATAATCATAGGCTGTATTACCTGACAACCAAGAATTTCGAGACCTTTTCGGAAACGAAACTTTTCCTAGATCCCGGGTTTAGCGTGATAGATGCCGTGATCGTGAAGAGAGGGCCCGAGGATTATGTTTTGGTGCTAAAAGATAATACAAGGAATAATAGGAATTTGAAAATCGCGTTTTCCAGTTCACCGGTCGGGCCATACAGCGATGCTTCAGAGCCATTTACCGGCATGTTTAGCGAAGGTCCTGCCGTAGCAAAAGTGGGTGGAAAGTACCTGATCTTTTTTGATATGTACCGGGAAAAGAAATATGGAGCAGTGAAGACAACAGACTTTGTTACTATGGAGGACGTTACGGGTGAGATTAGTATCCCCAACGGGCATAAGCACGGTACCATTGCCAAGGTGCCTGCCTCCATTATCGAAGAGCTAAAGAAGCAATCGCTTAACTAAGAGACAGAACGTGTATAAATCAATAACCACCACATGAACAAGATCATAGTCGCTTTTTACTGTTTAGTCCTGTTTATATACACGGGGAGGGCATCCTATGCCCAGGAAAAGCCATACTATAGCGGCACCGAATTGTCGAACCCGGCCTATCATGACGGCCAGCTCTCGCCCGTGGCGGGCGTTCACAACATACAGGTGATGCGTGCCAACCGAGAATATCCCGATGCTTCCAACGGCAACGGGTGGACCTATAACCATCAACCGATGCTTGCTTACTGGAACGGTACGTTTTACTTGGAATACCTGTCGGATGAGGTAGGGGAGCATATCCCTCCTTCCCAAACATTCCTGCAAGCTTCGAAAGATGGCTACAGTTGGAGCGACCCGCTTGTTCTATTTCCAAGATACCAAGTGCCGGACGGCTTTACGAAGCCGGAAAATAAAAACGCGGCGAAAGATTTAGAGGCAATAATGCACCAGAGAGTCGGTTTTTATGTCTCGAGTTCCGACCGGCTGATCGCGATGGCATATTATGGCATCGCCTTGGATGAAAAGGATGATCCTAACGACGGGAATGGCGTTGGTAGAGTCGTTCGAGAGATTAACAAAGACGGCTCCTTGGGTCCCATCTATTTTATTCGTTACAACCACAATTTTAATGAAAAAAATACCGATTACCCCTATTTTAAAAAGAGCAAGGATAAAGGTTTTGTAGAGGCATGCCAAGAAATTCTGGACAACCCGCTCTACATGATGCAGTGGGTAGAGGAGTCGGACAGGAATGATCCGCTGATTCCCCTTCAGAAACAGTACAAAGCGTTCTCGTACTACCACCTTCCTGACAGCACCGTGGTGGGATTATGGAAGCACGCGCTCACCTCCGTGAGCAAGGATGGAGGGAGAACATGGCTTGAACCGGTCGAAAGAGCAAAAGGATTTATCAATAGCAATGCCAAAATATGGGGACAACGGCTTAGCGACGGGAGCTATGCTACCGTCTACAACCCCGCGGAATTTAGGTGGCCACTGGCTATCTCCACCAGCACCGACGGCATCGACTATACCACGTTGAACCTGGTTCACGGGGAGATTACCCCCATGCGATACGGGGGTAACTATAAATCGTACGGGCCACAATACGTTCGGGGAATCTTGGAAGGCAACGGTACCCCCCCGGATGGTGACCTTTGGGTTACTTATAGCATGAACAAAGAGGATATGTGGGTAGCGCGAGTTCCCGTACCGGTGCAGCTCCAAGCAACAGCCCATGCAGACGATCGATTGAATACCAAGGAAAAACTTTCCGAGTTAACCGAGTGGAATATCTACTCCCCTCTCTGGGCTCCTGTTTCACTCGAGAAGCACGGGGAAGACAACTGGCTAAAACTATCCGATCAAGACCCGTTTGATTACGCCAAGATAGAGCGAAAAATACCCCCGACACGCGCGTTGAGCGTTTCATTTAAAATGATGGCAGGACAAGCATCCCACGGGACGCTACAGGTAGAGTTCTTGGATGAGAACGGAGTGGCTTGTTCAAGGCTGGAACTGACACCCGGGGGAATTTTCCGCGCCAAGGGAGGAGCCCGTTTCTCGAATATGATGCAGTATGAACCAGATAGGGAGTACGATGTAACGGTTGAACTCTCTACACCCAATAACGAGATACAGGTCCACGTGGATGGGAAAAGGGTAGGGACGAGGCGTTTCTTCGCGCCGGTCCACTCCATAGAGAGGATCGTTTTCAGGACAGGAGAACCGCGATTACATCCCACCCCGGAGACTCCTGCCGATAACTTCACCGACCTGCCTAACGCGGGCGAGAAAGAACCATTGGCCCGGTTTTATATCAAGGATCTCAAAACCGTTAGCCGATCCGATCACCCGGAGGGGATGATACTACGTTATGACGACTTTAGCCACCACGTTGATTACTTTAACCGGATGGAGGATGAAAACATCGTGCAGGCTATCCCGAACAGTGAATCAAACGAGTGGATGAGGAATAATATCCCGTTGTTTGAATCGCCGCAACAGAACTTCGAACAGATGTACTACTACCGCTGGTGGTCCCTGAGAAAACATATCAAAGAGACTCCCATCGGCTATGTCATGACGGAATTCTTGGTCAACCGGTCGTATGCCGACAAGTACAACATGATTGCTTGCGCGTTCAGCCATCATATCTACGAGTCGAGATGGCTCCATAACCCGGTGTACTTGGACCAATACGTGCATGCCTGGTACCGGGGAAACAACGGCGGACCGATGGAGCGATTCGGCAATTTTAGCTCATGGGCGGCAGATGCCCTCTATAATCGCTACCTGGTAGATAAGAACGAGGAGTTCTTATTGGATCTGTTGCCCGACCTTGACGCGGAGTACCGGCGCTGGGAAACCACCCACCGGCTTCCCAGTAAACTTTACTGGCAGGGCGATGTGCAAGATGGAATGGAGGAGTCGATAAGCGGGGGAAGAAGAAAACAGTATGCCCGTCCTACCATCAATAGTTACATGTACGGGAACGCGGATGCCTTGTCGAAAATTCATCAAATGGCCGGGAACCAGGGCAGCGTGGGGAGATACATCTCGAAAAGAGATACCATCAAAAATCTTATCATCGAGAACCTGTGGAGCGAGAAACTTAGCTTTTTCGAGACCCATAGAGGAGACTCGCTGGCAAACGTGCGGGAAGCAATCGGTTATATCCCTTGGTATTTTAACCTGCCGGACGACAACAAGAAGTATGAAGTAGCGTGGGAACAATTGATGGATGAGAATGGTTTTCTGGCCCCGTACGGGTTGACCACCGCGGAACGGCGGCACCCGCTGTTCCGGCAGGCCGGGTGCTGCAACTGCGAGTGGGATGGGGCGATCTGGCCCTTCGCGACCAGCCAGACCATGACAGCCATGGCAAATTACATGAACAATTACTCCCAAAATACGCTCAACGATAGCATCTATTTTCGCTTGATGGAGCTTTACGTGGAATCGCAATACCACAGGGGACGTCCTTATATAGGCGAGTACTTGGACGAGGTGACAGGTTACTGGCTGAAGGGTGATCAGGAGAGGAGCAGGTACTACAACCATTCCACCTTTAACGATATGATCATCACGGGGCTGGTGGGCGTACGACCGCGAGAGGACAACACGCTGGAAGTGAATCCCCTGATACCGGAAGAGACATGGGAATGGTTCTGCCTCGATAACCTCTTGTATCACGGCAAGATAATTACGGTAGTTTGGGATAAGCATGGCGACAAGTACCACCTTGGCAAGGGATTGAGGATTTTCGTGGATGGAATAGAAGTAGGGCATTCAGATAAATTAGAAAAAATAGTCTGTAAAGAGGTATTATAGTATGAAACGAGCATTTTTGTCACTCCTGTTGTCCGGTTTGCTTTTACTCTGTTCAATGCAAACCAAGGCATTCGAACCGGTATCACTTACCTGCGATCGAATGGAGTCGCCCCTCATGGTTAGCACTCGCGACCCCGGGTTCGGGTGGCAGATTGTGTCTGAAAGAAACGGGGCGCGACAAAGCGCCTACGAGATCGAGGTATTCGAGGGATCCGAAGATTCGGAAAGGTTGTTTTGGAGCACTGGAAAGAGGGTTTCATCACAAAGCCAGCAGGTTGGTTATGATGGTGACAGGTTGTTGGAGCCGCTGCAAAAATACTCGTGGAGAGTGAGGGTGTGGGACGAGAACGATGCTCCCTCGAAGTGGAGCGAGAAAAACTTCTTTCGCGTGGCTCCTTCATCGCTGTTCCTGAACGCGAAGTGGATCGGCTCGATCTCCCGGGACGATGCCAAGCTTCCCCAAGGCAGGAGGTTCCACTCCACCGTGTTGAAAAGACCCGAGAAAAGGGTAGTATGGGAACAGGTGAATCCTCTTTCTCGTGAAAGCATCTACCTGCGGCATACCTTTAGTTCTGACAAAACGGTTAAAGAGGCAGTAGCTTACGTGAGCGGGCTCGGGCTATACGAGTTCTCACTGAACGGACAGAAGGTGGGCGATAGCGAGTTTGCACCTCTTTTAAGCGATTATGATAAAACGGTCTATTACAACGCGTACGATGTGATCGATTACCTTTCAGATGGCTCCAATGCCATCGGGATCCTGTTGGGAAACGGATTCTATAACGTGCAAGGCGGAAGATACCGGAAATTACTAGTGAGCTTCGGCCCACCCACCTTGTTTTTCAAGATGAGAATCACCTACACCGACGGTACAGTTCAAGAGTTGCTGTCAGATGAAAACTGGAAATTCAGCCATAGCCCCATCACCTTCAACTGCATGTACGGGGGAGAGGATTACGATGCTACATGCGAACAGCCGGGCTGGGATAAGCCTGGGTTCGACGACTCCGGATGGAGCCCCGTCGTGGTTCAGGAGGCCCCTCGAGGTGAACTGAGAGCGCAACAGGCTGCCCCGGTAAAGATCATGGAACGTTTTGCTCCAAAAGAGACGAACAAGCTTTCCGAAACGCGTCTCGTGATGGATATGGGACAAAACCTCGCGGGGTTCCCGGAGATAGTCGCGAAGGGTAACCGGGGCGACACGATACGACTCGTACCGGGTGAGTCGCTCAACGAGGATGGAACCGTCAGCCAAAAGCAAACGGGGAGCAAGCATTATTACGAGTACGTGCTCAAAGGTGAAGGAGAGGAACAGTGGCACCCCCGGTTTTCTTATTACGGGTTCAGGTATATCCAGGTTGAACTGCTGCCAAATAGCGAGAGTGGAAGTTTAACTCCACCCGAGCTCAAGAAAATTCACTCCTGCTTCATCTACAACTCGGCCGAAAAAGTATCTACCTTCGAGAGCTCGAACAGTATATTTAATAACGCCCACCGGATTATCGGCAACGCGGTACGAAGCAACATGCAGAGCGTGTTTACCGATTGTCCGCATAGGGAGAAACTGGGCTGGTTGGAACAGGTACACCTGAACGGCCCGGGACTCTATTACAATTACAACCTGCGAACATTTATTCCCAAGGTGATGCAAGATATCCGGGATTCCCAATTGCCTAACGGGTTGGTACCCAGTATCGCTCCCGAGTACGTGGAGTTTGACGGTGCTTTCAGGGATTCCCCCGAATGGGGAAGTTCATCGGTGATAATACCTTGGATGTATTATCTCTACTATGGAGATAATTCGTTGATTCACGACTATTACGACGTTATGAAGCGGTACGTGGACTACCTTTCGACCACCTCCACGAATCATATTGTTTCTCATGGGCTGGGCGACTGGTATGACTACCACGGGGAGCGGGCCGGTTTCTCGAAAAATACGCCCGTACCCCTGGTGGCCACGGCACACTACTACTGGGACCTCACGCTGCTTGCCAAGGCAGCCAGTATGGTAGGGAATAAAGCAGACGAGGCCTATTATGGCCGGCTTGCCCGATCGGTGAAAACCGCGTTTAACAACCGGTTCTTCAATGAAAAAAACATGCAATATGGTTCCGGAAGCCAAGCTTCAAACGCCATCCCCTTGTTTTTTGAACTGGTAGAACCGGAAAATAGAGAGGCGGTACTGGCCAACTTGGTGAAAGACATTCAACAACGAGGCAACCGGCTTACCACCGGCGACGTGGGCAACCGGTACCTGTTCCAGACGCTGGCGAAAAACAACCTGAACGAGCTGATGTACAAGATGCATAACCACGAAGAGGTGCCGGGATACGGCTTTCAAGTGAAGTTCGGGGCCACCACCCTTACCGAGCAGTGGGACCCCCGCGAAGGTACGTCTTGGAACCATTTCATGATGGGACAGATCGATGAATGGTTTTTTGCATGGTTGGCCGGGATTCAACCGGATATAGATAACCCGGGCTATAAAAAGTTCAGGGTAGAACCCCAGGTAGTGGGAGACCTAACCTCGGTTTCAGCTTCTACCGAAACCGTGTACGGGAAGATAGCGGTCGACTGGCAGGTAGAAGACGGGCTCTTCACGCTTAACCTGCAGGTGCCGGTAAATACAGAAGCTACCATACTCCTTCCCGATAACGAGGAACACGTGGCAGGAAGCGGGAAACATGTATTTACAGCCAAACTGTAGCCGTCACGGGTGGTTGATACGAAATTTATAACGAGAGAATATTAACAGTAATAGCATTAAGAAATACACTATGAAGCGATTATCTCTGTCATTCATTATTCTACTTGCCTGTTTGATCGGGGCGCCCCTGTACGGTGAAACGGTGAACATGAAGTCGGCCGGGGCCGACGTTAGCGGTGAAGTCATCAATACCCGACTGATCAACACCACCATTGAAGAATTATCGGCTAACGGAGGCGGAACCCTCTACTTCCCGGCAGGAAAATACCTGACGGGCGCGATAAAGCTAAAAAGTAACATTACCATCGAACTTGAATCGGGAGCCACGCTGCTCTTTTCAGACAACTTTGATGATTATCTGCCGTTCGTGGAGATGCGTTACGAAGGGGTGGTGATGAAGAGTTTCTCCCCGCTTCTCTATGCCACGAACGAAGAGAATATAACCATCAAGGGAAGAGGCACCATCGACGGCCAAGGCAAAAAATGGTGGGACGAGTTCTATCGCGTGATTATAGATCTTCGGGATAATGGGGTGAGAGACGTTAATAAATACCAGCCCATGTGGGATAGCGAAAACAATGCCGAGGAGCTGCACAGGCTGACCAACTCGGATTATACCGGCACGTTGAATCGCCGCTTTTTCCGGCCCCCGCTGTTCCAAGTCCTGCGGTGCGAGAATATCCGGATAGAAGGGATAACCGTTATCAACTCGCCTTTTTGGACCATCAACCCGGAGTTTTGTGAAAATATCACCATCACCGGGGTCACCATAAATAACCCCGACTCGCCCAATACCGACGGCATCAACCCCTCGTCGTGCAGAAACGTGCACATCTCTGATTGCCATATAACCGTGGGTGACGACTGCATCACCCTGAAATCGGGGCGCGACGAACAGGCGCGCAACTTGGCCGTACCGTGCGAGAATATCACCATTACAAACTGCACCATGCTGGCCGGCCACGGGGGGGTGGTGATAGGGAGCGAGGTGAGTGGCGACGTGCGAAAGGTTACCATTTCAAACTGCGTTTTTGACGGGACCGATAGGGGAATACGACTGAAATCGACCCGGGGGCGGGGAGGTATCGTGGAAGAGATCCGGGTGAGCAATATCGTGATGAAGAATATCCAGAAAGAAGCGATAATCCTTAACCTCAGGTACAGCAGCATGGAACCCGAACCGGTCACGGAGAGAACACCCCGGTTTCGGAATATCCATATCTCCAACTTGACCGGCTCGGAGGTGAATACCGCGATAAGTGTAGTGGGACTCGAGGAGATGCCGGTGCAAGATATCTCGTTTACAAACATCAATATTGAATCCAAGCAAGGAGTGAATATCGATCGAGCAAAAAATATCTTGATGAGAGACGTCCGGATTGATAGCCCGTCGCCCTTTACAATAGCTGATTCCGAAAATATCACGATGCATAATGTATGGACAGGGACCCCTGACCCGGCACAACCCCTTATTTCCGTGAGCGACACGAGGGATCTCTTTGTCATGGGGTCGGTGCCGATGCCCGGTAACCGCTCTTTTATAAAGCTGGAGGGAACGAATGAAGGGGTAGTGCTAAAGAATAACTACTTTGGCCGGATAGAAAAAGTGCTCGACGACGAAAGTAGCGATAGGAGTAACCTGGTAATAGAATAGCGATGAAACCAAGAATAGGTATATTGTTGCTGATTTTCATGCTGGTCGTGGAAGCGAATAGTACAGGCCCCGCTTTTGAAAACAGCTTCGAAAGACCGTTGGGCGATGTCCTGAAAGATATTTCAGAGCAATTCAACGTGCGCCTCTCGTACGATATCGATACGGTGGGAAAGGTGTTGCCTTACGCCGATTTTAGAATCCGTCCGTATTCTCTCGAGGAGTCGCTAACGAACGTGTTATCACCCTTCGACTACAAGTTTGTAAAGCAAGGAGACAAGCACTACAAGTTGAAAGCCTACGAGTATCCTCGCCGTACCCCGGAAGATGGAGAGAAGATGCTGGCTTATCTCTTGTCGCTCTACCCCAACCGGGAGAGCTGGGAGCAACGTAAAGAGTGTCTGCAAAAAGAGGTGAGAGAGCGGCTCGGGATCGATCCGGTACTATCGGCCCGGGTCAAGAGTAAACCTGTTCTCTCGAAAATCAGGAAGTACGATGGTTACTCGGTGCAGAATTTTGCCCTTGAAACATTACCGGGGCTCTACGTTGCCGGTTCAATCTATTCGCCTCTATCGAAAGGAAAGCACCCGCTGATCATATCCCCCAACGGCCATTTCGGACAAGGACGCTATCGGGCAGAACAACAGGTTAGGATGGGAACCCTCGCTCGAATGGGGGCGATAACCGTGAGTTACGACCTGTTCGGGTGGGGCGAATCGGCCCTACAGGTAGGAAGCACGTCGCACCGCACCAGCGAGGCACATGTAATCCAGGCAATGAACGGGATCACCATCCTCGATTATATGCTTACACGTGATGACGTGGATAAAGACAAGGTAGGAGCCACGGGCGGTTCGGGCGGTGGCTCACAGACTATCCTGCTGTCGGTGCTCGACGGCCGCTACCACGCGGTGGCACCGGTGGTGATGCTGGCTTCTCATTTCGACGGGGGATGCCCCTGTGAAAGCGGTATGCCGGTTATTCTCTCCTGCGGGGGAACCAACAATGCCGAGCTGGCTGCCATGTTCGCCCCGCGGCCGCTGCTGGTGGTGTCGGTGGGGGGAGACTGGACGGCAAGCGTCCCCACGTTAGAGTACCCTTACCTTCAAAAAATATATGCCATGCATGATGCTCCACAAGCAGTGCAAAACGTGCACCTGCCTAACGAGGGACATGATTACGGGGAGAACAAGAGAGCGGCTGTTTATGCTTTTTTTGGGGAGCATTTCGGGCTAGGGATGCAACGGGTTGACGAAAGCAAGGTCACGATAGAGGCAGAAGATGAGCTGAAGGCCTTTGGTAAAGAGGGAGAGCGTTACCCGGAGAATGCCATCCGCTCGTTCGAGGAGCTATCCCCCTTTTTTAATAAATAAACTTTCGCGAATGATTTTACAGCTAAATATA
>ERZ1032852.340-NODE-340-length-11705-cov-7.365322_pt1 | contig 11705 bp, 9 predicted proteins | sample MGYA00516689_ERZ1032852 | MGnify/ENA primary metagenome ERZ1032852 (study PRJEB33719, sample SAMN04262499) | wastewater metagenome | biome: rural village; feature: composting latrine chamber; material: composting feces with ash | place: El Salvador | collected...
CGCCTACATAGGTATCATCACGTTCGCTGCGGTCGCTATCGCAGGTGTCCTGTGGGCCGCCGCCAAAAAGTTCTCATGGGGCCGACCGATCACTGCTCTAGTGAACGCCGCACTGTTCCTTGCGCTTGCCGGACTCAGCCTGGGGAACGTAGGAGGCGTTCGAAGCGCCGCCACCTCATACGTCGCGAGGGGCTACAGCCTGGACAACGAGGTCTCCAACATGCTGACCGCGGACAAAGTTGAGCTGCTCTCTCATGTGGACGATGCCTTCCCTCCCGGCTCTTACATAATCGGCGCTCCGTCAACGGGAGTTGAGTTTGTTGCGCAACTTAGCCACTCCAAGAACTTTCTGACCCTGAATCCGCCTCGTACAGAACAGCAGAAGTTTTTGGCGCAAGACATAGAACAGATCTTGACCGACCCCGCCGTCTGTCAGGTTCTGGGCGAGGCGCAGGTGGTGGGAGTCGTCACGACAACTGAGGCTCCCGACCAGCCAGAGCTAGAAGCCTACGAAGGGCTGTTCCAGCTGGTCCCTGGAGAGGGTTTTGAGCTGATCGCCCACGTCGGGGACCTGTCCCTCTGGAAGATCACGGCCTGTGACTAGAGGTTCTCCTCATTCAGCAGCGACACCAAGTACTCGCCATAGCCCGACTTCATCAATGGCTGCGCTACCTCCAGCAGCTGCTCATCAGTCAAGAATCCCTTGCGCCACCCGACCTCCTCAGGCGCCGCGATCTTGAACCCCTGACGTTCCTGCACCGTCCTCACAAAAACCGCGGCATCCGACAAGTCATCAAAGGAGCCTGTGTCCAGCCAGGCCGTGCCGCGGGGCAAAACCTCGACAGACAACTGGCCTCGCTTCAGGTACTCCTTGTTCACGTCTGTGATTTCATATTCCCCGCGCGCACTCGGCTCAAGATTCTTCGCAATCTCAACAACTGAGTTGTCGTAGAAGTAGAGGCCGGGGACCGCGTAGTTGGATTTCGGGTGGCGCGGTTTCTCCTCGAGTGAGAGCGCAACAAAGTCATCATCGAACTCCACGACCCCGTAGTCCGACGGGTTAGCCACGTGATAGGCGAACACAGCCCCGCCTTCTATATCCGTTAGTCGCGACAACCGGGTCCCCATACCCGGCCCGTAGAACAGGTTGTCGCCAAGCACCAACGCGACCTTGTCGTCTCCGATAAAGTCCTCGCCGATAACAAACGCCTGGGCCAGCCCGTTTGGGACGGCTTGCTGCGCGTACTGGATTTTCACGCCAAACTGCGACCCGTCCCCCAGCAGCCGCTCAAATCCCGCAGCATCGTGAGGAGTCGTGATCACCAGAATGTCTTCTATCCCCGCCAGCATCAAAGTTGTCAGCGGGTAGTAGATCATGGGCTTGTCGTAGACAGGCATGAGCTGCTTGGAAGTTCCCAGGGTCAGAGGGTGCAGGCGAGTGCCGGAGCCGCCTGCCAAGATGATGCCTTTCACGACACACCTTTCGGTAGGGTACGTGACCACTCTAGCTGCGGCCGCGACCTAAGCTACCGATGTTCTTGAGCAGGAACCAAGCGTGTTTGCCGACTTTCGCGACAGCGGGCGACAGACGCACCAAGGCTGCGTAAATCTGCAGTGCAGACCTCTCCATGCTGAAGGGCATGGTGGAAGCCGCTGTGTCGATCTGTTCTTGTGCTGGAAGTGGTAGGACGCGGTCAATGGCAGCTAGCTTTGCTGCTAGCACCGGCTCGGTTGTTTGAGCGCTTTCAATGGTCTGCACAGTGCGCGCGTAGAAGCCCCTTGAATAAGCGGTGTACGCGGTGAGGCGCTCCAAAACGTGGGCAAGGGAGCCGTCAAGGTAAGCGCTGTTGTCTGGAAATTCCCGGTACTGGAAACCGGCGTCGACCAGTGGCAGCAGAGCTTCTCTTCGCGCCCAGAACATGGACCCGTATGGGGCAAGCGGTGTGAAGGAGTCAGCCGGAATCCGAGGTAGGCCGCGCCCTTTCAGGCTAGGGATCGGAGGGAGATTTCGGTCCAGGAGTTCGAAGCCAAGGCGCCTGGCAACCCCGAACGCGGGTAGCTTGTTCGTCATCCAGCCGTTGCCCATGGTCGGATATCCGGAATGGATCATCGGTGGGAAAACAAGGCCCAGACGGCTCTCCTTCTCAAACAGCTCTCGGATCTGGTAGCCCAGGGACGGTGAACCCACAAGGTTTTGGAAAAGATGGTCCTTGAAGTACTCCCCGAGGTTTGGTGGGGTTTGGGCTGACTTTTTCGAGTGCAGTTTGACGATCAAGTCGAAGCGGGGCGAGCGGATAACGTCAGCACAGTCAATAAGGAATGCGGGGATGTCGCGACCGCGGTTGCTTTTCACGACGCGGACCTCAGTCCTCTTGAACCCATGCTCACAGGAGGTCAGGTAGGAACGCATCAGAGTTGCTTTTTCAGCCGTGTCCGTCGTGATGAAAAGCTCAGCGGGAGGTGGGACGTTCGCAGCGAAACCAACCATTTCCTCAAGCATCTCTGGATAAAAGACGTGCATGATCACGGCGGTTCGTAGAGACGTTCTGCTGCTCCTTTGCCCACCCCCACCCAAAGGGTCCGTAATGGTCAAAGGGTCCGTAATGGTGAGGAGTCCCAAGTTGGCGTGCCAGACCTGTGGTTCAGTGGTTGATAGCAGGTGGTCCCAGAAGGGCTTCTCTTCCATCCCACGCGCGCGTAGGTAAAGAAGGACCTGCGCGGGCCGGACGCCAACCGATGCAAGGGCCAAGGGGTTAGCCGTGAACGTAGACCAGGGGACGAAGGGGGTGCCTCGAGAGAGGGCGTGGGTCAACCCGCTTGCGAGCCAGGTAGCGGACCCAGCTTGCGAAGCTCCAAGTGAGTTACTTGGAGCCGTTAAAGGAAAGACCGCAGGGATGGGGTGGCTCAGAAGGGACTGAAGCGTTCTTCCTAGACCGAACCAGGTGTGCGCTCGCGGCTGCCTCAGGACCGCCTGAACTGTCGCGGAACGGAGCCACGCCCGGTCAGCGAGCAGGACGCCCCCATCGAGGTTAAGAGGTGACTTCTGTGCTTCGACTCCGAACAGTGAGGCAACCGGTCCGGGGAGCCTTGCTAGATGCTCAAGCGCGCCCCGAGAATCGCCGACGGGGCCAAGAACAGCGTCACTGGTGAGGAGCAGCTTGGGGAGTCGCGACTGCCGCGCAGCTACAAGCAAGGTTCGCCCGGTGTGGCCACGGCCTCTCACGCCAACAGCGCGGACACTCCTAGAAAGCCCAGCGCTTCGGAGCTGTCCTTCAACCTTGGCTTTCCCGCCGCGAGCGACCAGGACCGTTGCAGCCCCGAAGTCGTTTACCAGAGCTCTTAGCGTGTCAAACTCACTCGCGCCGATGTCAGCCGATGGCGCCGTGAGATGAAAGAAGGCGTCGGTGTCCCTTATTGGCTCCATTTTGACGTCAGGCTCCACGCTTGCGTTTCCGTTCGACTTTTGCGTGCGCGCGGTTGTAGAGACTATTTAGCAGCAGGTGCGCGCGGGGTGTCCGGCGGTAAGTGAAGCTCATGAGCTTGTACACGAAGGGTCGGTCTGACCTGACCCACATGGCTTGTCCCCGGGAAGGGGAGGTAGGGAGAACCTTCCAGTTCTGCATGTATCCGCTGTACCCGGAAAAACGGGCGAAGTGCGCCTGAGCCTGCGTCATCCACAGTGGCGACTCGGTCTTCAGCTCTTTCAGAGTAGTTGCTTGGCCTGCGTAGTAGCCTCGCTGAAGCATGTGGGAGGCGATCAGCTGGTCTAGCGTCACCTCAAGCTGCTCTTCGCCCCCAGCGAGCACGGCCAAGGCATCCCAGCCACCGCCGGCCTGGATCCTTTCGGCAAACCCAGCCAAGGCAGAAGCGCGGTATGCCGCGATTCCCTGGTAGGCGCAGATGGGGCCGTGGTGGCTGGCGTCGTCCTGCAGGCCCAGGGCTCTAGCCACCTCCCAACCGCGGCGTGCCTGGTCTAGCCATTCCACGTCAGGTTCGAGCGTGCCCACGAACTGGAGTAGGGGTGCAACCATGCCAAGGCGCGGTTCCGCCTCCATCAACGCCGCGAGCCTCTCCGCCCCATCCTTGATGGCGGCCAGGGCGTTGTGCCTGCGCCAGATGCCCCCATCTGCTCTAGGTTCCAGCTCAGAGACTGGCACGACTATTAGGAGCTCATCAGCGCTCAGGTCATCGTTTGTTGCGAGCAGCTCTTTCCATGGTCTTTGGGTTCTCTGCGTAGTGTGGACTGTCCCCTGATTTTCGTTCTCACCCGGCGGTTCTTGCGCAGGTTCGTCAACGACGTAGAGAGCCCCGAGTGCGACGGTGGCCTGGGTTGCTTCGGTGCGGCCGAGGATCGCGTCGGCGATGACTTCCCTTGTCAGGCCGCGTCGCAACGCCGCCTCAGTTACCTCCGCAACGGAGACACCCGTATTCATTAGGTGTTCGGTCCCGTGGAAGTACAGTCGTTTCTTCACTATGGGGCATCCAGAGTCAAGCAGAGCCACGGGCGCCTGCATGGTCGGGTTGTCGACCCCGAAGTCTTTTGCAGGGAACGCCGCGCTCCATGTGAAGCCTCGCTGGCTGAAGAAATGGGACAGCTCGGTCTCAAAAGTCGTGACCACCTGGTCGTACGTTTCCGGGATGGGGAGCGCGTCCCAGAAAGACTTGAACTCCGGGGAGTGCAGGACCCGAGATCGGAACACAAGCCAATACGTCTGCAGATGGGCGCGCATCACGCCTTGGCCGGTGTACGGGTGGGGCGTGATCTCTGGGTGGTCGGTCAGTCCCCAGAAATCGGCCGGGTCTTTCTCCATCCGATCGAACAGATGCTCAAAGGATTCGTCGACAGAGAAGAAAGTGGAGTTTGCAAGGACCAGCTCGTCAAATGACCTGAGTCGGGCACCCAAGCCTGCGAAGGCGTGTCGGTAGGCTGCAACGTCGTAGCCGGTGTTCGGGCGCTCCAAGACGGTCTCGGCAAGTGAGCTGAGAACTTCTTTTGAGTTCTCTGTTAGGGGGCCGTTAGAGACGACTAAGATCTGGTCGCAGACTTCACGGAAGGCTCTGAGTGTCCGTTGAACCGACAGGTCGACTCGACCGCTCGGGTCATAGAGAAGGTAGACCAGTAACCGGTTGGAAGCCCTCATTCGGACTGGTCCTGGGCAGAGTTCACAACAGCTGTGGCCGGGCTGTAGACCAGGCCCGTAGCGCGGCGGTCCGTCTCGACTACAAAGTAGGCTGCGGCATCCCAGTGAGCGACGTTGTTGCGTTGCCCATCAAAAAGGCTTGCGGTTACGGTGTATCCGCCGCCCCCAAGGCTGAGGTTTGGGAGTTTGAAGCGGACCACCGCGTGCTCTGGGAGTTCTTTGCCGGCGAGCCCCAACTGTTTCGTGGAAGTCGACAGGATGACAGTGCCCATTGTGTTCACGATTGCAAGCTCTAGGCTCCAGTCCTGAAGCGGGGCAGGTGACGAGAGCTCCACGTCGATGTCCAGTGTCTGGCCTGGTTCGACGCGCTCCCCAACTTCCGGCGTGACGACAACCGACTCAATCCTGTATTCATCGGGGCCTGAGTGGGTGGGAAGCTGGTGGCGTTCACTGCTCTGGAACCCTTGGCGCAACTTCTCAACGGCGTCCGTGGGGGAGCCGTCAAACGCAACCTTGCCATGGTCCAGCACCACCGCACGGGTGCAGAGAGAGGTGATCTGGTCCATGGCGTGCGAGACGAAAAGGATTGTGCAGCCGTTTCGCTGGAACTCCCTGATCTTGTCCAGACATTTCTGCTGGAAGGACTCGTCTCCAACTGCGAGGACCTCATCGACCAGCAGAATGTCCGGATCGACGTGGATAGCGACTGAAAACGCTAGGCGCACGTACATGCCTGAGGAGTAGTACTTCACCTGGGTGTCGATGAAACGTTCCATCTCTGAGAACTCGACGATGTCATCGAAACGTTCGTCGGTTTCCTCTTTGGAGAGTCCAAGGATTGCGGCGTTCAGGTAGATGTTTTGTCGACCGGTCAGGTCAGGGTGAAAGCCGGTGCCGAGCTCCAATAAGGCGGCGACGCGACCGCGAGTCGCCACGAAGCCTGACGAGGGTTCGATGATGTTGCCGATGATTTTGAGGAGAGTGGACTTACCTGAACCATTCGGTCCTATCAGACCAACGGTGGTGCCCGCGTCAACAACAAGGTTCACGTCGCGAAGCGCCCAGAAGTCCATGACTCCTTCCCGGGCTCTGCGTGGGTGGAGGAGCCTGTTCTTGAGGGATCGGTCCTTATTCAGACGAAAATGCTTGGACACGTCGTCGACGACGATGACTTCGAGACCCTCCGGTTCGTAGGTCTTCGTCGATTGCTTTTCCCCCACTACAGCTCCTGTGCGAAGTTGGCCTGGTGCTTAGCGAAGACGCGCTGGCCTAAGACCAGCAGCACGATGCCTGCTGCGAAGGCAATCGCAGTACTGAGCGCCAAATGGGGAGGCGTCTCCCCTCCGGACCCCGGAGCCCAAAAAGCCTCTTGGTACCCGAGCACGGCGATCGTCAGCGGATTTGCCATGTAGATGTCGTAAAGCCACTGATAGCTAGTGCCTACGAGCGTGTCGCGCACGAACGTCCAGGAGTAGACGATCGGACTGAACCACATCAGCAGCATCAGCAGAACTTCTGACATGAAACCGATGTCGCGCAACTGAACGTTCCAAGCGGACATCATCAGTCCGAGCCCAGTCGCCCAAAGCAAGATCAATACGGTGGAGACGGGGATGTAGAAGAGTTCCGGACCCCAAGCCATGGTCCCGGAAAGCAGTGCCGCGACCAGGAGGATCATGAACTGGATCCCGAAGTTGAAGAGCGTCGATCCCAGGGTTGCGATTGGGAAGATCTCGCGAGGGAGATAGGTCTTCTTAATGAGACCGTCATTGTTGACGATGGAGTCCGTCATTTGCTTGACAGTGTCAGAGAACAGACCGTAGAGAGTCAGTCCCGTGAACACGAAGATCCCGAAGTTATCAAGGGAGCGGGCGGCACCCAGGAACTTTCCGATAACCAGGTAATAGATCAGCAGTTGGGTTAGAGGCTTTACTAGAGCCCAGACAAACCCCAGTGTTGATTCCTTGTAGCGCACGGCTAGCTCGCGCTTCACCAGGAGCTTCAGGACGTAGCGGCGAGAAAACAACTCCTTGACGGACTGCGCAAAACCCACCAGAGGGTTGCTCTCAGTCTTATGCGTAGACAGGGGCGTCGAAGATAGCTGCGCTAACCGCTGCTGCGCTTCCGGGGTCAAATTGTCTTCAGTCGCCATAGCTCCAAAACTCACCCGGCAGAAAAGGCAACCGGTCGGGGCGAGTGCCAACCGCCTAGTAACTTCGCTAAGGTTACTACACGCGGCGGAGCCGCCAACTTGCCGTAGATCCAGGAGAGGTGCCAGCTTGAGCGCGCACGACTTGGGTGGTCTGCCACTAGCGCTGCTGGTCTTCGAACCCACCTCTGGTTTTGCTCCCTCGGTCGACTTCTTGAAGGCTCAGCTTGGCGCAGCAGGGGTCGCAGTGAGGTCGACTTCCCCCTCTGATCTGCGCGCGCAGCTGAGAGAGGCGCTAGAGGGTGGCCTAGCCACGAACGGTCTGCTACTTGTCTCTGAAGACACGTTAGGGCCCATTGGTGACCCCGCGCCGTTCCTTGAGTGGCTGGTTGGTCCGCGTTCGTTCGCGTTAGCCCCAGCGGACCGAGGTAGCGACCCGATCAGTGTCACCTCCACGCTCTTATACCTTGGGACGGCGCTGTGTGAGGCCGCACCTTTTCGTCGTTGGCTCAGCGAGGAAAGGGGCCCGCTGAGTCTCACCCGGCTGCAGGCTTACCTAGAGCTAGAGACGTCTGATCTGCGCTACGCGTACGCACTTGTCGACACGAGTGAGAACCCGGGGGACTACCTGCTCCGCGATGCGCTGCTTCAGCTGACGTGGGGCGGGGCGGAGCTATCTGGCGCGCCGTTCGTGCCGTGGAGCGTCTTCACGCACGACCCGCTTGCGCTGGAGAGGTGGGGAGTCCCGACCCAGTCGCACGCTGATGCTCTTCTTGAGCTTGGATATCCGGAGGATGTCTTCTGGAACACTCTTCTCCAGGTCGCTGCTCCTGAGACGTGGTTTGTCACCACGGGTCAGCTGCGAGTGCTGACCAGTTCTGAGCAGTCCTCACCCAACCTTAGATTCGGTGTGGCACTGCTCCCTGCGAATCCTCAGGACTTGGCGGTGCTAATCAGCGCGGTCTCGAGCCTGCGGGACGTTGCAGACATCCGTCTTATCTTGCCGTCAGTTGCGGGCTCTGACGACCGGGCTCAGGACGCAGTGGTTTCCAAGGCTGAGCTGCTTTTCAGCGAGTTGGCGCCGGAACTCCCCGCGCCAAAAGTGTCCGTGACTTGTTCGGCACTGGTCCAAAATGGTGCCGCAGCTTTGCTGGGGGACTGGAACCCTGACGTCACCCACGTCCTTGTCCTTTCGGGGCCGGGCTCCGCGGAGATCGGAGAACGTGAAACATCAACTTGGCGGCAGGTTACTACGAACCTCATTGGGCCCCCCGGCTACCAGCGCGCGGTACGCCAAACCCTTGATCGCAACCACCGACTAGGGCTCGTGTTCTCACCATTGCCCGCCCCCAACACTCCCCAGCTGGACCGACTCAGTCCCCTTGCAGAGGGGCTTGTTTCAAGGTTGACCGGAGCAGCTGAACAAAGCGCGCCCACCACAGTCGCTCCCGTTTCGGGATGCTACTGGGCGCGGGTCAGCGCTTTGAGGGCTGTGAGAACACTGTTCGAGGAGTTGGCGGAGGACGAACTAGCGGGACTCACTGAGAGGGATGTTGATCAGCTAGTGGCTTACGGCGTGTACTCCACCGGCCACTTCGGACGTTCGGTGCAGACCGTCCCTTCAGCGGAATACCAGTCGCTGATCTCGATGTTCCGCATGGACAACCTGAGCCGCTACTCGCATCCCTACCCGCTTCAGGCCGTCGAAACTCTTCGGAATAGGCCGTCCCGCAAACCTCTAGCTAGTTGGGGTAGGCGGCTTGGCTCCTTCAGGCTGAGTAGCGAATAGAAGCCCAGATAGTTCACCAGGTATGGCAGGTAGCCGAGCTTCCAGAGCGTCGGCATGAATGGAGCACGCATGAGCCAAAGCGTGTTCCGCACCATGTAGTAGTTCCTTATCGGGGACTGTGCGTGAATCTCGCGTCCGCTTGGAAGACGCGTTTTCTTTTCACCCAACCGGTGCTCTAGCCTGGCGTCCCCACAGACGACTAGGCGAAACCCCTTTTCTAAGGCGCGCAGTCCCCACGCTAGGTCGACGTGGTCGACGAACAACGATGGGTTCATCGGCCCCACTTCCAGCAGTGCGTGTCGGGGGATCAGGCAGCCGGAGGCCATCACAAAGGGGACTTCTAGCAGCTCACCTGGTTGAGGGATCGACCTGCGTTTTGGTCCCCAGGTCGTGAAGGAATAGACCAGAGCTGACTCTTCGCTGCCGCGTTCATCAACCGGGACGGGGCCGACGGCGGCAATAGGTTTGGATGCGCCGATCAGTGTCAGCGTCAGCTGAGCAACCATGTCGGGCGCGGGAATGGAGTCCTGGTCGCTGAGCAGCACCGCGTCAAAACCCTGCTCAAGGGCCATAGCAATCCCCATGTTTTGGGCGCGTGCGATCCCCTGATTCTCTTCAAGCAAGATCAGTTGGCTGTCAAAGTCCGCTGCTAAGCCATGCAGCAGCTCAGGCTTTTTCGAGCCATTGTCGACCAGAACAAGGGCATCCACTTGGGGACGAAGGGCCTCAAGGAGGGTGGCAAGCTCCCCTTGGTCGGGCTGGAATGTGACGACTACTGCGCAGACGCTCATCTTCACGCTGGTCCTCCATTCTTCTCGCCCCGCTAGACTGGCGTGAGCCGTTTGAAACGTGCCTGCAGCCGCTACTTCAAGGAGCCTACATGCGCATTGTTGTCACCGGGGGAGCCGGGTTCATTGGAGCCAACTTCGTTCGCTTCCTACTGGAAGAACACCCAGAGGTTGAGGTGAACGTCCTGGATTCCTTCACCTACGCCGCGAACCGCGACTCACTCACCGGTTTCACGCCAGAGCAGGAAGCACGCCTTACCATCACCGACGGCGACATTTCCGACCCCGAGATCGTCGACCAGGTCTGCAAGGACGCCGACGCGATCGTGCACTTCGCCGCTGAGTCCCACAACGACAACTCCCTGATCGGGCCCCGCATCTTCGTTGAGTCGAACGTCCTTGGCACCTTCGTCCTACTGGAGGCCGCCCGCAAATACGACCTGCGTTTCCACCACGTTTCAACGGACGAGGTGTACGGCGACCTGCCACTAGAGGGCGGCGATAAGTTCACTCCGGAAACCCCCTACAATCCCTCCTCCCCCTACTCGGCATCCAAAGCGGCCTCAGACCACCTGGTGAGGGCGTGGGTGCGCAGTTTTGGGGTGCGGGCAACGATCTCCAACTGCTCAAACAACTACGGCCCCTACCAGCACATCGAAAAGTTCATCCCCCGCATGATCACAAACCGTCTTGTTGGGATCCGCCCCCGCCTGTACGGGGAGGGCGCAAACGTGCGGGACTGGATCCACGTTTGGGACCACAACCGCGCTGTCTGGGAAATCCTGCAAAACGGGACAATCGGCGACACCTACCTGATCGGTGCCGACGGGGAAGAAAGCAACAAGGAAGTTGTCCACCTCCTCAACGAACTGATGGGGTACGAACCGGACGACTACGAGTTTGTGGCGGACCGCGCAGGACACGACTTGCGCTACGCGATCGACGCCAGCAAGCTGCGCGATGAGCTCGGGTGGACCCCGAAGTTCAAGAACTTCCGTGAAGGCCTTCAGGAAACCATCAACTGGTACACAGAAAACAGTGACTGGTGGGAGCCGCAGAAAGAAGCGGTAGAGGCTAAGTACGCAGAGGCCGGACACTAGGTACTGGGTCGTAGCGAGGGAGCAGAGTTGGCATCACCTGGCTGGATGCCCCGGTCTCCGGCGGCGTGGGCGGCGCCAAGGCCGGCACCCTGACGTTTATCGTCGGGGGCCCGGAAGCGGGCTTCGACAAGGCCAGGCCGGTGCTCGAGGCCATGGGCAAGAACATCTTCCACGCCGGCGACCACGGCGCGGGGCAGGTGGCCAAGATCTGCAACAACATGCTGCTCGGCATCCTGATGAGCGGCACCGCCGAGGCGCTCGCCCTGGGCGTCAAGAACGGCATGGACCCGGCGGTGCTCTCCGAGATCATGAAGCAGAGCAGCGGTGGCAACTGGGCGCTGAACGTCTACAACCCCTGGCCCGGCGTGATGGAAGGCTCCGCCGCCAGCCGCGACTACCAGGGCGGTTTTCTCACCGACCTGATGGCCAAGGACCTCGGCCTCGCCTGGGAGCTCGCCCTGGGCTCGAAGTCCACCGTGCCCATGGGCTCCCAGGCCCGCAACCTCTTCGCCCTGCACAGCGCCCAGGGCAACGGCGGCCTCGACTTCTCCAGCATCCAGAACCTCTACCGCGCCGGGGAGTGATGGCAGGGAATCCGCGCTCCTGACCGGCGATTACCTCCGGTGTAGGAGCGCAGATTCTGCGCGATGGGCGGTGTTGTTGCCAATGCACCGGGCCCCTGGGCCTGCCGCTGATCGCCGATGAATCGGGCTCCTACGGGTGGATGAGGAGGTGTAG
>ERZ1032852.341-NODE-341-length-11687-cov-4.459594_pt1 | contig 11687 bp, 6 predicted proteins | sample MGYA00516689_ERZ1032852 | MGnify/ENA primary metagenome ERZ1032852 (study PRJEB33719, sample SAMN04262499) | wastewater metagenome | biome: rural village; feature: composting latrine chamber; material: composting feces with ash | place: El Salvador | collected...
TAATACATGCGAAACTTGAACTTTTCATTTGTTCAACTACCATTCCACGAACAAGAGCCCTTTCCGCCATGGAATTTTCACCACCGAAATATTCCAGTCCAGTTTATCGAGCAAGATATCCTGCGACTTCCGTTCTACGAGCAGTTTGACGCGTCCTTTATCTTGAATCAGTTTGCCCTTGCGCTGTAAAAACAATTGTTGGAGCCATTCCGGCGAGCTGTTTTTCAGCGCGGGCCAATAGCGTATCACCTGTTGCAATAAGGCGATACTTTCGGTCATGATCTTCTCTGTGAGGAGGCACTCCTTCTCCATGGAGGTGCTCAACGAAACCCCACAAAGGAATTTTTCAAAAACCAGGTTGCCTTCAAAGAACTCCCTGTTTGAGGTGGCCAGGAAGTGGAGTACCTGAACGGCTACCTGCCTTGCCGAGCCTTTTAGCCGATCCTTCTCATCCACAAGTTGTATCTCGCTAAAAAAAGGCTTTAAAAAGGGATGCAGCAAGACAAGCCCCGCGTTCTGCACGCTAATCGCGCCGTTGTCTTGACCGAAAAATGGCTCTTCTTCCCATTCAGTGTCCACTTCCTCTCTATTTGTGGAGATGGTTGTGCTTGATCTTTCCTTTTCGTTGGTCGCGCCTGCCCTATCCGGACGATCCCCCTTATCCAGAAAAGGAATAAGGAGTTCGTCATCACTCCGTTGTAAAGGGAGGATATCCGCTCGGCCGTAGATGGATATAATTTCAGCTAACCCGGTTTGTAGTGTTTGGGCCAACGGGTTATCCAGCACGTGGGGCAGGCTATCCAGCGTGTGGGGCGACTTCTCGTTGAGGATGCTGCCCGCCAGCTCATTCGCTTTGTTCTCCAATGTGTTGTCCCTCTTTTCGAGGGATGCGACCAGTAAAAAATGGATGAGTTGGTTGCGAGTATCCCGTGGAAAGCGGTGCAGTTGTTGAAGGAGCGGGTCCGCTGTCTTTTTAATCGCCGGGTGTGCCCTCCCCAAAAAGGAAGTGATTTGCCGATCGTCAAGCTGGTAGATAAACCGATTGATCGTTTCCTCTCCTCGTTCTAAACGGCTTACCAGCTTCACGAAAAAATCACGATTATCGAGGCTCTCCTCCCAATTGGTGGGTAGCAATAAATCACGCAGGTCATTTTCGCTCCCGTACCATGGTAAGTGTCCTTTTTCAAGAAAGAAGAGAAACTCTTCCCGACGATTTTCTTCTACCGTGATCTGCGTATCGACTTCACGCGATACCTCTTCCCGCGATACTTCGTCGTGGGATGGGTTTGTGGATCCGGACAGCTTGTTCTCGATCGCCCGTGAAAACCGGTCGATGATTCCTGTTTCCAAAGCATGTAGGTAGTCGTCCCGAGGGAGGGTGAGGTCCAATTTCAAGTCATGGAAGCGCATCACTTTACCCGGCCTGCTATATTCGTCCATCTTCTTGTTGAAGAGAGGGAACAGCCTCTCCTCCAACAGCCCGACGAGGTTGTTTTTGATCATTGTAGCGGTTTCGAGGCGGGTGGTGTTCACCTCGACGACCACTTTATTTACTATATGCCTGTTCTCGCTCACCCTCTTGTTGGCTTGTTATAGATGAAACCTCGTCAGGATACGGCGTGCAATAGATCCAATAGCCGCTTCCCGTGCTCTTCCAGTGGATGTTTCCCGTCTACCTTGTCGATCCAAGATTTCAAGAACGCACGAAGTTCTTCGGGAAAGACCACCCGCAGTTCGATGAGACGCTTCACGAGGGAGTAGAGCTCCTCAAAAAGGGAAGAGAGCATACCGCTATGTTTCTCTAACACCTCTTTCTGTTGACAGCCCAATACGCGATGGAACAGCATGAGTTGCAATACGAAAATATGAAGCAGGTATTGATACTCTTCGCTATCGGGATTTCTGGATAAAGGAGGGATCATTTCGGCTGTTTTTTTAAGCAACCCTACCATCACTTTCTGTAGCCGGGTATTGTGATCGCCCCTTAACCATTTGTCCGCGTCATCCAGTACCCCGCTCTTGTACTTGTCGGTTCCTCCAAAGATCTTGCTGGTCGCCTCCCAGGTGGGTATAACGTGGTTGGAACCGGGGAGGTTGTATTTCTGCAACCTGGTTAGATCGTTCCGAATAGCTTCGGTTGCCTCCTTTATGCAGTTGTTTACCGGAACCGGGATATCTTTGTCCTCCTCATCCTCCTCCTTCTCTTCCTCATCGGGAATCTCTTCCGATGGCCTTTGAATGATGAAATTTACAGGTGAACAGCCGGAGCAACATAGATAGGGCAGTGAGAAGTCGGCCACGACCCGGTTGATTGTTCGGCTTACCCGATGAGTAGGAATGCTCGTGTCTAATTGATTCAGTGTCAGGTACACCAAGATGAACGTACCGCCCGGGCGCACTCCCCCGATATGTTCCAGCCCGGGGTGCTGCTTAATAAATTCCGAAAGCTGCAACCCGATAAGTATCTTTTCCTTGCGCTTGTCGATCTCCTCCAGCAAGGCTTCCAGCTTTTTAGCAGAACAGCATATCCCGGAGAGGTGGTTGATCAACACACCCATGATCGCTTTCATCTCGGATGAAAGCTTCTTGTTTTGATATTCGGTCTTTAGCCTATTTACCCGGGCGCAGAGCTCTTTCAGGGTCAGCTGGTAACTGTTCACCCTGGAGGGGGTTAGGTCTACAATCCTACCGGGCATTCCCCTCGAAAGCACGTGGGCGTAAGCCATCACTTCGATGGACTGGTCGATCACGAACTCTTTCGTCTCCGGTTCGTCGGCCCACGCGTTTTTATCGACCTTCTCTCTTACCAGCCGGTTGGCGGTGGCTATGATATCATTCACGGAACCCCCTTCGGTATTATCCAATGCTGTTTTCATCAGGTGCCCCAGCGTGTTTTCATCCACGATGAGGTTCTCGCTTATGACGTTGCTCTTCCTGATTGGCGCCGTTATCCTGTTAAGTATTCTCGAGTCGGCTTTCATGGATCGAAGGTCTGGTTTGGTTTCCACCACATTTTTCCCCGGTTCTATGGTGCTAAATCCCGAGAAGAGGGACGAGGTTTCGGCCAGCACGCACTCCTGCTCCGCGGTCCACGCGTGCAGGAGCATGTTTAGATCCTCAAACTCGCATTCGTACTCGTCAATATTCAGGTTCTCGCTGTTCACGTCGATCGAAAGCGACTTTACGTCGAAGGCGAGCCCGTGCTTTTCCCTTAAATCGATGATATCGCTCAAGGCCTCTTCAATGTTTTTTCCCTGGTGCCCCTCGATACGTAATAGGTTGAACCGGTCGATGTCGAAACGCAGCGGTTCCTGTATGCGCGGGCGGTCCGGTAGTTTCTCCCTGTGGTAGCTGAGCGCGCCATCCCACACCTTCAGTAAGTTTTCGTCCACCGTGTAGTAGAAGGGGATGGCACGTGGCCCGCTCCCGAACGGGTGATTGGAGGGGGTGATCCGTACGTCGCCCGGTACTATCCGGTAGCCTTCCGCCATCGCGAAGAAACGCTGGATCAAATTCCGGCGTTGCTGCAGTGCATCCTTCCCGGCGGCCAACGCGGGCGATCGATAGAAGGAGTGGCGGTGCTGTTTTGGTTCTCTATCCACCTCGTCGAGGTTTCCCAGCAGCAGGTGTTTGGGAAAAGCGAAAATATCGGGGAAACACTCTTCCCGCAGGGAAAAGAGCGACTCCCTGATTTCGTTCCAGCAAGCCACCAACTCCTTCAGCGCGCTGTAGCGGTATTGAAAATCGGCCGGTAGCGCGGCGGGAGTGAAGCCGACCAGCTTTTTCAACGTGTTTGGAAAGGCATCGAACCGCGGCTTAGACGGTTCCAACTGCAGCAAATCTGCAAAACCGGAATAGAGGTTGGTCACGCCCTCTACCAACTCTTCCTGTAGTTTGTCGCTGTTCAATGCTTTGTAATACTCCCCCTTCAATTGTTCATAGACGGCAGAGTTAGCAGGGTTCAACACCACCCGTCGCACGGCCAAATCCGGTAACTGCTCCAGCTTCTGATCCACGCCGTACTTGGAGAAAATAGTGTCATGTTGGGCAATGTACGCGGCATCTCTTTTGGAAATAAGCAACAGACGCAGTCGTTCAACCTGTTCCGTCCCTTGGTTATCACAGTCGATGGCGGTGCAGAGGTCCCCTTCGTTGGAGAATGTTTCGAGGTATAAAAGCAGGGTTTTACCTTTTAAATCCGGTAGCTCCTCCAGTGGCAGGGCGTTCTCGTTCTCCTCCGGTAGGAGCTCCCACAACTCCATCGGCTCGCCTTCCCGCTCAAAGAGAGGGTAACGGGCGGACTTATCTTCGTATGCACGATAATAGGAAAAAGTGAGCTCCCGTAGGCGGATATTTTTTTGCGCCCCTCCCGAAACAGGCTCTCGCAACGTAAGCAGGTCGCCGTCGGTAGTCACACCCACCCCTTGGGTAAGGGTAATGGCGTTCGCGGAAGCCTCTTTTAACGTGAACCCGCAAACAATGCCCACGCCCGTGAGGAAAATTCTCGATACGCGGTCCTGGTCATCAAAATAGTGGATGAACCCGTTCAGTTGTTCCGCGGTAAGTACCTGATCGTCGACAAACGTGTGGTATTGTGTCCTTATATTTTCTAATTTGGGTGCCATGTCTTTTTTCAATTAAAAGTTTCCTATATTGGTGCGGCCAAGCACGATCCTGCCTTTTAGATCTTCTTCCTCATCATCGCAGTCCAATAGTCTCCCGTGGGGATAAATATTATTGAGCCTGCTTATCTTTTCATTCAAGCGGATCAGCTTCTCCTCATCCTGTTCTTGACCGAGTTTTGTTTTGGAGAAGAGGAATTCACGAAAGGCTCCTTCAAACTGTACCATATCGTTTTCATTGGTGGTGGGCCAATTTTCGGGATACCCTACCCAGCAGATACGTGCCAATACATGTGCCGGTAGTTCTTCGCGGATCCTATTTTCCATATACTCTCGGAAGTCGCTGTTCGAGAACCGATAGGTCCAGCCGGGTAGCACCACGGTCACCCGGAAAGAGTAGGGATCCACCGGTTGACAATCTCCCGGCTCGTTACTGCAGATGGGCATGAATTGCTGCAAGGGCACCGTGTCTGATGTCACGTCCGGCCGAAGCAGGATATGTTCCACCAAGAGCATCCCCTCTTCGCTAAATCGGTAAGTGATGAAATCCACGAATTCGAGCATCGCTTTTTTCAACGTCTCCTTTGAACCGTAATAGATATAATGCCGGGCGATGACCCACTTCGTGCTGTTTGGGTCGGCCTCCCGGTTGATCACGTTAAAGGAGTACCTCCCTTTTTCCGAAAGCTGTACCTGCAGGTTGCCCGCGATGGTTTCATCCACCACATCGCTGTTTCGGAACACCTCTTCGATGGTCTCTCTCTTGGTCTCTATCACCTTTAGCACCGATTTTGCCAGCTCTTCTTCCGCCAGGCGGGTGGAGGGATAGTTTTCGGTGGCGGTAAGCCGTATCTTTCCCTCTTCGTTACGTATCCGCCAGCGGAAGACGGGCCGGCCGTCGGAGTCATCAAAGCCATACATTTCTACAGGTCCTTCTGAGAGATTTCGCCGTCGTTCGTCCTTAATCCCCATCAGGCGAGCGATCCTTTTTTCAACCCCCGATACGTTTCCACTGTCCCATAGGTTCTCTTCCGGTTGCTCAAAATAGTTGAACGCGCTGCCGCGCTTCTGCCCCGTCTGGTCGTAATCCGCCAAGAAAGCCTCCTTGGTTCTCAACACCATCTCGTCCGATCGCGACCCATAAAGCTGTTTCATCAGGAACGCGTAATCATTGAACCTTTCGGCAAAACGCGCGATCAGGTGGTCCAGCACCTGGTTGTTTCGTTCCACGCGGTTGTCGAGCCCCGCGAAGAGTCCCTCCGTCAGCTCTTCATCGCTGTTCTCCGGGTAATTATTCACCAACTCAGAAAACCCCTTGATATCTTTCACCGCGCTCGTGAAATAGGTCTGCCTCTTTTCCTTGCTTACCGAAAGCACCTCTTTCACCTGCTCCAGATGAGTAAAATAGGAGGCCAAGATCTGATCAAAAAAGAGCAGGTACCCCTTCAGTTGCCGGGCTCGCGCTTTACGAGCGGGATCGGTATGGGGCGGTAGCCCGTTTTGGCCGATGCCGTAGGTATCCGGGAAGTCGTTCTGAATGGTCGTGGTCTCGCCGGTATTCCTATACTCCCCTTCGGGTATCAGCGGCTCTCTATCCAATCGAGCCTCTTCGCGTGCCTCCTTCTCCAGCGCGTCCATCTCCTCGAGGTAATCCTGCACCTTTTTCCGGTTTACATTCACCGGCAACACACCCTTGTAGTAGCTGTACGCGCTGTTGGAGCAGCGGACCGGTTTCTTCCCTTTCTCCACGCAGATGACCCAGGGAGAGCTCCCATCGCCGGGCTTATTCCCATCATCTATTGAGATATCGTGAATCACCTTTACCCCCTCAATGTTCATGATCAGTTGCATGATGTCCGATAGGCGCACTTCGGTTCGTAGACCGGCATTTTTTAGTTCAACCGGATCGAGGAATCCATGTTCCAGCACGGGCCCGTCGATGATCTGATCGGTGGTGTACCCTTTTTGAACCATCTCGCTCATCGAGTAAAACCTCAGCGACGGAGAGAAATAGTTGTCGATGGCCCGGAGTACGCGGGCATGCACGCGCTCTTCGTCGGCTTCCGGTGCCAGCTCGACCTGCACGCAGACGGCGATGGGGTGGATGCCCACTTCCGAGATATCCACCAAATCTTCACAGAGGTTGCGGTGCGCGTGGTAACGGGCTCTTACCTGATCGAATATTCGCTCTTTCTCTTGGCTTACTTCCATATCATCCGGGAAGATGTCACGGTTGATATCATCCAGGTCGACGATGACCGAGTACAACCCTTGCAGCTGAAACTCCGACTTCAACGATGCATCGATCTCGTTGAAATGGGTGCTACCATAGGAGAGCCGGTTGTTCTTATGATCTACATAGACCGTTTTCTCGTAGGGCAACAGCCAGCAGTTCTTCACCCCCTTGATATCGATAAAGAGCTTGCGGTAATCTGCTTCGGTAACGGGGTGCGATGGCAATATTTGAAGCGCGGTAAAAAACTGCTCCCTTATCTCTTGGGCACCATCCTCCCCCGGTGTGAGAAGGTCCTCCATCGGCATCTCCACCCGGGCACCCAGGTCGGTAATCGCGTAGGCCAGCATCTCCAGGATGGTGATCCCCGGATCGTGGCTGTTGTAGTCGCTCCACAAGGCACCTGCCAACTGCTCGATGTACTCCAGCCCTTTCGCCCGGAGGAACGAGAAGTCGAGGTCGTCCCCGCTTTCCACCCTCTTGGGGATGGTGATATGTTTGATTATTTCTGGCATACTTCTACGTTTTCAATCGATTCTTCGCAATCTCCCGAAGCAAGCGTGAGCCGGTGCTGTCTCGCGGAGACAAGGATTGCCACGGGAGTGCTGGGGGTCACTTTTGTAAGCGAGTTGCCTCCCTTCACTAATTTAACCTCTTTCACCCAATCCACGTAGGGAAGCTTTTCAATCCAATGGATCAGTGTACTTCGGTGCAGTGTGGCTCCAAATTCGATCCGTGCGGTTTCCCGAAACGCGTGAGGCGAGAGTACCCGTGTAATGTCTTCGTTGAGTCTCCTCATGTAAAAGTGTTCATCGAATCCCTTGTGGAACCTCACCTGCAGATCCACCGTCACCTCTTCATATTCAGGGTTTATCACCACTGCTTTCACGTGCATGCCGCTTCGCTCATTCAGGAACGCCTCGATTTCAGCGATCTTGGCCTTGCTCACCCTCGGTTGATACAGGTCGAACAGGCGATGGTTCACTATATCGGGGATAACGACCACCAGCACGTGTCCCGGGGCAAGAAATCGGGTAGTGGATTCGTAGGTGCCATCGCCCTTTTGTTTTATCCGGTAGGCGGAGTGATTGATGCATTTCACCTTGAATATTTCCGGGAATTGCTGAAGTACCAGGTGTTCGTAATCCCAGAGGGTGATGGCCCGGTTTTTATGGCGTAACCGCTCGCTGACTCGACGGTACTGCTCCGAGTCGGACTCCCGGGGTTTACCGCCGAAGGAGGGGTAGGGTTGCGAGGGTCCTTTTAATGGAGACACGCGCTCGAGCAGCTTGGTGATGCTGTTTGCTTCGAGCCCGTTCTGCAGGTGTGCCCACTCCTCCCCATGATCTACCAGCCGTGCTACGGCAGCCTGGGCATGGATGGCGATCGCTTTGCTGACCGCGTCGTGGCTTTTGTAGATACTGGCTTTTATCCATATCAACCCGGGGGCGAGGCGGGTGTTGTTGCTGTCCGCCTCCTTAGGAAGAGTGAATTTCACAATCCCCGATTTCAGGAAATCGGGGGTCTCGTTCGCGATCATGTAGTGGCTGTCCAGCAGCATCCAGTGGTTGCGGCAGAGTACCGACCATGCTACTTTCTGTTTACCGGTGAAGGCTTCGGCTTCGGGGTTTTCGCTGCCCTCTTGCAATTGAATCAGGAGTGAAACTGTACGACTGGGTTCAGCACCGGCCAGCCCGATATAGAGTTCTCCCCCCTTGCAGTAGGTCGGCACGAGATAGCATCTTCTTTCCTCCTCGTTGAGGAAGCCAAGGGAGCGCTTCAAGTAGGCATGTTCTTCTGCCTGCCCGAAGGGATGTTCGTGAAAAAGCGCCACGCGGTTTTCGTGATAATCGGTACTTGAACTCTTCAGGTTCATCGAGGCCGAGGCGGTGTAATCGAGGCTGATCGATTCGATCATCGGGGTGTAGGGCGCGTTCGGTATCAACGCGTCTTTCTTATCGCTCGCGAACGCGAGGGCGTAAATTCTCGGGTACAGCTCATGGTAGAACGATTGGTTGAGTGACACCCGGAGCGGCCCGTTTTTGCCTCTTTCGTAACGGGTGTTTTCCACCTCGAACTCTGATATAAAGCCGTCCTCTTCCGGCATGAAAAGCACCCGGTCGCGGCCCTCCGCGGTGATCTCCCATTCCTCTTTATGCTTCACTTCGATATCGGCCTTAAAGTGATCGTCCCCCCTCACGAGCAGGTTGGCCGGTTCGGTATCCAGTGAACCCCAGCTAATGGGTTCCCCCGTTGTTTTGTCGAATAACTGTATGTATAATGCGGTTAGGTACTTAGTGGTGCTGGATTGAAAGCGGTGCGTGGTACGGTAAGCGTAGTAGAGATCCATGAATGCATCCATGGTCCCGGTTTTCTCCGGGGTGTTTTTCCATTCGATCCGCGCACCTATTTTCTGCCAATCTTTTTCAAACAGCTCCGGGTACCCGATATAGAAGTTGGACTGTTTTACCGGTTGCGTACCGAACGGGTAAAAGGGTTTGGAAGCGTTGAGTTGGCCGATATCATTTTCCAGTTCCAGGCTCTTGATCCCTCGTGCATCGATATGGATCGATAAATTGTTGATCTCTTTGTCGATCAGTTGACGGTACAGCGTGTGCCCTTCGATATTACCGGTGCGGATCAGTACCCGGCAAACCGGTTGATCCGTAGTGAAATACTCGCCATGGATTGTCGCGTTATACGGCACCACGGCTGCTTCGTCACGAGGGATGATGAACGCGATCTTGAGCCGGGCGGAGGATTCCGATACCCCTGTTGATGACGTGTCGAGGGGAGTGTAGGGGCCCAGCCACCCTTTTTCGCCGCTACACCATACCTCGAGGTTATCGATCAATAGTTGGGAGGTTACTCCTACTAAAGGGGTGGCCAGTTTGATATCCAGCTGGATGGTGCGATCCCCTTCGCGTAGTTTTAGCACGGGGGAAGCCACGGCAAACCCCAGCTTGGCATCCTCCCCTTCCGGTGAGCCGAAAGGCCACCATCCCGCCTCGCCCTCCGGGAAATCTTTCCCTCTCCCGTCGTATGAGTTTGCCATCAACGCGGCTTTTATCTTGCCGCTCGCGTGGTCGTTATAGACGTTCTTTAGCTGAGTGATAGCCGCTTGGTTGACAATGAGTTCTTCGGTAACCTCGTATACCCTCTTCTGACCATTCGCGTCTTTTCCGCCATCCACTCCCGTACCCTCATCGACCTTCGCTTCGGCCGCTTTTTTTGCCAATTCAAATATCAGGTGTACCTTGTCGGGCGTGGCGGGTTGCTTCTGGATGTGAAGGATCTCACGGTAGTAAAAGTCGAGGTGCCGCCGGGTGAGCCGGTTGAACCGCTTCTTGCTGTATTCCAACAGCCAAACGAAACAGATGAACAAGGCCAAGTGAGGGGGGATGGTGTTCTCGTTGCCTACGCGGGAAAGGAAACCATCCAGCTCTTTATCACTTTTGAAAAAGGATTGCCAGTTCCCGTTCGGCTCCTCCTCGCTAAACTCCCCGAAATAGTTCACCCGTGTTGCAAATTGGAAGGCAAACCGCATCCACTCCTTCAGGCTGAACTGGTTCAGTTCAACAGAAGTGGGGTCCAATGCCCGGATGAACCGTTGGCTTTGGTCGCTCCCCTCACGATCTAACACGTTGTTTTTCCCACGATAATCCATACCTACTATCCTTCAGTTTGATTGCATATCAAGTTTTGTGTGTACTCAAATTTTAGTTCAATCCGCGCTTTTACATGCGATTCCCTTCCGTCTTATAAAAGGGGTAGACCATATTCATGCGCGAGTTGGTTGCACGTACCACGAATTCGATGTGGATCAGCAGCACCCCGTTCGTGTCGTCCGCCGGCTCGATAGCGATCTTTTTCGTGTCGATACGCGGCTCGTGGTAAAGGATGGCCGTTCTTATGAGGTCCGCGACATATGTTTTTACCGTGATGCTGAGTGAATTGAACAGCAGGTCGTCCAGGTTGCACCCGTAATCGGGAACCATTACCCGCTCGCCCAGCCTCGTCGAGAGCAATATATGTAGGCTGCTGACGATATCGTCCTCGTCCTCCAGCATTTTTACCGTGCCGGTCTCCTTGGTAAATTCGGGGGGAAAGCTCCATCCCCTCCCTAAAAAAGAGCGATTCTCCATCTTCTTGTTCTCCATTGCGTTCAAAATTCTAACTCAAGTTTCGTATGCATCAATTATTACAACTATAGCTAAAAATGAGGCTATCCTCCAATAAACACGGTGTAATTACCGGTAGCGATCACTCCGCCATGCGCGGTAGGGTCCCCTACGCGTGCGGCGGGCATGCCCCCGATAAATACCGAGGCCGACCCCAGGATGATGGTATCGGGGGGGCCGGTACAGGTGGCCAAGTCTCCCACTCTCGCTGCCGGCATCCCGCCAATAAATACGGTGGGTGCGCCCGGTGGCAGGATCGGGCCGCCCACGTGTGGCACTACACCCGTGACCAATGGGCAGGTGTGCATATCCGTTACTCTTGCAGCCGGTTTACTCATTTAATTAATCATTACGGTGGATCCCTTTACGGTGGTGACGGCGGTACTGGATAGTTCCGCTCCTCCCGCTCCCTCCGCTGTTAGTAGGGCTCCTCCCTTCAGTTCCATGTTGGTGCCGCTTTCGACTTGCATATCGGTGGCCGACTTTATAACCAGTTTCGAAGCGCTTTCGATCGCTACTCCGTTGGAGTCCATTTGGATAGTATTGCCGTTCTCATCTTCCAGCTTTATCCCTCCATCGCGGTCACTGAGAACAAGCCGGTTCCCGTTGGGGGTCTCCACCGTCACGCTAACATCGTCGTCGTTAAAGATA
>ERZ1032852.342-NODE-342-length-11667-cov-6.238374_pt1 | contig 11667 bp, 5 predicted proteins | sample MGYA00516689_ERZ1032852 | MGnify/ENA primary metagenome ERZ1032852 (study PRJEB33719, sample SAMN04262499) | wastewater metagenome | biome: rural village; feature: composting latrine chamber; material: composting feces with ash | place: El Salvador | collected...
TAGCGTGGAGGAACCTCCTGAAATACAAGACGCAGAGCGTGATTAGTATCGTGGGGTTGGCGATTGGCTTTACCGCTTTCTCGTTTACCCTCTCATGGATTCGCTACGAGAGGGGATTTGATAGCCATATCAAGGATGTGGATAGGGTGTATAAGGTGTTGAAAGTTGACGAGAAGAGAGAGGGCGGTGTGGGGTTTAGCCTTCCCGCACCCATGAAAGAATTCTTGGAAACTTTCCCAGAAGTTGAAGCGGCAACAGCCCTCCAAATCGCGGAAGGAAAACACCCGACTTCCCTCGTGGATGGTTACATGATGTCCACTGATACCTCGTTCTTCAAGGTGTTTTACCCGGAGGTTTCTATCAACTACCCGTCGGAATTCCCCGAGGACAAAAGATATTTTATCCTGTCAGACGATGCGGCACGAAGCATTGGTTTAGACTACTCGGACGTGGGGAGGGATATAAAAAATGATATCGACGATCCACCTTATAAATTCACTCGTGAGTTTACTTTGTTGGGCATTGTACCCGGTGCATCCGATGCAAGGACGAATGTCCCATTTGATGTGATGACGGTTGGCTCGGTCGAACTGGATGGTGATTGCCCGTGGTGTTATTTTGCTGGAAGGGTGTATATACGTGTTCATGAAAACGCGAACGTGGAGGCATTGGCAGCCAAGTTGGACTCGATCAATATCGAGGGCTCCCTGCAAGGTGTGATGTCGTATATTCTTGTTCCATTGAGAGAGAGTCGTTACCTCTACCCGGAAGACGAGGCGAATATACGCTACCACCACCTGCGGGTGTTTTCGTATGTGTCGCTGCTGGTTATCGCGTGCGCCTTGTTCAATTACCTGATGTTGTTTATAAACAGGATTAAAATACGCGGGCGCGAGTTGGCACTACGAAAGGTTAACGGGGCTTCAAACAGGGAGTTAATTGGCCTCCTGTTGGTCGAGTTGGGTGTTATCCTCCTTTCCTCGTTGTTTATTGGCATGGTATTGTCGGAACTACTCTACACGGGATTTATCAAATTGTCGGGTATTGAAGCATCGCGGATGTATCACTTCATGGAGATGGCACTGTACGGCTTGATTCTTTTCTGTATCTTCCTATCGGGCGCGTTTGTTCTGCTCTATTATTTTACAAGAAAAAGCGTGGCAGAGATCATTCGTCCCGAGATAAAATCATCCCGGGGGGTAAAAAATCGTTTCACGAAAACAAGCCTGTTTATCCAGCTTCTTATCGGTATCCTGCTGATTTTTTCCACTTCCATTTTCCTTTACCAGTACAAAATGCTGAATTCCACGGAAATTGGATTCAACCGATTTAACACCAATACGTTTCAAAGCCATACCGAACTCACGAAGGGAGAACTACGGAAAATTGCGGGTGTTGAGGAGGTCGTTTTTTTTCAAGGTCAATTTCTCCCCCGGACTATGAGAGAATCTAATATTCATAAGACCGAAACCGAGAAAACGGTTGATATGGAGTCGCTAAGGTTTCATCAACCCGATTTTGTTGATTTCTTCGAGATCAAAATTGTAGAGGGACGAAATGTACATGATGGGGAGTTAGACGCTTGCTTGATTAATGAGACCGCGAAAAGGGAACTTGATTTCACGGAACCGATAGGAAAAATCGTGGCTGGTAAGCGAGTGGTGGGTGTGATTGCCGATATGTATATCGATGCCCCGTCGTTGCCCGTGTTGCCTACTGTTTATCTGTTACGTGAGTATCTTCATTACAAGGCCGCTCGTTTAAACAGGGAAACCGGGCAGTATGAACCCTTGCTCGAATCCATAACAGATAACAGCGGTTTTTCCACGTTCGCGTACAAGTATTTACCGGGAAGTAGAGAATCCACGGAACAGGCGATAAGAGAATTAGCGGCAACCGTGGAGGGTAGGGAGTTTCGTTTTACCAACATCGAAGAGGTATACGAGCAGTACACTACATCGGAACGAAACTTGCTTATCCTGTTGAGTATCATGACTGGCGTGGCTATCTTGATTGCCGTGTTCGGTATCTATTCGATGATCACGCTCTCTTGTAATCAACGCCGCAAGGAGATTGCTATCCGCAAGGTGAACGGGGCGAAGACTGGAGAAATATTCCTGATTTTCTTCCGGGAGTATTTCGTGGTCACGCTGCTTTCGTGCGTGGTCGCTTTCCCGATTGGTGTATATATCATGCAACGTTGGTTGGAGCAATACACCCGGCGAGTATCGATGGAGTGGTGGTTGTTCGTGGGGATATTTATCCTTGTCACGCTTATTGTGCTGGCAAGCATTTTCTCCCGCGTGAACCGGGCAGCGAAAGAGAACCCCGCGGAAGTCGTGAAGTCAGAATAGTATGACGAAGCCAATGTGACTAATATGCTAATATGAATAATATATTTAACAATGAATAAAATGAAAAAGAATCTTTTACTTTTCGTGTTCTTGGCGGTGTTTGCTTACTCCCTCACCGCTCAAGATAAAGAGTCGGATATTATCAAGAACGAACCCGTGCTTCTCGATTCAGGAAGTATCCTGTCTCAATTAAAGGAACAATTGGGAGTTCAGCTAAAAACTCAGTTAAAAGAACAATTCGAATCCCAAGTAAAAACAGGATTCGATTCTCTCTCCAAGAAGGAGTTGAATCATGCCATAGATAGTATGGTACTCGCGTTGGACGAGATAATCGAACAAAGCAAGAATGTCTCTAAAGATAGCTTGGATATAGTTTATAACGCGCTATCCAACTTCAACTTCAAGCTGAACGACCAAGACGTGAGCGATGGAAGCCTACTGGAAAAAGAAGACCTCTTGGAGTTCTACGAGTCGTTTACTTCTCAATCGGTAAAGACGCGTAAAGAGTTATTATCCATCAGGAGGATATGGAACAGGGATAAAAAAGCACGACGATTATCCGAGTCTCTCGTGAATTACATGAACAAGAGCGGGTTCTGGGAAATAATGGAGAAGATGATCGATAACATGTTTGGTAATATGATGCCTACATCTAAATGATACTATGTTTTTGCATTACTTGAAAATAGCGTGGAGGAACCTCCTGAAATACAAGACGCAGAGCGTGATTAGTATCGTGGGACTGGCGATAGGCTTTACCGCTTTCTCGTTCACCCTCTCGTGGATTCGCTACGAGAGAGGATACGACCAACATATCAAAGACGGGGACAGGGTTTACAGGTTGTTCGTGAAAGACTCCACGCAAGTAGGTGGAATCAGTCAATACTCTCCGAATGCATTGGCCGCTTACCTGAAAGAAAATTATCCCGAGATAGAAGCGGTAACCGGCATATACACGTATGAAACAGACTGGAACCTGAACGATAAGGCGTTTATTGAACAGGCTAGCTTCCTCCGTGTAGATACCTCTTTCTTCCATGTATTCTATCCTGAAATCAAGATATCTTTCCCCGAAGGGTGGGATAAAGATTGGTATATATTGTCGACCGGCACTGCAGGTAGGTTGGGATTAGATGCTCAAGATACGGGACAAAGAATAGATTCGCTAAAAATTAACCTCCTGGATATTGTTCCTGATCAAACCTCGCACAGCAACGTGCCATTTGACGCGATACATTTTCCTGCATCCAATCCCAACTATGATAAAGCATGGGGATACTGGTCAAGTTTAGTTTATATCCGTGTAATGGAGAAAGCGAATATCGAGAGATTGGAAGAAAAATTGGCAGATATCACGGTAACGCTCGATGAGAGAGGTGAAATGATTCAAAAGTACCCGTGTAAATTGGTTCCACTCGCGAAAGTACGTACGACTCATCCCGACACGGAAGTGGCTATTCAATACCAGCAGCTACGCCTTTTTGCTTTCGTGACCTTGCTCGTTATCTTTTGTGCCTTTTTTAATTTCCTTATGCTCTTTATCAACAAGATAAAAATTCGTAGCAGGGCATTGGCATTGCAAAAAGTGAATGGTGCCTCTAATTTTCAGCTCGTGTTCTCTCTTTTCCACGAGTTTATCCTGTTAGTAGCAATTGCCTTGTTGGTCGGGTTTGTACTTATGGAGTTGCTACATCCCTCGTTCGTGAAATTCTCCATGATAGAGGCACCCAAATCTTTCTTTATCAGTGATGCTTTGTTATTTGGCTTACTGTTGCTCTTATTATCGGTTCTCCTCGCTTTTCTTCCCGTGAGGTACTTCATGAGGCGGTCAATTCAGGAAAATTTAAACCCGGGAAAATGGCAGAAGAGAGGAGTTAAAGACCGCTTCACCCGGTTTACCATAAGCCTTCAGCTAATAATAAGCGTACTGCTTATTTTTTCGACCGTTGTCTTCGTGTACCAGTATAATTATTTGAATAGCGACAATATCGGCTTTAATCGGCATAATATCAACGTGCTGATAACTCACCCGAATGAATTACCCCTCGACGAGATTAAAAAAGTAGCGGGCGTGGAAGGCGTGATACGTTACGGGGGCGATTTTTTACCCAAGAGTAGCAGTAGGCTTATTACTGTTGAGTCAGAAGGGAAACGGACGCAATTTTTTGGTATCGAAATGTATGGTCCCGAATTCGTCGATTTTTTTGACATCAATATCATCGAGGGACGCAATATTCACGAGGGGGAGACCGGGGTATATTTGATTAACCAGACGGCCGACCGGCTATTGACCAGGCGTGATTTGTCCGGCGTGAAAAAGATTAATAGCACGCCCGTGGTGGGAGTAATCGAGGACATGTATATCGATTCGCCCGTCGTACCGGTACTCCCCTCGGTCTATGAGTTAATGAGTGAGGAAGAACTTGAACAAAGAGGGCCTAGAACGCATTTTTACGCGTACAAATACATGGAAGGGACACGATCTTCTACCGAGAAAGAGATAGAGAGGATAGGAACGGAAGAGGTGGGCAATCGTTCAGTGGGTATATACAATATGGCAGAGTTGTACGCGGAATACACTAAATCGGAACGATACCTGCTGATCCTGTTGAGCGTGATGACCGGGGTAGCTATCCTTATCGCCCTTTTCGGGGTGTACTCCTTGATTACCCTCGCTTGCGGCAGGCGGCGCAAGGAGATCGCCATTCGCAAGGTGAACGGGGCGAGGGTCGGGGAGATTTTCTCGCTCTTCTTCCGGGAGTATTTCGTGGTTACGTTGTTGTCGTGCGTGGTCGCTTTCCCGATAGGGGTATATATCATGCAACGCTGGTTGGAGCAATACACCCGGCGGGTATCGATGGAATGGTGGTTGTTCGCGGGGGTATTTATCCTTGTCACGCTTATCGTGTTGGCGAGTATAATCTCGAGGGTGAACCGGGCCGCGAAAGAGAACCCGGCGGAAGTCGTGAAATCGGAGTAATAGGCCGATGTGTTGATTTGATGATTTAATAATTTAACGATTTGACGATTTGACGATTGAATGGTTTGGGTGGGCTGAATTGAAATGATTTTGAAGAATAAAATATGTTTTTGCATTACTTGAAAATAGCGTGGAGGAACCTCCTGAAATATAAGACGCAGAACGTGATTAGTATTTTGGGGCTGGCGATAGGTTTTACCGCTTTCTCGTTCACCCTCTCGTGGATTCGCTACGAAAGGGGGTATGACAAGCACATTCAAGATGTTGACAGGGTTTTTTGTGTGACTAGAGTAGATGATCCTTCTGAACCAACTCGAACCCCCTACGCGTTACCTACTTACCTTAAAAAAACTTTCCCTGAAGTTGAAGCCGCCTGCGATGCTTTTTCTTCCCAAGCTATTATAACGGAGGAACAAGCAACTACCGAGTGGATGAAGTTTATGAGAGATTGTGGTTTCTCAGTTGCAACCGACACCTCTTTTTTTAGCGTGTTCTACCCAGATACCAAAATCAATTATCCTACCCCGTTACCTCAAGGCGCGGCAATTGTTACACGTGGTATTGCAGAAAAGTGGGGAATCGCACCGGAAAAAATTGGGCAAGAGGTAAAATGGGATACTAACTTGCCAAATTCAATGGTACAGATGGATTCTATAATCTTCACACCGATAATGATCCTGAATGAAAAACCGTTACAGAGTAACGTGGCATTCAGGTTCATGTTGCTAAGTAGTGTGGAAAATCAAAATGTCTGGAATCGTGGGTCTGGCTATACCTTTATCCGGTTATATAAAGGTGCCAACATTGATAGGATAGCAAACGCGCTCGAAGATTTGCACATTGTAACTGAATCAGGAGAATTCAATTTTTCTTTCAAGGTGTATCCACTACGAGAGATGCGATACCTACTTTCAAATGAAAAAGCAAACATCACGTTCGAAGCACTGAAACTATTCTCTTTGGTGTCATTACTAGTAATCATTTGTGCATTAATCAACTACGTCATGCTGTTCGTGAGCAGGGTGAAATCAAGAAGTCGTGAATTCGCGTTAAATAAAGTGAACGGTGCATCGAACAACGAAATTCTACAACTTCTTACCTGTGAATTCTTGATGGTATTAGCGGGTGCCATTTTTATAGGTAGCATACTAACTGAATTGCTTTTCCCCGCGTTCAGCAGGTTTTCCATGATCGTGGCCTCCAAGAGTTATATTCTCACTTCGGTTCTCTGGTATAGCTTGATAATTATTATTGTAGCGGCATTTATCACGTTCGTGCTCATCAATAGGTTTGTTCGCCGAACGGTTCAAGAAAATATTGCTCCTCGGCTTACTTCTGTTAAAACAGGTGGTGCCAATTTCTCACGTGTGGCCATATTCGTTCAGTTATGTATAGGTGTTTTGCTCCTGTTATGTACCGCCGTGATATTTAATCAATATCACTTAATGGATCAACGGGTCGGGTACAACCGGAATGATTTAATGGTATTCGGATCTAATAAGGGAGAGTTTCCTGTATCAGAAGTGAAAAAAATAGCCGGTTTCGACGATTTTATCGTGAATAGTCAATCCATTTTTTGGTCTAATAAAGGCCAATTTTTGCATAACTTCGAAAAGACCGTGACAGATAGGGAAGGAAATAGCAAAACCTATTTTTTGGATGAAGTGTTTGTTGATCCTGACTTCCGATCGTTTCTCGAAACCCCCTTGTTAAGCGGGCGAGACATCTTGCCATCCGATGATGTGGTTTACTTGATTAATCAAACGGGTGCTAACGAACTAGGTGGCGATCCCCTTGGTAGCATCATTGATGGATTCCCCATTATTGGCGTTATACCCGATCTGCAGGTTGAAAGCCCGTTGGTTAAAAATCATCCTGTTCTGTACCGGTTGAGTAACCGTGAAAAAAATATACAGATGTGCAAGGATATCATATTCCGATGTAAGGATGATACGATCAAAATGAAAGTTTTAGATTGGTTTATACAGGAGTTTCCACTAAAAGATTCCGGCTATGGATTCAGTAGTCACGATTTTTATATGATGGATATCAACGAATTTTTCAAGGAGTTTACCAAGTCAGAACGGAACTTGCTGATGCTGATAAGCATCATTAGTGGTGTGGCGATACTAATTGCCGTGTTCGGTATCTACTCGATGATCACGCTCTCCTGTAATCAACGGCGCAAGGAGATCGCGATCCGCAAGGTAAGCGGGGCGAGGGCCGGGGAGATTTTCTCGCTCTTCTTCCGGGAGTACTTCGTGGTTACGTTGCTGTCGTGTGTCGTGGCTTTCCCGATAGGGGTATATATCATGCAACGCTGGTTGGAGCAATATACCCGGCGGGTATCGATGGAGTGGTGGTTGTTCGCGGGGATATTTGTCCTTGTCACGCTTATCGTGTCGGCAAGCATTTTTTCCCGCGTGAACCGGGCCGCGAAAGAGAACCCCGCGGAAGTGGTGAAGTCGGACTAATGGCCGATATGATGATATGTTGATTTGATGATTTAACGATTTGATGATGGTTGAATGGTCGGGCGGGCTGAATTGAAATGATTTTGAATAATAAGATATGCTTTTACACTACTTGAAAATAGCGTGGAGGAATATTTTAAGGAATAAATTCCGTTATTTGTTTACAGCCGTGAGCTTGGCTGTAGGCATAGTAGTGGTCACGTTTACCCTTTACACGATATTCCAGGAACGTAAGGCTTATACACAATTTGAGAACCACGAGCGGATTGCCGAGCTATTCGTTATGGAATCATCGGGTTCGTCGAGGATATACCATCATCCGTTTACATCGGATATGGTTGAGGAGTTCGTGCGAAGTGGAGCCATACCGGGTGTGAGAAAAATTGGTATATTCAAGAAATCGGATGGTGCTGTCAGTTTCGAAAAAGATAAAGGGATACTTTTTCCTTATAGTTCCGTGATAGGATATGTCAATAAAGATTTCTTCGACGTGTTTTCCTCAACATTTATATCAGGTAACAGCACTATTTGGAACGAGAGTGATGCGGTGATTACGCGGCGGTATGCCGAGAAAATATACGGGGAAGAAGAAGCTGTTGGAAAAAGAGTACGGTACGAGGACAAGTATTATACCATAGCAGGCGTAATCAAAGAGTATTCATCCCCCGGGATTGTCTCGGCAGACGTGTATATTCCTATTCACGGGTTCAATTCCGGTACACCTTACGCGTTACTGGATGAAGGTGCTGACATTGGATTTATAAACGACTTCGTAAGCGATAAGGAACTTCTCCCCGGACAAGTAACCCGAGGGGGAGAGTTTATGTTGAGGGTTATATCGGACAGGGAGTTTGACGGATTTCAAAAGTTCTTGCATTCCCTGATTATAATAACCTGCTCGTTGGTCTTGTTGACGGCTTTTATTAACTCCCTTAATTTATCCGTGAGTTTCCTTTTGGGTAGAAACAGGGAAATGGTACTCAGGAAAACGATGGGAGCATCTTTCCAATCGATTTGGGTCACCGCTATATTGACAGATTTGTTTGTCTTTGCTTTCGCGTTATTAATCGCGGCCAGTTTTTCTGAATTGCTCGTTGGTGCAGTTAACACCGGGGTGCTTTCGTCCCTTGTTAAAGGGGTATGGATTGAATCTTCTATTGTTTTCCGGTTATTGGCCTCTGTTTTTACCGGATTGTTGATTGCTGGAATCGTCTTTATCTCGATGGCTATTTATAGGGTAGCCAGGCCTATATCTGTTCAGGGTTTCCAGGGTGTGTTAAATAAAGGAAGTCGCCGGGGTACAAGAAACGCGTTGCTGATTGCTCAATTGTCTATTTGCTTTCTATTTGTAGGAATCACATGGGGATTACATCTCCAGTACAAGGAGTTTTTTCATGATTATAGTCAATGGATGAATATAGGTAGTAAGGAAAGTGATCAAGTACTGAAACTGAACTTGACAGCATCGGGTATTGAACTCTGGAATAACGCGGAGGCAATAATGACCGAGATAGAGCAAGTGAAAGACATAGACAATATTTTACACGTAAGGGGAGGCAGCATTGTTCCTCCTGAAATTGAAATCAAACTGAATATAGATGACGAATTTATGATCCCGGTATTAAATACAAGAGTCGATGAAAACTATTTTTCGTTTTTTAACTTGACTGAACCTGAAAACAAGGGAGGAGGTCTTGCTCAAGGTATGGTTATTATTAACGAGGCTTTTGCTCAACAGCTGTATGAAAATTCCTCTCAAAATTCCTTTTATATTGGAGATAAGTTGGTAAATGTCACCCAAGTCAAGAATGATATGCCCTTTGTCCCCAATAATCAACCTGGGTTCTTGGAGATATTGAATATAGACCCAATGGAGACGTTTTCGACTATATACATAAAATGTTCTCCGAGAAAGGCAGCATCTGTCCAGCGGGACATAATAGCTATCGTACACGAGTATATTCCTGAATACCCGCTTCAGATACAACCGCTGAGGGAAGAGATCAATAGCAGGACCAATCACGTGAATCAAGTAAGGAATTTATTTCTTTTATTAGGAGTAATGAGCTTGATTATCTCGATGTTTGGCGTGTATGCCGCGATAGTAACCGACACGAAACATCGGCAGAAAGAGGTCGCTATTCGAAAAATAAACGGTGCAGGGGTGAAGGATATTCTGCAGCTTTTTGGCAGAATGCATATTAAGATGCTGATTATTAGTCTTGTTATTTCTTTTCCCTTCTTTTTGCTCGCGTTGAATTTAATAGGCCTACTGCATATACAAAACGTATCGGTCTGGAATTTTCCGTTTTGGTTAGGGTTGATAATCATCGTGGCGGGTTTTGTTTTTATCACTGTCTTCTGGCGCATGTGGCGGACGGCACGTGTTAACCCGGCAACGATACTCGAAAAAGAATAAACAACGAGACTAATTTATGATTTCACGATCTCACGATCTCACGATTTGATGATTTGATGATTGGTTGGACGGGCTGGATTTTGAAATGATTTGAATGATAAAGCTATGTTTTTGCATTACTTGAAGATAGCATACTTGTTACATGATTGGGAACACGATTTGCAAATGTGCCGGACAATTGTATTGCGTTGTGAAAGCAACGCTGTAAAGAAGAACGTGCATGATTGGTTTCAACATGAGTTTTCCCTTAGCTCTACCGGAAATGAATACAGTATCAATAGTACTGATATTGATGCATCTTTCAAGGAGTTTACCAAGTCAGAACGAAACTTGTTGATGCTAATAGGTATCATCACCGGGGTGGCAATACTGATCGCCGTGTTCGGTATCTACTCGATGATCACGCTATCTTGTAATCAGCGACGCAAGGAGATCGCCATCCGCAAGGTGAACGGGGCAAGAGCCCAGGAGATTTTCTCGCTCTTCTTCCGGGAGTACTTCGTGGTTACATTGCTGTCGTGTGTCGTGGCTTTCCCGATAGGGGTGTATATCATGCAACGCTGGTTAGAGCAATATGCCCGGCGGGTTTCGATGGAATGGTGGCTGTTCGTGGGGATATTTATTCTTGTCACGCTTATCGTGTTGGCAAGTATCTTCTCGAGGGTGAATCGGGCCGCGAAAGAGAACCCGGCGGAAGTCGTGAAATCGGAGTAATGTGCCAATGAGACTAATGTGACTAATGTGACTAATGTGCTAATGTGCTAATGAGACTCATGTGTCAATGTGAATAATAGACCAAAATATTTAACAAGATAATATGAAAGCTAAAACAGTTCTAACTCTTGCTTGTGTCGGGGTCGCGATACATCTTTCCGCGCGATCCACACCCTTCGAGTATGTCATCAAAGGGAAAGTAAATGGACAACAATCCGGTGAGTTTTACCTCTTCGGGGCAGGTGGTAGAGTAGGAGATGAAACGGTTATACCATTTAACGATGGCACATTTGAATACAAGGGAACCTCGCCCTTTGTATATACTGCAATGATAAAGATAGATGATTTTGAAAAAATTCATCAACTGGTTATTGAACCGGGTGAAATACTCTTAAACGTGGACGTGGATTCTCTAAATAATAGAAAGTACGATGTGTTAAGTGGTGTGTATAATTTGGAACTGCAAAGGGCAAATCGGGAATACTGGGATTTTGCAAACCCGTACCTGGAGGTTTTATATTCACCGAACACGCCGGATAGTATCAGTCGACAAATAATAGATACGCTACATCAATCCGTTAAACAGGTTGTGAAAGATAATTGGAATAATTACGCGGGTATATATTTTCTAAATCACTTTTTTGGGGAAACCGGCCTGCTCAACGAACATGATAAATCTGAATTTATTAATGGCCAAGAAAGTTTTTTGCTTAGGCAATCGGTGGA
>ERZ1032852.343-NODE-343-length-11654-cov-5.760410_pt1 | contig 11654 bp, 4 predicted proteins | sample MGYA00516689_ERZ1032852 | MGnify/ENA primary metagenome ERZ1032852 (study PRJEB33719, sample SAMN04262499) | wastewater metagenome | biome: rural village; feature: composting latrine chamber; material: composting feces with ash | place: El Salvador | collected...
TTTTTTGTACTTTTGCACTTTAATTAAAAATATAATGGAAATTTCAAGCAAATATAACCCCTCAGAAGTAGAGGATAAATGGTATAAATACTGGATGGACAACAAGATGTTCCATTCTCAGCCCGACGAGCGTGAACCATACACCATAGTGATTCCGCCACCAAATGTGACCGGTATATTGCACATGGGACACATGCTCAACAATACCATTCAGGACATTCTGGTGCGCCGCGCACGTATGCAGGGCAAAAACGCATGCTGGGTGCCGGGAACCGACCATGCATCTATCGCAACAGAAGCAAAAGTTGTGGCAAAGCTTGCAGATCAGGGCATTCAGAAAACCGACCTCACCAGAGCTCAATTTCTGGAACATGCATGGGACTGGACTCACGAACACGGAGGAATCATCCTGGAGCAACTCAAAAAGCTGGGTGCATCGTGCGACTGGGACAGAACAGCTTTCACCATGGATGAAGTTCGCTCCAAAAGTGTGCTAAAGGTATTTGTTGATCTTTACGAAAAAGGAATGATTTACCGTGGCGTGCGCATGGTCAACTGGGACCCAAAAGCACTCACCGCACTTTCTGACGAGGAAGTGGAACACAAAGAGGTACACGGCAAACTATATTATCTGAAATATAAAGTTGAAGGCGAAGACGGTTACGCAGTTGTTGCTACCACTCGCCCCGAAACCATCATGGGCGACACGGCAATGTGTATCCACCCCGACAATCCCAAAACCGCATTCCTGAAAGGAAAGAAAGTTATCGTTCCATTGATAAACAGAGTAATCCCCGTAATCGAAGACGAGTATGTGGATATGGAATTCGGAACCGGATGTCTGAAGGTAACACCTGCACACGACGTGAATGACTATATGCTTGGTGAGAAATATAACTTAGAGTCTATAGATATTTTCAACGACAACGGAACGCTCAACGAACATGGCGCAATGTATGCCGGCATGGATCGTTTCGATGTGCGCAAAAAGATAGAAAAGGATCTGGAAGAGGCAGGACTAATGGAAAAGACCGAGCCTTATACTAACAAAGTGGGATACTCAGAGCGTACCTATGTTCCCATCGAACCAAAGTTGTCTATGCAATGGTTCCTCAAAATGGAAGATATTGCAAAACCCGCGCTTGATGCTGTTGAAAATGACACAATCAAGTTCCACCCTGCAAAATATAAGAACACCTACCGTCACTGGATGGAAAACATCAAAGACTGGTGTATAAGTCGCCAGCTGTGGTGGGGACATCAAATACCTGCATACTATTTGCCACAAGGCGGCTTTGTAGTTGCAGAAACTAAAGAACAAGCTTACGAGAAAGCGCTGAAGATGGTTGACTACCCTATCACCATCGACGACCTTCGTCAGGATGAAGATTGCCTCGACACATGGTTCTCATCATGGCTGTGGCCTATCTCTGTGTTTGACGGAATCAACAATCCCGACAACGAAGAAATTCAATATTACTACCCTACCAACGACCTGGTAACCGGTCCGGATATTATCTTCTTCTGGGTTGCACGTATGATTATGTCAGGCTATGAATATCGCCAGACACCTTGTTTCCACAATGTTTATTTCACAGGAATTGTGCGAGACATTCAGGGCAGAAAGATGTCAAAAACACTTGGCAACTCACCCGACCCTATCGAACTGATGGAGAGACACGGCGCCGACGGTGTGAGAATGGGAATGCTCCTGTCATCGTCAGCCGGAAACGACCTGCTGTTTGACGAAGCTCTCTGCGAACAGGGACGAAACTTCAACAATAAGATATGGAACGCCTTCCGTCTGGTTAAAGGATGGGAAGTGGATGAAAATATAGAGCAACCCGAAACTGCAAAAACAGCTATCGAGTGGTTCGACAGTGTACTCTCGGCAACCATTACCGAAATGGATGATTTGTTTGGCAAATATCGTCTGTCGGAAGCACTAATGCAGGTGTATAAACTATTCTGGGACGAATTCTCATCATGGTATCTTGAAATGGTGAAACCCGCTTATCAGCAACCAATTGACAAAGCTACTTACGATACAACACTCGCATTCTTCGACAAGCTGCTGAGATTACTGCACCCCTTTATGCCTTTCATTACTGAAGAACTTTGGCAGGCACTCACACCAAGAGGTGAAGGCGAGAGCGTGATGCTGTCAATGTTGCCCGAAGCCAAAACTGCCGACAGTAATCTGCTTGGCAATTTTGAAACGGTGAAACAAATCATTGCAGGTGTAAGAACCATTCGTTTGCAAAAGAACATAGCCAACAAAGAAGAGCTGGAACTGCATGTTATGGGCAACTACAACAAGGAGTACAGTTCAGTTATCAGCAAGATGGCAAACCTGTCGGCAATTGTGGAAAATGCAGACAAAGACGCAACAGCCGCCACCTTTATGGTAGGCACAACCGAGTTTGCCGTTCCGCTAAGCGAAAACATCGACGTGGAAGCAGAGCTCGAGAAACTGGGTAGTGAGCTTAAATACCTCGAAGGTTTCCTCTCTTCAGTAATGAAGAAGCTGAGCAACGAACGCTTTGTGCAGAATGCAAAACCAGAGATTGTGGATAACGAACGCAAGAAACAGGCCGATGCCGAAAGCAAAATCGAGCTTATTAAAGAAAGCATCAAAGCCCTAAACGGCAATTAACAGTCTATATAACAACAAAATATTAATAGGGTTTACCGCGCAATGTGGTAAACCCTATTTTGCTTTATACACCTGTGCTATATTATTCCACCCTGAACTTAATCCGCGAACTGTTGCCAAAGTTGTCAACAACCGTTACAACATGCTCGCCCGGCAATGGTGACAGTTCCATCTGGTGAACATCAGTTGTTTCACCCAGATATTCATCATCAAGATGCCAAAAGACCTTTGCAGAAGAGTTCTGATGAGCAAGCTCGAATACTGCTTTTCCCTTCGAACCATCTAACTGCTTAGCAAGTCTGATACCTGAATTAGGATAAGGATATATAAATTGCATAATATCTTCATTGCCGCTTATGCACTCGGGTGCGAAAGGTGGCAGCTGACGATAGTCTGTGTGATGCTGTTTATAAAACCACTCCCACGAAGGCGGAAGCACGAAGCGAGACTCTGTGACAATGCCCCGCTCTGCAGAGCAATTTTCATACACCCGATATAGCCTGTCGGATGATAAATGAACTATCCGATGATATTCGCAAACATTGCCCTGACGGGCTTTAAAAGGAACCAGCAGAGTATCCACCGCCGACCCGGGGCAATTGATACCCGCCAGACAACCACTCTCTCTACAAATCTCCACTTCAGTCATATACTCGTAGGGAGTTTCAAACCAGCCCGTGCCGGGCAAAAGATTAAACAAATCAAACATAACATGTGCCGAAGTTCGGGCACCGGTCAGCCCCGGTCGCCCCTCACCGCTTGCATTACCCGTCCAAACTGCCACCAGATAATCGGGCGTAACACCCACAGCCCAGCCATCCCTGAAACCAAAGCTGGTTCCCGTTTTCCATGCTATCTTCCTCATCGAAGGGATAGACTGCCAGTCAATCTCTTCAGGACGGTTCACATTGGTAAGCGCATCGAGCGTAATCCATGCGGCAGCAGGGTCATATTGCATGGGGATTGTTCTCTTCTTGACAGCGTGCGACTCAGAGAGCGAAAATGAATCATAAGAGTCACCACCTATATTATTTACAGCATTGGCAAGTCCTGCATATAGAGTAGCCACATCCCAAAGAGTACCCTCAGCTCCTCCAAGTATTAACGACAAACCATAATAGTCAGGCGGCTTATTAAGACCTGTGAAACCACCCTTCTTCAAAAAATCATAAAACCCCGGAACACCGTATCTGCGTAGCGACACAACCGAAGGCACATTAAGCGAGCGCGCCAGTGCCTCATCTGCATGAACAGCACCATCGTATTGCAAACTAAAGTTCTTTGGCGAAAACCCGCCAATGTTAATCGGAATATCGGGGAGCAGTTCAGTTGGGAGCAACGCCCCATTCTGCAATAGAGCAGCATAAAGGAAAGGCTTCAAAACACTACCCGTACTTCGGGGCGAGTGGATAACATCAACCTGATTGCCATGAGTAGCACTATCAAAGTTCACATTACCCATATAAGATATCACCTTGTTTGCCCTCAAATCCACAATCAGAGCAGCAATATTATTAACCCCGTTTTGTGCAAACTCCCTGTTCCATCTGTTCAGCACCTCTTCGCCCTGTAGTTGCAACCCCTTGCTAGCTGTACTCACCACCTTCTCGCCCGGATATAACTGATGAAACAGTGAAACCATGTGCGGAGCAATCTGAGGAAGAGGATAAGGATTGTGAGGCAGCGGTTCATCAATTGCCAGCTGATAATCTATTTCAGGAATATAGCCATCAACATACATACTGCTCAGCAATCTGTTTCGCTTGCTTATCAGCGCTTCGCGATTTTTACCAAAGTGCATAAGCGACGGAGAATTGGGCAACACAGCAAGCGTGGCAGCCTCAGCCCACGACAATGAAGAAGCATCATGCCCAAAGTATCGCCATGCGGCGGCATCAACACCCACCACATTGCCCCCCATAGGAGCATGCGAAGAATATAATCCTACGATTTTCTCTTTTGACAACGACAACTCAAGCCGCGTTGCAAGAATCACCTCAATCACTTTTTCGAAATAAGTGCGTTTATTGCGCCTCATCAGTCTGACCGTCTGCATGGTGATGGTGCTGCCACCGCTAACTATCCTTCGGGCTTTTATGTTTTGTAGAAAGGCACGCCCAAGCGACAAAGGGTTTACGCCCGGATGATACCTAAAACCTCTGTCCTCATAACGCATCAGACAAAGCACATATTTCTCCGAAACAGAATCCGACGGAGGAAATCTCCACTGTCCGTCGGAAGCAATGCGGGCACCAAGCAGTTCGCCGTCACGGTCTGTGACAAGCGTACTGTATGGCGCATCAAACAAAGGATTGGGAAGCGAGACCAGATATAATACAAGCAAAAACAAAACCCCCATTACCACAGCCTTCTTGCGCCTGGTAAAAGAATTGAACTTGATGTATGCCCGCTTAAAAAGATTCATCCTACTCAACTACATCCACCCATATACCTTTTGTTCTTGCCTGCTCAGAAGGTGCATACATAGCCTGACACGAAACAGCAGGAAGGAAATAACTTCCTCTGTATGCAGCCTGCAGTCTGATGCGGAATGTTTTGGTGCGGCCTGCGGCCAGATTGAAATAGGTAAGTACCCTGTCGTCACGTATGTCACGATAATTATAAGATTGCGACGACTCACCGCCACCAACAACCCTCTCATTAAATATCTCCCAACCCGACGGGAATATCTGAACCAAAGCCAGGTCAGACAATGATTCATCGATACTATTCCTAACCGTCACGGTTGCCACAAACTCTGCTCCCTGCTTCAGATTCTTCACATCAATTGGTTGTCCTGCCAGATTAGTATAAGCTACCGACAACTTCAGCGCACCTTCTTTTGCCTGCAAGGTATCCACAAGCGGTTGCGTATAGGCAGTCAAGCGGGCATATATCTTAGAGCTACCCTTATTAGAAACAGTTGCCACAATACTCTGCGCAGGAGCAATATCCGCCTGGTGATAAGATTGCGGCGTTGAGATTTTATCCTGTGGTTTGTCGTTAAGACTCCACTCCACATCAATATTACCCGTACCCATCTTCTCGGCAAGCTGAGCCATTGCCATCAGTCCAAACGACGCCGTTTGAGTTGTAACATAACTTCCCGACAACTCTTTGGCAACATCCTCAGCAAGCTTCATTGCTTTTTCAATGTCGCCCAGCAACAGGCAAGTGTGCATTATCATTGCCTTGTCGCGTGCAGGCGAGCCATAAGTATCGTTGTTGAAACTATACTCCCCTATCTCATCACTCACATTAAAGATAATCGAATTGGCAACATCCTTCTTGCCCGACACCGCATAAGCGGCAGCAAGCTGCCATCGTGCCTGAAGGTTCAGATTGGATATCTCCCTCATTCTGTTCATCGAACCCTGCTCAGCATTTCCACTCAATGCCAGCGCATAGAGTCGGTAAGCCTGCTGAAGTTCAGTCATCGAAATAGAATAGTAACCCGAATAGGGTTGCGTGTGCGACCAGTTTTTAGAAAGCTTCTGCTGATACTGCACCCATCGGTTAATAGCAATTTGCGGAACATCAAACCCCTTGTTCTTTGCCTCTGTCAGGAAATGCCCTGCATAGGTTGACACCCATTCAGACGAATGAGTCTGTCCCGACCAGTAAACAAATCCCCCATCACTGTGCTGTCTCGATATCACTGTCTGAATCACAGAAGCGATTTTGTTATTGGTCTTCTCCTTCTCCTCATCAGTTTGCTTAATCAGACTACCAATATAAAGCAACGGGAACCCCTGCGACACAACCTGCTCGGTGCACGAGTGTGGATAGTCGGCAAGGAATGAGAGATTCTTATTAAGATTGATAGTTGGGAAGCGAGAAACCTCCAGCTTAGCCCAGTCATTGGGATTCACAATACCCGGATTTAGTTCAAGCACCGCAGACTGCCCCGCATCTATAATATCCGTCTCACCAATTACTATCGGCGGATTGGGATTTCTGATACCTATATCAATAGTTTCAGTCACAGTTTCGCCACCGCCCGTTGTTTTAATTCTCACCTGCTCAGCACCGATATCAGCTCCTGCCTTCAATTTGAAATATACTATTTGGTCGCCCTCTTTGTCGAAGGTTACCGACTTGCTGCTCTCGTCCACAGGCTTCAGCAGTCCGTTGGTCTCAACCGACACCCGAACATCCTTCACCTTTTTGTCCATGGCAAACACATTTACAGGCAGCCACACCTCTTCACCCGGTCCCACAACACGCGGCAGCGTGCTCAGAGTCATCAGTGCATTCTTAACGGCAACAGTCTTCTCGGCACTTCCGTAAGCGCCATCACCGCCTGCCACCACCATTACACGTAGAGAACCCACATACGAAGGCAGCGTTATTTTAGTTGACTTGGTCTCACCCGCTTTGATTGTCAGAGGACCGATAAACTTAACTATCGGCTTAAAACGATTCACCTTATCGCTCGATGCCTTAAGCATCTCATCACCACCAATGCTCAGCAAAGGACCAAACATACCTGTGTTGGCACTCAATACCCTGTCAAACAAATCCCACGTACGAACGCCAAGGCTCTCCCGGGAGTAAAACTCATTCCATGCATTGGGACTTTTGAACGAAGTCAGGTCCAGCAATCCCTCATCCACAATTGCCATCGTATATGTCATAGCTTTCCTGTTTCGTTCCGAAACAGAAATGGTAAACTCCTTCTCAGGACTCAACTCGTCAGGCATATTAATTACAGGCTCCAGAATACTCTGCTTATTGTTTACAGATATATTCCTCACACCATACAACCTGATGGGCAGATCGTTGTCCGACTGCGCATGCGGTTGCAACAGCGTAACAAACAGATAAAGATTGGGCGACATCTCCTCAGTTATCTTAAATCGATACTCAGTCTCTGCATCTGCCGAAGTCTTCACCCACTCCTTACTAATTATCTTACTGCCCGTTTCGATGCTGACCAAAGCATTCCCCTGCGAGCTTTTGGGAATGTAAACCACCGCTGTTTCGCCCACCTCATACGACTGCTTGTCGGTAGAGAAAGAAAGCATAGTCAAACCGCTCGGATCAACTTTGTTCGATTTCCCATACGATGAAGGCCAGTCAACATAGAAAACAGTTCCCGTGGTGTGCCCCCCATCCTTGTCCTTCACAAGAATCATATATCGACCCCATTCGGGATAATCAATTTGGATATTAATTCTTGCCTCACCGTTCACCGTAGAAACAACCCCACTCTCAACAGGCGAAACTGCTGTATTATTTATATATGAATTCAGACTCTCATTATTACTATTCCACCACCACGACCAGTTTAGTTTATATACCTTATACTCCAGATTGGAGCGGTTTATCTTTTTACCTCTCGCATCCAGCGTCACCACATCAAACGGCAAAGCACTGTTGGTTTCCAAAAACTCATAAGGAGCAGTTTGTGGCGACTTAACCCCCACATAAGCGGCATAAGGCGAATAGAAAGCCGTTTGAGCATAGAAACTCATATCACATCCTGCCTCATACACCCTCGACAATATATTAGCTTTCAGCATTCCCGGGGCTGTTTCTGCCACAGGTATCTTTGTGTTGATCCCCACCACGCCCGACGCATTCAGGTTGCCCTCAAATATCTTGTGACTCTCAGTCTCAAACTTATAAAGCGGATTATTGAAAACATACCTGCTAAATCCTGCAAACGGAATCTCGCTTCGCGACAGCGACAGCTCAACATCGGCCTTCATGTTTGAGGCCGGCGCACCATGTAGCCATTGGGCATTTAGTGTAGCTGAGAACATGCCTCGACTTGCATCAATCAGCGAATCAGTTTCCAGTCGCACCTTCAGTCGGTTTGGCTTAATGGTTTCAATACGCAGTGATTTGTAGAAAGAAGCACCTCCAACCTTCACATACGATTGCCACAGTCCCGTTGGCGACAAAGCATCGGTGGTAACCTCAAATGTATAAAACCCATTGACACCCTCAGATTTCACCTGACGGTTGAACAGCTGTCCCTGCGGAGTATAAACCTCAAGCGCCACGGGATGATCCTTCGGCAGATTATTCAGCTTATCCTCAAACACAAAAGATAGAAATATAGTATCGCCCGGTCGCCACACACCCCGCTCACCATAGATATAGCCCTTCAGCCCTTTCTTAACCTCCCGCCCGTCAACATCAAAGTTGCTCAGCGAAAGCGCATAGTTCTCCTCCACCTCCAGATAACCAATATCACTGCCATTGGCAGCAGTCACCACAAACGGTTTGCCGCCCTTATACTCTATATCCGCAAAACCCCTGGCATCGGTTTTACCCTTACCAATCACCTGCATCTGGTAATTGTAAACTGTCACATCCGCCCCCCTGGTTGGCGATGCAGTCAGAATATCGGTAACCACAACATCAATTTTATTGTCCGCCCCCGACTTGGCAATAATACCCATATTGGAGGCCATCACAGTTGTTTCCATTATTCTGTTTCTGTTCATATAATAAGTAGGTTTGCACGGATTGTCGATATCCTCCCAGTTATATTCCGACCAGTTCATCGGTTCATAATAATAGGGCGAAGCTTCGTCCCACACAGCATCATCCTCCTCACTTATTGCCCTGCTCTTAAAGCTGCGAAGAGACGATGGCGAAGGAATGGAAGCCGCACTGCCTCCACACTGATAGAGCGAATAGTCCTGCTTCATAGAGAGTTGAACTATATATATTGCACCCGGATCATCACTAATCATCGGTGCCAGATCGATACTGAATCTGTTCCATTGAGAAAGGTTGAGCGACTTGTCGCTATCCAGTCTAATTTGCTCTTTCTTAATCAATCTGCCAAAACGACGAACCTCATTTGCAGAGTTGTTGGCAAGCGAATTCCCCTGCAGGAAATGCAATATATTGTTCTGATATATCTTAATAACCTTCACATCCACCGCCCACAGATTTACGGCACTGAAAGGGAGAATCAACTCATTGGAGTTTGGCAAAATATTGCCGCTCTTCTCCATCTTTATTTCCGGTTTCTCTTTCTCAACAGTCAGCTGATAAGTAACGGCATTGCGAAGCGCAAGGTTGTCGATGCTCTTTATCCCCGGATGTATCTGCAGCGTAACATCACTTTGGGGATAAGTTTCGGGATATATTTTCAAAACATTCTTCTCAATCTGATATGTATAATTGTCAACTCCCGATGGAGAGATCAAGCCCTCAATATTTTGATTTTGCGACAAGGACGAACTAAACGTCACCCTGATTTGCGGTGTGCTTTCGTCCAATATTCTTGCATCGATAACCACAAATTCCTCTTCGGGCAACTTGGGAAGGAATATTGAGAACGATTCTTTCTTACCTGCACCAATTGGTTTGCCATTAACAACCACATCAATATCCTGCACCCTGCCTGTTCGTTGCAGACTATCAATCGATACCAGATATGTATTGCCCGAAACGTTCCTCACATTCACCTTAGCGGCCTTGCTGCCCTTCAGCTCAAACATCTTTGCAATATCATCAGGCGAGGCTCTGTTCACCAGCTTCAGCGTGCCCTCCACACTGTTCCACTCCTGATTGGAGGCACTCATTGGCGAATATGGCATAGATGTGAATGTGAAGTTTTGCTCATTAACCGCAAAGTTGAAGTTGAATGATTTGAACTTGGGCCCCACCTTCAACACCTTGTCAAGCCTAAAGCTTGCAGAGTACATTTTACCCGGCTTCAACTCGTTTTCATCAGGCACAAACCGCACCGTATGAGCATTTACCCAAAAGGTTTTTCCCTTTACGTTGGGCGAAAACGAAAACAGCTTGTCCGCCACCTCATCATTGAGGGCAACCGACGGCAAGTCGTGCACCAGCTCAATATCTATAGCCGACTCAGGCGAAATATGTCCGCTTGTAAATGCTGAAATATAAGCAGCAAACTCAGGATTGATTTTATCGGGTTGTTTGCTGCACGAGTTGGCAAGCAACACAACAGCCGCCAAAATATTTACAAGAAAATATGTGTGTTTTCTCATTGCTATGTTTTTTAAAATGTAAAACAACTTTATTGAAAGTCCAAATAAGGAATCAGCTTCCGAATATCATCCGACGTAAATTCATCGAGCATACCCAGCTCGCTTACTGAATTTATAGACCCCCTCTTCTTCCTAAGATTTACAATTGCCTTCACCTGCTTGTAGTTTAGATATGGGTGGTTAAGCAATTCTTTAAATTCAAGACTGTTAATCAACAGTCCAACGCTACCATAATCGGCATCAATATAGGGAATGATGCGTGCATACAACTCAGCATCAACACCAAACACCTCCCTCAGCTGCTCAATATCTATATATCCGCCCAGCTTGTCGCGATACTCCACAATTCGCGAAGCAAACACAGTGCCGATACCCGGAATCATCTTCCACTGAGCCGTATCGCTTTTGTTGAGCAAAATAGTTTCTCCCTCGCTTAGCTTTACGCTTTTAGTATATGTAGGTGAATAACTTTTGTTGTAGTCAGAACCAACCGAAGCGGCAGGCTTGGAATAATTATATGTATTAGATACCCTTGCATAATTTTTAGCACTGTTTTCTGCTCTCTTCAAACTATCTTTTAACACCAATTCCTGCCTTAGTTTTTCAAATTCCACAACAATGGAATCATTGCCGGCAATCACAATCTGATCATCGGTGCGTTGCGTCAGCACCGCACTGAGAGCGAGAGTAGCAAAAATCATGAACAGAAGTATAACGATTAACAGTCTCTGCCTCTTAAAGAAATATAGAAAATCACTCCAAGCCATTCATTTTGTTTTATCACGGGTAAAGGTAAATAAAATTTAAATGAAATGATTACCTTTGACACAATAATTGTGAATATCGTCAATCATGGTACTTAACTATATTTGGATTGGATTCTTCCTAATCGCCTTTCTGGTAGCACTTGTCAAACTTATATTTTTTGGAGACCTCAACATCTTCACAGAGATAATGAACTCCACGTACGACACTGCCCGGGTAGGTTTTGAAATATCATTAGGTCTCACCGG
>ERZ1032852.344-NODE-344-length-11646-cov-20.491329_pt1 | contig 11646 bp, 12 predicted proteins | sample MGYA00516689_ERZ1032852 | MGnify/ENA primary metagenome ERZ1032852 (study PRJEB33719, sample SAMN04262499) | wastewater metagenome | biome: rural village; feature: composting latrine chamber; material: composting feces with ash | place: El Salvador | collected...
CCAGGAAGGCGGGCGACTGGCCGATGGGGCGGTAGTGCTCATCGCCCTTGTGGCGGGCGATATCGTCTTCCAGGTAGGCGATGCGTGACTGCAGTTCGTAGAGCTCATCAATCAATGGGTCTTCGCGGAAGTGCTCAGCGAAGGTCGCATGATCCTCCCATTCATGGGCGGGGCGGCCAATGATCCGGCAGCGCGCGTCGCCTCGTCCCCGGCACTCCACCTCTCGATACTGAATCTCCTGGCCAAGGAACTGGCTCGAGTAGGCGCAGGCGTAACCCAGCTGCATCCAGCATACGGGCTCGCCCAGAGAGGACTCCAGCTGCTCGCTGATCGCTACCTCATAGGAGTCCTGCCACTCGAATTCGCCGTAGAAGTGGCCTCGGCTCGGATCGATCTCCAGGGCGAGGGGGATCACCTTGACCAGTCCCCGCAAGGAGTGGAGCTGGGGGCCGGTCAGGAAGCCATCTTCCACCGACATCTCCTGGCCGCGCACGGCGCGGGCCAGTTCGGCGTCTTTCAGGCCTGAATGATAGCCCAGCCGCAGGAAGAAGCTCTTGGCACGCTTCAGCCCTAGAGTATGAATGATCTCATGGCGGAAGGTGGCCATGGTGTGTAGCTGCATCAGCAGCATGCGCTGCTCTCCCAGCCATATCTGGCCCTCCCCGGGTAGAAAACGAAGCTTGTTGAGAATGTCGCGGCTGTCGGGGTAACGCGGAGTCACCTCATGGCTAGGCATGCTTATGGTCATGGCGTCACAGGGTAGTTGTTAGCGTTGTGTATTATACTTTTGTCGGATTTTTTCGTGTGGTTCGGGTTTTCCGACCCGAACAGCATAAGGCGCCATTGCCTCAGGTTTCCAGTCTATGTTCTCGGAGGGTTTCTCGCCTCCTGCAGTTTTCATGAAATGGCCAAGCTGCTGCGCAGCAATTCATGGTTTCCTTGATTCGAAGAGAGTGTCATGAAGACTTTTTTCACCGGGCTTATCTTTTAGGCCATTGTTTTTGTTGTGTTCTTTTTCGTTGTTCGCCGGCCTGGCACAGGCCTTGTAACGGTAGTGGGGAACTCAACTGGAGTGGAAACCATGTCCCAGTCGGCCATCCCCCATGCTCTGAAGCGCTACGTAAGAGTGCGGGAGCGTGGCGAGCGATTCATCGAATTCGACTTCGCCATCGAGAACCCAGAGCTGTTCGTTGAGCTGATCATGCCGCCCATAGCCTTCGAAGAGTTCTGTGACAGAAACAACGTGACATTCATGAGCGATGAGCAGGCCAAGGCCGTCGATATTCAGATGGAGAAGTGGCGCTATAGCGTCAGCCACTGACGCCTGTATTAGATGATAGGCATCGCACAACAATAAATGAGGAGTCCCCTATGAGCGTCGAGATCAAGACGGCGGAGATCACGCCGGTTCGCCAGACCTATGGTCATACCAAGCGCCGCTTCGGTGACAAGCCGGCGACTCGCTACCAGGAAGCCAGCTTCGATATCCAGCCGACTGCCAACTTTCATTATCGGCCGATGTTCGACGAGCATCATGAGCTCTATGACACCGGCTATACCGTGCTGAAGATGGAAGACTGGTACGCCTTCAGCGACCCCCGCCAGTTCTATTATGGCGCCTGGGTGGCGGCTCGCGCCAAGCTCCAGGAGAACACCGAGTCCAGCTTCGCCTTCTTCGAGAAGCGCGGCCTGGGCGGCCGCCTGAGCGAAGACGTTCGCCGCCAGGTGACCCGCTGCCTGCTGCCCCTGCGTCATGCCGAGATGGGCGCCAACATGAATAACGTAGGCATCGCTGCCAATGCCTACGGCACCACGCTGAGCCAGGCCCATATGTACCACGGCATGGATCGCCTTGCCGTTGCCCAGTACCTCTCTCGCATCGGTCTGCTGATCGACGACACGCCCGGGCTGCTGCTGGCCGAGGCCAAGACCCTGTGGATGGACGATCCCGCCTGGCAGGAAGTGCGCCGCTATGTGGAGGACTCCCTGGTGGTGGAGGACTGGGCGGAACTCTCCCTGGCCCAGAACCTGATCTTCGACGGCCTGCTCTATCCCTTCCTGCTGGAGTCCCTGGATGAGCGGCTGCTCGACATGGGAGGCGGCGATATCGCCATCCTCACCGACTTCATGGGGGACTGGTTCAAGGACGGCAGCCGCTTCATCGATGCCCTGTTCAAGACGCTGGCCGGCGAGAGCGAAGCCAACCGGGCACAGCTGGCCCGCTGGGTCGCCCACTGGCGCTGCCGTGCCATCGCGGCGCTGACCCCGGTGGCCATCGACGCCGATATCGAACTAGACGACGCCCTGGCGGTACTGGACAAGCGCCTCATCAAGCTCGGCCTGCTCGAGACCCACTGAGCCCCTTACCCCAGAATTCGGAGTCTGCCCCATGTCACGCGTCTTTATCGCCCTGCAGGACAACGAGAATGCCCGCTTTATCGTCGAGGCCATCAGCGAGGACAACCCTGCGGCCGAGGTCAAGCACAGCCCGGCCATGATCCGGGTCGAGGCCGACGACCGCCTGACCATCCGTCGCGAGACGGTGGAGGAGAAGCTGGGCCGCGACTGGGATACCCAGGAGCTCCAGGTGGACATGATCAGCATCGGCGGCAACGTCGACGAGGATGACGACAGCTTCACCCTCTACTGGAACACCTGAGTCCCGATGACGCCATCACACGCCAGCCAACAATAATGGCGCAGGAGAGTTAGCCATGAATGCCAAGACCAGCAAGCGACTCAATATGAAGGAGCGCTACCGGATCATGACCCGGGACCTGGGCTGGGAGCCCAGCTATCAGCGCTACGAGGATATCTTCCCTCAGGAGAGCTTCGAGGGCATCAAGATCGTCGACTGGGATCAGTGGGAGGACCCCTTCCGGCTGACCATGGACAACTACTGGAAATTCCAGGCGGAGAAAGAGCGCAAGCTGTATGCGATCTTCGACGCGGTATCCCAGAACAATGGCCAGATGAAGATCTCCGACCCGCGCTACCTGAACGCGGTCAAGCTGTTCATCACGGCGGTGACGCCGCTGGAATACAACGCCTACAAGGGGTATGCCCGGGTGGGGCGCCAGTTCGGCGGGGTGGGCGCGCGCATCGCCTGTCAGATGCAGTCCATCGATGAGCTGCGTCACACCCAGACCCAGATTCATGCCATGAGCCATTACAACAAGTACTTCGGCGGCATGCATGACTTCCCGCACATGTTCGATCGGGTCTGGTACCTGTCGGTGCCCAAGTCCTTCTTCGAGGACGCCTCCACCGCCGGCCCCTTCGAGTTCCTGACCGCGATCTCCTTCTCCTTCGAGTATGTGCTGACCAACCTGCTGTTCCTGCCCTTCATGTCCGGGGCCGCCTACAACGGCGACATGAACACCGTGACCTTCGGCTTCTCGGCCCAGTCCGACGAGGCGCGGCACATGACCCTGGGGCTCGAGATCATCAAGTTCATCCTCGAGCAGCACGAGGACAACGTGCCCATCGTCCAGCAGTGGCTAGACAAGTGGCTGTGGCGCGGATACCGGCTGCTGTCGATCGTCGGCATGATGATGGACTACATGCTGCCCAACAAGGTGATGTCCTGGTCCGAGGCCTGGACCCTGTACTACGAGGAGGCCGGCGGCGCCCTGTTCAAGGAGCTGGAGCGTTACGGCATTCGCCCGCCCAAGTACGCCGACCAGACCGTGATCGGCAAGGATCACGTCAGCCACCAGGCCTGGTTCATCTTCTACCAGTACGGTCACGCCACCGCCTTCAACACCTGGGTGCCCACCGCCAAGGAGATGGACTGGCTCTCCGAGAAGTACCCCGACACCTTCGACCGCCTCTACCGGCCGCGCTTCGAGCTGCTGGCCGAGAAAGCGGCCAAGGGCGAGCGCTTCTACAACAACACCCTGCCGCAGCTCTGCCAGGTGTGCCAGATCCCGCTGGCGATCACCGAGCCGGACGACGACACCCTGATCAGCCACCGCGACACCGTGCACGACGGCGAGCGCTATCACTTCTGCTCCGACGGCTGTCGCGACATCTTCCATCACGAGCCGGAGAAGTACGTCCAGGCCTGGCTGCCGGTGCACCAGATCCTGCAGGGCAACTGCGGCGGCGCCGACATGGAGAAGGTGATCGGCGACTACTATCGCATCGAAATGGGCGAAGACAACCTCGATTTCGAGGGCTCCGCCGAACAGCGCCGCTGGGCGGCGTGGAAACAGGCCGTTTAAGGAGGGGAGACCATGAGCGTTAGAGCTAACTATGCCAACTACCAGGGCCCGGTGCGCGATCGCGTCGAGAACTTCCACGGCAGCCAGCTGGTGTATGTGATGTGGGAGCGTCATCTGCTGTTCTGCGCGCCGCTCACCTTCCTCGCCGACCCGGCGATGTCCTTCGACGCCTTCCTGACAGAGGTGCTCACGCCGGCCCTGGCCCCCCATCCGGAGAGCGAGAAGCTCGACTTCGCCGAGGCCGAGTGGCGCCTCGACGGCGAGGCCTTCGAGCCCAGGGTTGACGCCACACTGGCCGACAATGGCATCGGTCACAAGTCACAGCTGCGGCTGATCACCCCGCGGCTGTCGGACCTCGCCGACGCCGCCATCTGAGGGGAGGGCAGCCTCATGAGCTATCAAGTGACCATCGAACCCACCGGCGAGATCGTTGAGGTGGAGGAGGGGCAGAGCCTGCTCGACGCCGCTCTGCGCCAGGGCGTCTGGCTGCCCTTTGCCTGCGGTCACGGCACCTGTGGCACCTGCAAGGTGCAGGTGCTGGAGGGCGAGGCCGAGGTGGGCGACGCCTCGCCCTTCGCGCTGCTCGATATGGAGCGCGATGAGGGCTACCGGCTGGCCTGCTGTTGCCACCCGGAGAGCGACCTGGTGATCGAGGCGGACGTGGATGAGGACCCCGACTTCGCCGGTCATCCGGTGCAGGACTGGCAGGCCACCGTCAGCGCCATTACCGAGTTGACCCCGACCATCCGCGAGATTCGCCTGAGACTCGATGGCGAGGGCATGGCCTTCCAGGCAGGCCAGTATATCAACCTGCAGGTGCCCGGCGTGGAGGGCACCCGGGCCTTCTCCATCGCCTCGCCCCCGGCCGAGTCTGGCGAGCTGGCCCTGCATGTCCGCAAGGTCGAGGGCGGAGCGGCCACCACCTGGCTTCATGAGCAGCTCAAGGTGGGGCAGCGCCTGGCGCTGAGCGGCCCTTACGGTCAGTTCTTCGTGCGTAGGTCCGATCCCAAGGACGTGATCTTTATCGCCGGAGGCTCAGGGCTCTCCAGCCCCGAGTCGATGATCCTCGACCTGCTGGCCGACCCCGAGGATAGCCGGCGCATCACCCTCTTCCAGGGGGCGCGCCACCTGGCCGAGCTCTACCACCGGGAGCGCTTCGAGCGTCTCGCCGCCGAGCATGAGCGCTTCACCTATGTGCCGGCGCTCAATGCGCCCCTGGACGACGACGCCTGGGGCGGCTTCGTGGGCTTCGTGCACGACGCCGCCATCGCCCACTTCAAGGGCCGCTTCAGCGAGCACAAGGCCTACCTGTGTGGGCCGCCGCCGATGATCGATGCGGCCATCACCGCCCTGATGCAGGGGCGACTCTTCGAGCGCGACATCCATATGGAGCGCTTCCTGACTGCCGCCGACGGCGCCGAGGGCGGCCAGCGCTCGGCGCTCTTCAAGCGGATCTAATGCCACCCATTGGCCGTTTCACCACAAGAACCACAAGGAGCTAGACGCCATGACCGTGAAGATTTTCGATACCCCTGAAGTGCAGGACTTTCTCAAGACCGTTGCCGGCTTCGAGCAGGAGGGCGGCAGCGATCGGGCCAAGCAGATCGTTCATCGCCTGCTCTCCGACCTCTATAGGCTGATCGATGACTTTGACGTCACCCCGGAGGAGTTCTGGGCCACGGTGAGTCTGATGAACGAGCTCGGCAAAGCCTCCCAGTTCGGCCTGCTCTCTCCCGGGCTTGGCTTTGACCACTACCTGGACATGCGCATGGATGCGGTCGACGCCGAGGCCGAGCGCACCGGCGGCACGCCGCGTACCATCGAGGGGCCTCTCTACGTGGCCGGCGCCCCTGAGGCCGAGGGCTTTGCCCGCATGGACGACGGCAGCGATGCCGACAGCGAGGTGATGTGGCTGACCGGCCAGGTGCGCAATCTGGATGGCGAGCCGGTGCCCGGCGCCAGGGTGGAGATCTGGCACGCCAACGCCAAGGGCGGCTACTCCCACTTCGACCCGTCCCAGTCCGAGTACAACCTGCGTCGTACCATCATCGCTGATGACGAGGGGCGTTACCGGGCCCGCAGCATCATCCCCTCCGGCTACGGGGTGCCGGCAGGCAGCCCCACCGATCAGGTGCTCAAGGCCCTGGGGCGCCATGGCCAGCGTCCGGCACACATCCACTACTTCATCTCGGCCCCGGGTCACCAGCACCTGACCACTCAGATCAACCTGGCCGGCGACCCCTACACCTGGGACGACTTCGCCTTCGCCACCCGCAAAGAGCTGCTGGTAGATGGCCGGGCCGTCAACGATTCTGCCGAGGCCGAAGCGCGCGGCCTGGAGGGCCCCTTCACCGAGGTGGTCTTCGATATCACCCTGGCCAGGACCGCGGCCCCGGAGCTGCAGACGCGGCACAAGCGCCCCCGCGCCCTGGAAGAGGCCGCCGGTTAAGGCGTCCCTGCGAAAGATAGCCGGCGCCCCTGAGGCGCCGGTTCTCCCTTTGATCATAATGCGCGGCATGCCCCGTACCTCTAGCAAGCGCTTACCGGCTGGCGCATTTTCCGCACTAAGCTGATGACCTCAGCTACCGGGCTGGTGATCGGCCTGGGCGAGATATTCGGAGGTGGAATTGGCCCGGTGATTGCTGGGTACATCGCTCAGAATTTTGGGATCCAGCATGTCCTGCAGCTTCCCCTCGCGACTATGGTGCTCGGTCTTCTGGTGGTGATCAATATCAAGGAGACAGCGCCGGTGCGTCTGGCGAGGAAGATGAAGTCCTCCCTGTAACGTGGCCCCCTATCTGACGTCCGTGATCCGGGCGTCAGGGCACGGTTATTGAATATTGCGAAAAGGAAATATTGCCATGCCTATCATCACCATCAACATGCTTGCTGGCCGGACGGATGAGCAGAAGGAAGTCCTGATCCATGAAGTGACAGAGGCCTGTCATCTTGCTCTCGGTACGCCTCTAGAATCTGTCAGGGTAATGCTTAACGAGATGGATGCTCGGCATTATGGAGTGGCCGGAGTTTCCAAGGAAAAAGACAGTGATGGTTGAGTGAAATAGAAAAAGGATAAGAAAATGTTGACGTTAGAAAAGTCGAATAAAAGAAAAATCATGCTGTTTACATTGGCAGTCTGTCTTCTCTCCAGCTCTGCTCACGCCCTGAATGGCCACTATGTGCCAGGCGTGGAAGGGATCGCAGGACCGGCGGTGCCTCCCGAGGGTGTCTATTACCGTAGCTATGCGGTTCACTACGATATTCGCGCGATCAATGACCAGAATGGCAATGCCATTCCCGGCGACAACAGCGGAACGGTGAATGCGCTGGCGAATCGGTTTGTATGGATAACGGGCCATCAGCTCCTTGGTGCCGACTATGGCATGGAAGCCATTGTTCCGATTCAGGACACGTCCCTCGAGTTTTCCGGGCTAGGCCTCGATGCCGACGATAGCGGCCTCGGAGACGTCTTCCTGGGGCCCCTGGTCCTCGGCTGGCATGGTAACAACTGGGATGCCGTTGCCGCCGCTGGTATCTGGCTCGATACGGGAGACTTCGATGCCGCCAACCCGGCCTCCCCCGGCAAGGGCTACCGCACGACAATGCTCACCCTCGGTGGATCCTGGCATCTCGATGAAGAGCGCCGGTGGTCGCTATCGGTGCTATCCCGTTACGAGATCAAGAGTCGCCAGGATGAGACGAACATTCGCCCTGGCGATAGCTGGTTGGTGGAGTGGGGGCTCAGCCATCGCTTGAGCAGCGGGCTCGAGCTGGGTCTGGTGGGATACGATGCCTGGCAGCTGGAGTCCGACGCCGCGAGTACAGGCGGGAACAAGGCGGAGAAGCATGCCGTAGGAGCCGAGGCGGGTTACTTCTGGCCCGACATAGGGCTCGGGATGAGGGGTGCCTTTTATCATGAGTACGATGCTGCTTCCGCAGGCGGTGCCCCTCTTCCTGAAGGTAACCTACTGCGACTTCAGCTAACCAAGGCGTGGTGAATTCTTGGACTAGGATTCCGGATGCTCGGGCAGTCTCAGATGCTTTTGCCTGATAGCCAAAAGACTGCTGTTCCCTGAGCATGTCGGGAGTCGGCCTGGATGCCCTCAATACGGACGGTGACTCCGTGGAGATGGCCCTGGCCAGGCAGCTGGTCAGCTGACCGATACCCAACCTATGCCCCCTCTTCGGAGGGGGTTTTTTGTGGCTGCAGCAGGGAGTAACTCACTGATGCGACTTTGGTTGTAAGTCTTCTGAGACGATAAGTTAATACATCGCTTATAAATAATATGGGCATAATCTGGATGAGATTGATTGCACGATAATTATAATCGTGCGCGCTTGGGTCGCATCCCACGGCTATTGCACCAGGGCAAGGAGTGCCCCGGAGTAAACCCCTCTCATCGCATTTAACGTTTCTGCTGGTGCCCGTCAGGGCCCAGCGTTGTGATGCACGGACTGCATCCAGAGGAGCGAAAATTGCGGATTCTCAACATTCTACGCGGCCGCCGCAGCGCGACCGCCAGCGACAGCGTCCAGGATGACGCCGGCTGGGAAAGCCCGCGCACCGGCGCTGAGCTTCTAGCCACGCCCTATCGGCAGCAGTTGCTCCGGGCAATACAGGAAAGCACCTCGCTGACGGCGCCGGTGTTCGAGGCCTACGTCAAGGAGCCGCTGCAACGATACGCCGAGCGTGTCCAGCTGCTGCCAGCCTCGGAATCTCACCACCATAGCTACCCGGGTGGCATGCTGGACCATGGCCTCGAGACCTGTGTGTTTGGCCTCAGGCTCCGACGACAGCACCTGCTCCCTCCGAAGGAGTCACCCGAAAAACAGTCCTCTACGGGGGAGCTCTGGAGCGTGGCGGTCATCTATGCCTGCCTGCTGCACGATATCGCCAAGGTCATCGTCGACGTCGATATACACCTGAAATCCGGCCGAAGGTGGTGCCTGTGGGAGGGCACGATTCCCGACCAGTATCGTGTTCGCTACATCAAGGGGCGAGACTACTTCCTGCATGCTGCGGCCAACCCGCTCTTGTGCAAGGAGGTGATAGGCAACGCCGGGCTCGAGTGGCTGAGAAGCCAGCCGGAGCTGTTTGGCCTGGTGATGTACGCCATCAGTGGGCACGCGGAGCGCTCCGGGGTGATAGGGGAAATCGTCAGCCAGGCCGACAGGGCCAGCGTCGCCAAGTCGCTGGGTGGCAAGGTCTCGAATATCGACAAGGCGCCCAGGGAATCTCTACAGAGCAAGCTCAAGGGCGCCATCCGCCATATCGTCACAGAAAAGATCCGCCTGAATGAAAAAGGCGCTCAGGGGTTTGTCACCGCCGAGGCGCTGTGGCTGGTGACGCCACTGGTACCCCGAGAGATCAAGAGCTACCTCCTTTCCCATGGTATCGAGGGTGTGCCATCCAATGAGTCTCGCCTCTATGACGAAATGCAGTCCCATGGCCTGATTATAGAGAATCCAGAGGGGCGTTCGGTCTGGAAGTGTAGGGTCGAGATGGGGGAATGGCGAACCGATCTCTCCATGCTCAAGGTTCATAAGTCGCTCGTTTGGAGCGGTGATGAGGAGCCTGAGATTTTCTCGGGGAGTGTCGAGTCCCTTGACGTTGGTGAGAGTGGTGAAGGTAGTCAGCCAGCTAGGCAACAGCGTGAAGATCAGGAGTCAGGTGACAAGCCTGAAACTCCAGAAACTTCAAGCGAGCGGACTGAATCGAGTCGCACCGAGAAAATCCAGGATGATCTGGAAGCCTCCATTCTTGATATCGCCACAGGCGGCGATGAGAAAGCAGCGCCAGATTTGGAGCGGCAGCCAAGTCGTAACCCTGATACGGGTGCCGAGAAGCTTGCGGAGCAGGCACCGCTCGGACAGCCATCATCCGGGGAAGAGTTTCTCGCCTGGCTGCGAGACGGGCTGAAGACTCACAAGATATTGATGAACGACTCCAAGGCCCTGGTGCATGCCGTGGATGGGATGCTGATGGTGGTCAGCCCCAAGGTGTTCAAGCGCTATTGTCAGGAGGTGAGCGGAGAAGAGAAAGGCTGGAAAGAAGTTCAGGATTCATTCCAGAAGCTAAAGCTGCACAAGAAAAACAAGGATGGCGGAAGTTTTCACAAGGTAAGGGTGGTCGGTCCAAACAAGAAGTCGAGCACGCTTTCTGGGTATCTTGTGGGTAAGGATGACCTGATGGAGGAGGGTAAGGAGGTTTTTGATAACCCCTTTATTGACCTGATTGATGGGAAGCCTGAAGAATGAAAACATTTACCTTTGACGACTTGCTGCAATCCTATTTTTCTGAGCGCTGGCTGACCGAAAGAAGCCGTATTTCCTATAGCGTTCCGGTGAAGCTATTCCGCAGGTTCGTTGGCCAGGATAAGCTGCCTGCGGAAGTGACTCGCGATGATGTCAGGGAGTGGAGGGAGTTCTGCTTCTCGGAGGAGGGGAGAAACCTCGCTCACTCAAGCTGGAATAACTACTGCCGGCACAACCGAATACTCTTCAAGCATGCGATTGATCATGCCTTGATAGATATCTCCTACAACCCTTTTGCCAAGATGGAGGTCAGTTCTCCCAGGAAGCGAAAGAAGACACTGAGCAAGCGGCAGGTCGAAATGGCGCGTGAAGCCATCAGCCTGTATAAAAAGATGGAGATCTACCGAGAAAAGCCCACGGCACTTCACCCTGTCTGGTTCTGGGAGATCGTGTTCGAGACGTTTTACCATACGGGCATCCGTCTGACTCAGCTTTTGCTGATGAAGCCAGAGGATATCAACCTAAAAAGTCGCGTGCTTACCGCTACCTGGCAGGGGGCCAAGAACAACCGCGAACACTTTGTCCCCATCTCCAATGCTCTCTACCCGCACCTGGAGAACTTGATGAACTCGGCCAAGATGGTGGGTATCCAGCGTGGCGAGCAGCTCTTCAATGTGAACCGATTCAGCGTTCGGCACCGAATGGAGACGATGGACTCCTGGCAGGTGGAGAGCTTCTATCAGAAGCTCTCCCAGATTTGCGGCTACCAGATGAGTCCGCACCGATTTCGGCATACCCTGGGCACTGAGCTGATGAAGGAGCCGGATCGTAATCTGCACATCGTCAAGGCGCTGCTTGGCCACAGTAATATCAGCACAACGCTCGAGTACGTCGAGGTCGATATCGGCAGCCTGCGCAGTGCCATTGAGGGGCGCCTCTAAACTCGGGCGCCATTAGGCGATCCCGGTCACGACCCAAGCGGTGCCGGGCTGATGAGTCAGCCCGGCACCGCTTTTTGCTTCCCTTGAGAGCCCTTCTGCGCCTATCGGCCTGCTTTAGACGATTGTCTGAATTAGCCCGTCCTGATGCAGGTTGACACTTGCAGCCTCATCCTCTTCAATAGCTACTCGATGATGCCGTGTGATGCTGGTGATAATTCCTGATT
>ERZ1032852.345-NODE-345-length-11620-cov-7.395850_pt1 | contig 11620 bp, 10 predicted proteins | sample MGYA00516689_ERZ1032852 | MGnify/ENA primary metagenome ERZ1032852 (study PRJEB33719, sample SAMN04262499) | wastewater metagenome | biome: rural village; feature: composting latrine chamber; material: composting feces with ash | place: El Salvador | collected...
GCAACAGCCTTCTAAGCTGTGGGTCGTGGGTTCGAATCCCGCTCGGATCACTCTAAAAACAAAGCACTTATCGACTAGTTTCGGTAGGTGCTTTTTTCGTTATAACAAACAAGTAACAAACAAGTGCTTAGAAAAACTTATCTTCGGACGGATTGTTGAAAGTGAAGGGATTGTTCATGATGGAGTAGGTGATGGAAACCGTACAGGTATTTGATAAATAAAAAATATCGTATATCTTTACAAGAAATAAAAACAGATAACAGTATGGAAACAATAATAATAACACCTGAAAACGAAAGGCAAAGTAACTTGGTAAAGTCTATGCTGAAAGAAATGCGTATTCACTTTACGAGTAATGCCGACGAAAACGAGATAGAAGTTTCCGCCGCGGAAATGGAGGCAATTGACCGAGGGCTGGAAGAGGTGAAAAACGGAAATGTCATGTCTCATAGCAAAGCAAAAAAAATATTTCATGATGCTATCTATAAAGTGGAGTAATAGGGCAGTAAAAGAAATATCGGAGATATTGCGTTATTGGGTTAAACGTAATGGTTCTCCAGAGTATTCAGAAAAAATTGAAGCTGAAACAGACAAAGCAATAAACGTAATATCAAAAAACATGGTTATCGGTGAAAAAGTGAAAAACAGGAATAATGTAAGACGCTTTACCGTTATGCATGATTATTCTATCTATTACACCGTGATGAAAGAAAATGTATATATACTTTCTTTTTGGGATAATAGACAAGATCCTGAACGCCTAAAACTATAACCGGACAATTAAATACCCCGTCCCTGTAAATATACCTCGGAAGGTGCTTTTTGGTTTCATTACTCTTCATGAAACGGTCTCATCGGGTTTATAACTTCAATGCCGGCAAACTATTAATCGTTTTTGGGTTCAGTTTATCCACGGCGTAGGTCTATTTTCAGTAAGTTTTATCTGTCGTCCAATTTGACAGAGAGTATTTCTCTTTGCAAAAGGATATGCCCTGTTCCTTTAGGGGAAGGGGGAAAACAAGGGGGCTGACGCCCTGTGCACCGGGAGCTGGCACCATGCTTCATTTAAAATAAAACGATAAAAAACGAACATTGTATAAAAATGAATGTTACAACGTTAATTAATTCTACGCGTTGTCACTTCATTTTCTGGAGAAAAATGGGAGATTTGCTCACGATTTCCCTGAACACGCCTCGCATTCTATAAACACTTAAATTCTTCGCGATGAACAGAAGGGCTTTTATTAAACGATCATCACTGGCAACCGTCGCCGTTGCCTCCGGAATGAGAACCCCGCTATTTTCCCAAAACACCCCGCTAAAAATCGGCCTTATTGGCAGCGGGTGGTACGGTCTCGTGATTGCCAAAGCAGCGCTTCAGGCGGGGGGAGTGGAGATCGTGGCGGTAAGCGACGTGGATTCGGAACACCTGAAGAACGGCGTGAAAGAACTGGAAGCATTACAAGGCACCCCTCCTCGAGCCTTCAAGGATTACCGGGACTTGTTAGAAATACCGGGGATGCAAGCCGTACTAATCGGTACCCCACCCCACTGGCATGCCTTACAGTTCGTGGATGCCTGCAAGAAAGGATTGCATATCTACTGCGAGAAACCGCTCGCGTATGATGTGGACGAGGGCAAGGCGATGATAAAAGCAGCACGGGACGCGGGCAATATTGTCCAGATCGGCTTCCAACGACGCCAAAGCAATGCCTTCAAAAAAGCCAAGGAATTGATCGAAGACGGTACCACGGGAAAGATCCGCCAAATTAATGCCCAGATCCACCATACCCCTGGGAAAATGGACACCACCGTGCAGAACCCGCCTGCTTCACTTGACTGGGACGCGTGGTGCGGCCCGGCCCCGAAGCTTCCTTATCGCCCTTCCATCGGGCACGGCCCGTGGCGGCTCGAAAAAGAATACGGTAACGGGCATCTGGTCGACTGGGGTATCCACCATATCGATATCATTCGCGTGATCATGCAGTTCGGAGCCCCTCGAACAATACGTGCCGAAGGAAGCCTTGATGTACTGAAAGGAGAGATCACGACCCCCGACACGTTAATAGCGTCCCTGCAGTTCGATGGTTGCCCGATAATCTGGCAACACCGGTTGTGGGGCGCGGGCAGTGTTGACCCGCGATTCAATAACGGGATATTCTTCCACGGTGAAAACGGTACCCTGTTTGCTTCGGACGAACGGCTCGTGTGGAAGCCCGCCGGAAGGAATCAACAGGAGCAAGTCATGGATATCCCGACACCCGATATGCAGGAGAAGCACCTCGCTGAATTTATCCAAGCCGTGAAGACAGGCAACAAGGGATTGATAAGCTGCCCGGTGGAAGACGGGTTCCTCTCTACCACGGCCGTTCAACTCGCGATGATTGCCTATGATACCGGCAGCGAAGTGGTGTGGGATGCTAACGAAAAAACCATTACCGGGAACAGCAGTGCCAAGCAGTTGTTAGCGCGGCCCTATCGTGCCGGATACACGAGACCCCCGTTTTAATAGTCCCATGTACATGAACACTCACGTGAACGGGGTAGAGAAATGTCGACTGCTTCTTGGAGAGTGAACCACGAGTCGCGGTTGTTATCGTGTGGCGGCCGGGAATCGTTACAAGATCCCCTGCCCCATCATTGCTTTGGCCACTTTCATGAAGCCGGCGATGTTGGCTCCCTTCACGTAATTGATGTAACCATCCTCTTCGATACCGTACTTCATGCAGTTCTCGTGGATGTTGGCCATGATCCACTTCAACCGCTCGTCTACCTGCTCGGCGGTCCAGCTGAATCGCTCGGAATTCTGGGTCATCTCTAACCCCGATACCGAAACCCCACCCGCGTTGGCTGCCTTTCCGGGCGCGTACAGTATCTTGTTCTCGTGAAATATTTCGATTGCCTCGGGCGTGCAGGGCATGTTGGCGCCTTCCGACACGGCGATGACCCCGTTCTTCACCATGCTCTCGGCATCGTGTTGGTCGACCTCGTTCTGGGTGGCCGAAGGAAGGGCGATGTCGGCTTTCTCGCTCCACGGGCGAGCACCGGGAACATACTTGCAACCGTATTCCTCGGCGTATTCACGGATACGGCCCCGGTACTGGTTCTTTAATTCCATCACGAAGCGCAGCTTCTCTTCCGTGATGCCCTCGGGATCGTAGATGTACCCGTCCGAGTCGGAAAGTGAAACAGGCACGGCACCCAGTTCCAGCAGCTTCTCGCAGGTGTACTGGGCTACGTTGCCCGACCCGGAGACAAGGCATCGCTTCCCTTTCAGGTCGATGCTTCTGGTTTTCAGCATCTCTAACAGAAAGTAAACATTCCCGTATCCCGTGGCCTCGGGACGGATCAACGACCCCCCGAACTCGCGCCCCTTGCCGGTAAACGTGCCGGTGAACTCTTCGGCCAGCTTCTTGTATTTCCCGAACATGTATCCTACTTCACGCCCCCCCACGCCAATATCGCCGGCCGGCACGTCGGTATTGGGGCCTATTACACGCCACAACCCCTCCACGAACGCCTGGCAAAAACGCATGATTTCGCCGTTGGATTTGCCGCGAGGAGAAAAATCGGAGCCCCCTTTCGCTCCCCCCATCGGCAACGTGGTGAGCGCGTTCTTGAAGGTCTGTTCAAAAGCCAAAAACTTGAGGATAGATGGCGAAACAGAAGAGTGAAAACGAATCCCCCCCTTGTACGGCCCGATCGCGTTGTTATGCTGTACCCTGTATCCCATGTTGGTATGGACGCTTCCCTTGTCATCCACCCACGTCACGCGAAACGTGTGAATCTTGTCGGGAATTATTAACCGCTCGAGGAGATTGGCCTTCTCGAACTCGGGATGCTCGTTGTAAACATCCTCTATGGATTCCATTACTTCCAAAACAGCTTGGTGATACTCCGGCTCATTGGGAAAACGTCGTTTTAATAAATCCGAAACTTCTGAATACTTCATCGAGTAGGTTGTTTTAAAATAATAATCACTTTGAAACACAAAAGTAAGAAATAATTTCTAAAACAGAATCAGTATGGATATTTTTTTTACTTTTGACACAAAATACGCTATTTACTTAGATTTTTGTAAATAGGAATAAAAATAATAGCCCCCGACATTACGATGGAAAGGATGGTGAAGAAGGTGAGTTCCGCGTAAAGCAGGATATATATCACCAAAACGATCCAAAGGATGATGATAAACGCGATTTGTGTTTGTGAGAGTTTTCTTTTGGCCATGCTTCGCTTGATTAATTGGAGTAACGCGAAGATAGGCAATTCAGGTGTCGCTTGTATTGCGTTTATAGCTAAATATCTCGACTTTCACTATTTCGGGAGGGGCCGTGCGTTTTTAACATAATAGCACGCGAAATATTTTTTTATTTTTCTTTGCGGTTTCGCGAAGATGATACACTTTTGCAAATCATTAAAAATTATACAGCATGTGTGGGATAGTAGGATATATCGGCAATAAACAAGCATACCCGATTCTAATCAAAGGGCTCCACAGGCTCGAGTACCGCGGGTACGATAGCGCGGGGATCGCGCTCGTGAACAACAACCTCCTTAATATTTACAAAGCCAAGGGGAAAGTGGCCGAACTGGAACAGTTCGCGAGCCAAAAAGACACTTCTGGGACCATCGGCATAGCCCACACGCGATGGGCCACACACGGCGAACCCACACAAAATAACGCGCACCCGCACTACTCCCAGTCCGAAGAGATCGCCATCATCCACAACGGAATCATCGAGAACTACGCGGTGTTAAAAGAGGGTTTGTCGAAAGAGGGGTATACCTTTCAAAGCCAAACCGACACGGAGGTGCTCGTGCAACTCATTGAGTACATGAAAAGCACAAACGACACCGATCTACCCACCGCCGTGCAACTGGCGCTAAACCAAGTTGTGGGCGCCTATGCGATCGCGGTAATCGAGAAAAACAACCCGGACATGATTGTCGCCGCAAGAAAAGGAAGCCCGTTGGTGATAGGCATCGGAGATGATGAATATTTCATCGGATCAGACGCGACTCCGATCATTGAGTACACCAATAAGGTGACCTATATCGGCGACGAGGAGATCGTGACGATAAAACGAAACGAGCCGCTGAAAATTAAAACCATTGGGAATGTCGAAAAAACCCCGCTCATCCAAAAGCTCGAGCTCACCTTATCCCAGCTCGAGAAAGGGGGATACCCGCACTTCATGCTCAAGGAGATATTCGAGCAGCCTCATTCCTTGGCCGACTGCATGCGTGGCCGGGTAAACGTGGATGAAGACAACATCACGTTGGCCGGCTTCCTCGACAATAAAGAAAAGTTCATGAACGCCCGTCGTATTATCATTACTGCCTGTGGAACCTCTTGGCACGCGGCCCAGATTGGCATGTACGCGATCGAGGAGTTTGCTCGCATTCCGGTAGAAGTAGAGTACTCGTCGGAGTTCCGGTACCGGAAACCGGTGATCCACGAGGATGATATCGTTATCGTAATATCCCAGTCGGGAGAAACCGCCGATACATTGGCGGCGGTTGAACTGGCCAAACGCCACGGGGCTTTCATATACGGTATTTGCAACGTGGTAGGCTCCTCCATCCCCAGGAACACGCATTCCGGCAGCTACACCCATGTTGGCCCCGAGATTGGCGTGGCATCCACCAAAGCCTTCACCGCGCAAGTAACGGTATTAACCATGCTGGCCATCCTTATCGGGAAAGAGAGGGGAACGATTCCCCACGGCGAGTACCTGAAGCTGATCAAGGAGTTAAGCCTGATACCGGAGAAGGTGAGTGAAATATTAGAAAAAAACGACCGGATTGCCGAATTGGCAAAAACCTTTACCTATGCCAGTAATTGCATTTACTTGGGAAGGGGATACAACTTTCCGATCGCGCTGGAGGGCGCGTTGAAACTAAAAGAGATTTCCTATATCCATGCCGAAGGGTACCCTGCCGCGGAAATGAAACATGGTCCCATAGCCCTTATTAGCCATGAGATGCCGGTTATCGTGATCGCCACACAATCCGAGACCTATGAAAAAGTGCTGAGCAATATCCAAGAAATAAAAGCCCGGAAAGGAAGAATCGTCTCGATTGTCACCGAAGGAGATGCAGTGATAAAAGAACTTTCCTCGCACTGCATTGAAGTGCCCGAAACGCTCCCCTGTCTATCTCCCTTGCTTTCAGTGATTCCGCTTCAACTACTGGCTTACCACATCGCCGTGGTAAAAGGATGCGACGTGGACCAGCCCCGCAATTTAGCAAAATCCGTCACGGTCGAGTGATCTCCTCTTTTATGCAAAACAAACAGCCATCCGGTCATTTAATTTTATTTCTGTAAAAGTCCGATGTTCACTTGTTGGTTTTGGCTCAGATCGACTTCAATCGATACCGGTTCGTAGGAGATCAACTCCACGGTAACGTCATATCTCCCGGGCTTTACATCCGCTATGGCAAAGTTCCCGTCAAGGTCGGAGTAGTATTTCTTTCCATCCACGAGGATCGAGGCGCCGGCAAGGGTCTCGTTGCTCTTGTCGTCCACGATTGTTCCTGTCAACTGCAACACCTGCACGCTTGCGGTAAGGGCAACCGCGCTTGATTCTTCTCCCTTCTTTTCACTGCTTTTACCGGTACCTGCAACCACCGATGGGGAGATAAGGAGGGCAGTGAGAATTAAAATTGACTTCATAGGTTGTTTTATTTTACGTTTTAACAGGGAATCGAGCCGGCGTTTCCAAACACGTTTGGGAATGAGGCCCCGGTTCCCGTGCGATCAGTTCGTGTACGCGAAGGTACTCACCGGAAGGGGATTAACCCGTTACGTTTTGGTGAAGTTTTTGTTACATTTTTGTCACGAGACGGTATCAGTACCTTTTCTCGTCCAGCAACTCTCATTCCTCGCTCCACATCTTCCAGATGCCGGTCTTGTTCCCCTCGTAGTAGTTCATCTCGTACCGTAAATTCCCCAGCTCGTCCCAGATGCGCCACGTGCCGTGCTTGGCACCGTTCCGGTACTCCGCTTCAGACACCAGTTGGCCCGAGATATCATAACTTCGCCACAGCCCGTGCAGTTTCCCCTCTTTATAGGAGCGCACCTCTTTGGGTTTCCGGTTTTCGAAATAGACGATGTAGGGCCCTTCGGGTTGCCCGTTCTTTATCTGCATCTCCAGCTTCAGGGTGTTATTGTCGTAATACTCCCTGTAATCCCCCGTGTACAGCCGGGTTTGCGCTCTATCGGAATAGTAGATACCATCCACTAAATAGAGCCTCGGATTATCCCTCGGTTTCTCTTGAACATCCTCTCGCGGTTGTGCCATTAAGGTCAATGCAGCCAGGAAAGCAGCCAACAAAGGATACATTTTCATCTTCTTACGATTATAGTTTGCATAAATATCATCCATCATTCAGTCGAGTTATAACCAGGATATCCACTCTCCGAAAAAGAGGCAAAAGTACCCGAACGAAGTCGAGGTACTTTTGCAATTAGCAGTTCAGGTGTCGTACGCGACGACAGGCCTTAAAATTGATAACCGGTCCACGCGAAGATATCGGTGGGGCAACCTGTATTGCCGGCTTCCACTTTTACATTCGGGTAATCGGCTGCAGTTTTACCACTGGGATAGGTAATTTGGTTCCCGGTAATATCATCGGATAATACAGTCGATAAGCTAATATTAGCTCCCTCGTTGGCATCTCCACTACCATCGGCCAAGTCAATAAGGTCTTTGGCAGTACCCACCCCTTTCACGAGCGCGTTCTTGATGGTCGCGTTCGCGCCGCGGCGAAGCTTGATCACGTCGTGCATGTACTTGTAGGGGGCTGCAGAAGCAGCACGGTCTGCACCGGTTACAGCGGCTAACCTCAGGTCGATGGTCATGTTTTCTACCGTGAAATCAGCTTGGTTGGGGTGCCCGGAAAAATTACCATCCAAGTTTCCATCCGCTTCAATACCGCGCGGGTCACCTTCACTGCTTACATAACCCGTTTCCCAAATACCGTACGCGTTTTTCAGCGTGCCGTTGTACCCTTGGGTAAAGTCGAACATATCGTCGTCAGAATTCACTACCAACAGGTTGGTAACATTCACCGACCCCCCGAAGAACTCGATCCCGTCATCTGCCCCGTCAGGGATGTAGATATTCTCGATTTTGGTACCATTACCCACGCCGTTCAATGTCAGCCCGTTGTGCTCCACGTCGGCACTCGAACGTGCTCCCGTGCTTGCCAGGATAAGGTAGGTGATCACACCCGAGTTATCGGCAGCATTGCTACCACCATAGATATAAGCCGAGTTCACTTCGGTACTCCCCACTTCAGCCGGATCGGCAAGCGGTGCTTTACCGTTAATGATCAAACCTCCCCAATAACCTTGGCCCGCGTTGTCTTTATCGGCAATCATGGATACAGGTGCATCCGCGGTTCCTCGCGCGAAGATTTTGCCGCCTTGCAATACAAGAATATACTTGCTGAACCCTTCTTGGGCCTTAATTACCGTTCCCGCGGGGATATCGAACACGCCGCCATCTTCCACGATTAGCGGGCCGGTCAATTCATATTCTATATCGGCGTCCAGTACTAACGTGGAGGTCACGGAACCGGACAGCTTGTTATCCTCCAGGGGAGGATTATTATCCACCGGGTCGTCGCTGTCACATGAAACAAACGTGAAAACAACAGCCAGTGCTGCTAACATCATTACATTTAAAAGCTTTTTCATTTTAAAACAATTTAGTTGGTTATGAAAATTTATTACCATTTACAATTCGTAGCTTATTCCTACGCTAACGTTCACTCCTTTTTTAAACTGGTTGAGTGTGACCACCTCGTCTGAACCGGATCTCTCGCGCGTTAAGCGGTAGGAAGAATCCAGCAGGTTACTTGCTTGTAGTTTCACCGTGAAATGGTTGTTGAACTTGTACGAAGAGACAACATCGAGCGTTCCCACTCCCTTTTCCACGATATCCTTGAAACCCACCATCCCGATCGTGTGTATCCTATCACTAAAATAATTGAATACCAGGGAGGCAAGGAAATTTTTCTCGTTCCTCATCATGTTGTACGATACATCGATGTTCCCGATGAAAGGCGAGGCCCCTTCGAGTTGCACGTTCCGCACGGGTGTTGTCCCACCCACGTCTACCTTCAGGTTCGTGTAGATATACGAGGCATTGAGGCCCACGGATAACCGGTTGATCTTCTCGGTTCCGGTGTTGAACCGGTTGAAAATATTTTTTCGTGCCTCCAGCTCCACTCCTGCCGCGTTCGCGAAGTCACTTATATTGTCGTAATAAAGCACCCCCGCGGAGTTCCCGACTTCCACGCGCGCGATGGGGTTGGCCACGTGCTTGTAGAACCCGGTAACCGACAACAGCTCGGAAGGGCTCATGTAGTAATCCCATTTCAAGTCGATGTTGTAGTTATCGGAAGGTTTCAAGTCGGTGTTCCCTTGGCTGGCGAAGCCGATATCCACGTAACGATAGGGTGAAATCTCTTTCGACTGGGGCAGCGTGTAGGTTTTGCTCGCTCCCAAGCGGAGGCTATTCTTATCGTCCGCGTCGTACTTCAAGTTCAAGCTCGGCAAGAAATAGTTTTTATCGAGCGTCACCTTCCCGGGCGAAGCGTGGTCCACGTCGTAATTAACCGTCATATCCACCCGGTCGAACCGGAGCCCGATATTCCCTGTCAACCTTGCTGCCAACTGCCAATTCCCCTCGGCATACCCCGAGTGGATATACTTGGTCACCCCGTAGGTATTGGTGATGGGAGAGTGCATTCTAAAGTTCCCGGCATCGTAACTGGCTTGATTGTACACGTCATCCAACCTCAACTCGTCCAGGTAGAAAGGGCGGGGGTTATAGGGATCGTAATTGTACTCCACGGCCTCGAAGGCATCATCCACGAAGCGGCCTTGGTACCCCACGACAAGTGAGGAACGGGTATTGTCGAACGCGTCGTTCAACTTGTAGGTCAGGGCGGCTTTCACGTTGAAGTCATTCTCTTTCAATTCGGAAAAGAAGCGTTTTTGACGGTTACTTCCCATGAGCGAGTAAGAGTCGTCTGACTCCAGCTTGAGGTTATTCTCGCGCCGGTCGGGCTCGCTGCCTTTTATCTGGTTATACGAGACCCCGGCGTCTACATTTACCCTCGGTGACAACGTCCAGTTCGATAGCAGCTGGTGTGTCAGCAGTAAATTATCGTTTACCTGTTGCCTTCTCAAGAACGCACCGTAAGGCGGTTCCTGGTTTTTTTCCGCGTCCTTGCCCACGTAATCTCCCACGTACTCGTTCATGGCGTGCAGCATCATGAAATTGTACGCGAGGGTGTGCGAGCGGTTGATATCGTAAGTAATGTTGGCCAACGCGAGTTGGTTGGTATTGCGCGAGTATTTGCTTCCGACTTGATCTTTGTAGGGATCTTCGTCCCCGGTGGTGATGCTTCGTACAATCTCTTGGGTATACGAGTAGTCCGTGGAGTGCGAGGCGACCGCGAAAAACGTGAGGGGATTACTGTTTTCCCCCAGCGTGAACCGCTTACCGCCCGAAAGGCTAAAACTTTGGTTCATGGGCGCGTTCACGCGAAGGGGGTCCAGGCTATTCTGAAAGTCATATGTCCTGCCGGTGGGCTGTTTGGCACGTGCAAATCCCCAGTAGTTAGTCCCGTCTGGACGATAGAAATCCACCCTCCCCGCTTCCGAGTTTATGCCGCCCGAAAGATTCACGCCGAATGCCTCGTCGCCGACCAGTTCTTTCGAGTGAATATCGATGACGGCACCGCCGACATCGGCGTAACTTCCCCCGTTGAACACCTTGTTTACCCCGATATTTTGAATGATATCGGTACCAAAAAATTCGAGGGCGATGTTTTTATATTCCGGGTCTTCCGAGGGAATCGGGAAACCGTTCAACAAGGTCGCGTTATACCGGTCTCCCAGCCCGCGAACAAACACGTTCTTTACCCCTTCTTGGCGCGAAATACCCGAAACCTGGGCGACTGCCGCTCGCGCATCTCCAATCCCTTTACGGGATAATTCCCTGGCTCCAACCGCCTGCGTGGCAAGCAGTGCTTGGCGTTGCTCCATCAACAGGATGTTTTCACTCTCCCGGTTGGCACGGACAACCACTTCAACTTCCTGAAGGGTGATATCGTCAGAAGCCATTTCAAAATCGACCACGGTCTCTTGGTTGCTTTCTACCGCAACCCCCTCCCGGGTTACCTGATTATAAGCGACATACGATACAACGAGGGTGTACGTTCCTGCCGGCACGTTTTGAATGATGTAGTTACCGTCCAAGTCGGCAGCTGCTCCATTTGTGGTTCCTTCTACGAGTACCGATGCCCCGATAAGCGGTTCGTCGGTCTTGGCGTCTATTATTGTTCCCCTGATAATGCCTGTCTGCGCGAAAGCAGCGGAGAACAAGACGACGGGTAGGATGGTTAATACGAACTTGCGTCTCACTAATTATTCGTCTATTAAATTTACGGCACAAAGGTCTATTATAAATGTTACAGACTGGTTACGCTCTGGTTACATTTCGGTTAAGATTCAAGGGGTTCGCGCCGGACATGGGCTGGACATGCGCCGGTGCAACTCCATATACATATGGAGATGATATGGGGATGGTATGGAGAT
>ERZ1032852.346-NODE-346-length-11593-cov-14.178714_pt1 | contig 11593 bp, 11 predicted proteins | sample MGYA00516689_ERZ1032852 | MGnify/ENA primary metagenome ERZ1032852 (study PRJEB33719, sample SAMN04262499) | wastewater metagenome | biome: rural village; feature: composting latrine chamber; material: composting feces with ash | place: El Salvador | collected...
CAACATACGCAAACCGTCAAAGAAAGGGTTGCAACCGCGCTGCTTCGCTTGGCTGACAAGCTCGGTGAGCGAAACGAAAAAGGTGTCCTGCTTGAGGTGCCCTTATCACGCGCGGACCTAGCGGGCCTTGCACGCACCACCCCCGAATCCGCATCCAGGGTCATGAGCGAGTGGAAGAAACTCGGGGTGATCCAGTCGGGGCGCCGTTGGACTGCGCTGGTGGACACCGAGTTTCTGGTTGCCGAAGCGGGTCTTGCCCGCGATGGGGCGTCGGCGCCAAGTAGCGCCGCAAAATGATCTTCGCCTGCCAGACCAGGTAGGCCAGCACCTGCCGCCCAAGGCCAAACAGACGCGCACAAACGCTAAGCAACCAACGGGGTGACTGACGGGACTTGAACCCGCGACAACCGGCACCACAAGCCGGGGCTCTACCAACTGAGCTACAGTCACCATCGCTACAAGCCGCTTGTGGCCGCTTGTAGCAGTAACCGATACTACCAGGGCTCACCCCAGCCAGGAACCTGGCGCTAGAGGTTTGCAACACAGTGGCTGCAGTCGGCCCCCTTTTGGCTCTGGTGCTACGCCCAGCCCAGTTCGTCCAGTTCGTGCTCCTCAAGGCCGAAATAATGCCCAATCTCGTGGACCACCGTGCGGTAGACCTGCTGCTCCAACCTTTTTCTTCCAGGGAACAAGCGCATTAGAGAGCCCTGATAAATGGTGATCGTGTCCGGAAGGGTGCCCGCGTAGTAGGAGCGGCTGGTGAGTGGGTGACCGCGGTAGAGACCAAGTAGGCCGGGCTGACCCTTGGGCGGTTCGGCTTCAACTATGAAAGCGCAGTTTTCTACCGCCTCTGAGAACTCTTCGGGAATGCGCTCGATGGCGCGCTCAACCATCTCCTCGAACTCCGCATCCGTGATGACGTCCCGCTGCGGGGGTTCCGGAGCTTTAGGTTCCGGAGCTTTAGGTTCCGGAGCTTTAGGTTCCGGAGCTTTAGGTTCGGGGGTTTGTGGCTTCGGCGCTTGTGGCTTCGGCGCCTGCGGCTTGCGCACAGTCCTGCTTGGCGTGGGCCTGTGCTCCCACGGGTCTTTCCCCCAGACCTTCTTAGGGATCACCAAAACGCGCGGACAGAAATGGCGTCTGCGAAGTTCCCCAGGGCGTCAGGGGTCGAATCCAAGTACAGGTCGGCATCAACCAATGCGATCTCCATGACCAGGAACGAGCCCTGCCCATCGGGCACCACGTCGACGCGGTTAAACAGGAACTGGTCATCCCGGCCAATGCGGTGACGAACGTAGTGGTGGATGGCGCGGCGAATCTGCTCGCCCCAACGGAGCTGTTCAGCAGTCACCTCAATCGGCTGCACGCGGACCTCAGCAATCTCCTGATCGGTGACCTGGGAAGGGCTTAGGAGGGCCTCTTTCCGCACAGCGTGCGAGAGCAAGCCATTTAGGAAGATCAATGACATTTCGCCCTGGGTGTCGATCTCTTCTTGGTACCGCTGAATCATGATGTCGCGGTCATCGCCAAGCAGGTCCATCGCCTGTGTGATTGCGGCCTGCCTTGAGCGGAGGTCCTCTGCGTCGTAACGGCCAATGTCGCGGACACCGGAAGACACCGTCGGCTTCAGAACAAAGTCACCGAAGGCTGGGAAACGGGCGTGCACCTGACGCTTTTCGTACTTCTCTTCAGCCTTCAACCACGAGGTGGGAATAGTGGGGAGCCCCCGCTTCGCAAGCTCGGTCAAGTAGTGCTTGTCGGAGTTCCACTCAAGCACGTCATAGCTGTTCAGGATGCGCGGAAGGCCAGCCGCCCAACGCAGAAACCCCCGCCTGTTTTCCGCATAGTCAATAACGGAGCGGACAACGACAATGCCCTGCTCATCCCAATTGATGCCCGGTTCGTTCCACACCTTTATTTGCGGGTCCATGCCGCGGTCCGCGAGCGCGTCCGGGAGGCCCGCTTCGTCCGGGTACAGGTCAGGCATGGAGGCTGCGGTGGCTAGGGTCACCTTCGGCTTAGTCATGCCCCCACGTTACCCGAGTGAACGGAATGGCTCTGGGAATCATGTCTAGTTAGCGCAGGCCCTTTGGTCGCGCTTTCGCTTCCTCAAGCAAAATCTGGACAAGTTCCACGTAGGCAAGGCCAGACTTAGCAAACATGGTGGGGTACATAGAGAACGGTGTGAACCCAGGCATCGTGTTGATCTCGTTCAAGACCAGGTTCCCGGTGTCGTCGTCGTAGAAGAAGTCGACGCGGGAAATGCCCTCCCCCAACACCGACTCGAACGCACGCTTCGCTGTCTCCCGGATCCGGTCGCTGACGTCCATGTCCAGGTCCGTTGGGCACTGCAGGGCTACAGCGTCAGGGTCGAAGTACTTGGTGTCAAAGTCGTAAAACTTAGGGCCTTGAACCTTGATCTCGCCAAGTTCGGAGGTGTGGATGGTGCCGGAAGCGTCGGTGAGGACGCCACACTCCACCTCGCGACCTTTCACGGCACGCTCAACGATCAGGCGGGAGTCGTGACGGTGAGCCTCGTTGATCGCCTCTTCCAGTTCTTCTGGCGAATCAACCTTTGCAACACCAAGGGAAGAACCGGCACGGTTCGGTTTCACGAAGACCGGGTAACCCAACTCTTGGATCTTCCGTTCAAACTCGCTACGGCGATGATCCCACTGGCGTTTAGAGAAGGACACCCAGCGGCCAACGTCAATCCCTGCCGCTTGAAGCACCACTTTGGTCAGGGCCTTGTCCTGGCAGATTGCGGAAGACGCTACGCCGCAGCCGACATAGTTCACGTCAGAAAACTCAAGAAGCCCCTGGACCGTGCCGTCCTCACCAAAGGGGCCGTGAAGCAGTGGGAAGACGACGGAAACGTTCCCGACTGTCTTCAGCGTGCCGTCAATGGGGAGCCCATGCTCGTCCACTTTGTACTCAACGAGTTCGGCCGAACCGGGGAGGAAAGCGACTCTGTGGGTGCTGGCTTGGACGGTGTAACCGCCCTCTTCACCAAGCGCATAGGTTTCAGGGTTTGAGGATGCGGGAACCCACTGGCCATCCGGAGTGATCCCGACGGCTTTCACGTCCCAACGCTCCCGGTCAATTGCTTCCAGGACTCCACCGGCAGTGGCGCAACTGATCTGGTGCTCGCCACTGCGCCCTCCAAAAAGGAGCACAACCAGGGGCTTTGCGGGTTCCGACATCTGTACTGTTTGCATGGGTCGATCCTAGTCAAGGAGTTCTATCTGCCAGCCATCCATCTTCTGAGGGCGACCAAGCAGCATCTCACCCATTTCCTTCACGGTTGCCTGCCCCGTGAGGGCTGCGACGACTCCGCGGGTGATTGGCATGTCAACGTCAAGGGAGTCTGCGATTTCAAGGAGGGGACCGGCGGTCTTCGCACCCTCAGCAATGCCCGGCGACAGGGCTAGGGCTTCCTCCAGGCTCTTTCCCTTGCCGAGGCGGTAGCCAAGGGAGTAGTTGCGGGAAAGTCTCGATGAGCAGGTGGCGATCAGGTCTCCTATGCCGGCGAGTCCAGCAAAAGTCTGCGGATCGGCACCAAGAGCTTCACCAAGGCGCGTCATCTCAGCAAGCCCGCGAGTGATCAGGGTCGCGCGGGTGTTAGCACCGTAACCTTGGCCTTCTGAAGCACCGATCGCTATCGCGATAACGTTCTTCGCGGCGCCCGCAACCTCGGCACCCGTCACGTCGGTTGAAGCGTAAGGGCGGAAGTAAGCGTTGTGGCAGGCCTTCGCAAGCTCTTTTGCGGTGTCCGCGTCCTCACTAGCAATGACAGAGGCAGCAGCCTGCTTCATGGCGATCTCCATGGACAGGTTCGGGCCGGAAACCACAGCGACTTGGCTTGCAGGGAGCCCGCCAGCCTCACGCATGATCTGGCTGACCGTCCGGTTCGTGCCAATCTCAATCCCCTTCGAAAGGGAAAGATACGTGGCGTCGGGGTTGATTGCGGTCGCCTTCTGAACCACGTCGGCAGTGACCTGCACAGGAACCGCAAGGACAACTAGTTCAGCGCCGTCCAGAACCTCTTCCATCGACGTCGAGGCGCTGATGCGGTCAGACAGGTCAATGCCGGGCAGGTAAGTGGAGTTCTCGCCAGAGTTGATCATGTCGACCACCACGTCCCGCCTCCCCCACATGGAAACGTCGTGGCCTGCGTCAGCAAGCACCTGCGCGAAGGTTGTTCCCCAAGAGCCTGTCCCTAAGACTGCGACTTTCTTCCCTGCCACGAACTTCCCTGCTTTCTGTAGGTGGCGGGCATGGCCCGCGCGGCTCCCAAGGCTCAAGGGTAGTCGCGTTAGCGTAAGGGGAACGCACCGTCTACGAATAGGCACTTGGAGGGCAAGATGCGATCAGCTTCCCTGCTTTGGAGCGTGAAAAGAACGCGCAAGTCAGCCGTGGGTCTTCTGGCAACAGTGAGCCTCACCCTAAGCCTCGCCGCCTGCACTGGGGACTCTGGAAACTCTGGGGACTCAATAGAAGAAACGCTTCCCAGTGGCGAAGAAACCACCCAGAACGAAGTCGAAGAAGACACCGCAGAAAATAGCGAGGACACACTAGAGCCTGCTGATGAGTCCATTCTGGGCGAGGAAGGCTCGGGCGGGGAAGGCGGAGAAACCATCACCGCTATCCACCCGTGGACGCTAGAAGACACCACGGTGGTCGCGGAACGCAGAGGGGACGCGATGGTAACCGGTGTGCGAAGCGCCACCCACGACGGCTACGACCGGATCGTCGTCGACCTGTCAGGGAACGGGTTGGTTGGCTGGGAAGCGCAGTGGACCAAGAACCCCGTTGAAATGGGGCGCGGCGAACGCCTGCCAGTCGCAGGAAACGAGTTCCTGGACATCACCATCGTTGGCACCCGGATCCCGGTAAGCGACCAGGACTACAAGGATTATTTCGATAGCTTCGACCCGCACCAGGTTGGCCCGTTCGAATGGGTCTACGACGGGACCTTCGAAGGGCGTAGCCACCTGGCGATCGGGATGAAGACGAAGACCGAGTACAGGATCTTCTCACTCAGTGACCCGCTCCGCGTAGTCATCGACCTGAAGACCGACTGACGGGCCTGTACGGGCCTGCTGATCGGCGCTCGTGGCCCTAGCGGGCAACCTCGATAATCGTGACGTCAGCGCCCGGGGTTGCTGGCAAAACGTCTTGGCGACCAGTTGCCTTGCGAAGCCCCGAACGCCACTTCGCCAGGTTCTTTAGACTTCGCTTGTCTGGCCCCATCTCTTTCATGTTCCAAACCTGGGTGGGGGCCACTTGCTCGCGCAGTTCAGCAAGCCCTGCTGTGAGCGTCTCTTGAACTCGATTGGTCAGCTCGCGAACGCCGTCGTGGTTAGAGGAGTCCCCGGGGATATCTGAATAATCCAGCGGGGGCAGCGCCCTAATGTAAAGGTTCGGGCGCTTCTTGAAAAGGTGGAAGCGACCGTAGCGGTCGAGCACGTCCTGGGCTCCCCACTGGACAACAGGGATCACCGGCACGCGTTCATCCAGGGCCAACCGGGCAAGACCCGTCTTCCCTTTCATGGGCCAAAAAGCTGGGTCGCGGGTCAGCGTGCCCTCGTAATAAATACCGACGGCAGCACCTTCGCGAAGTGCCTTGCGGGCGTGAGCGAGCGAGTCAGTGTCTCCCCCGCCGCGTGACACTGGGATCATGCGTGCTTTCTTCACGAATGCTCTAAGCACAGGGACCTTGAACATCGAGTCTTTGGTGAGAAACCGGACCTGGTAACCCAAAAGCCCGAACGCGTAGCCCATAACCAATGGGTCATATTCGGAAATGTGGTTGGGGGCCAGGATCATGGGGCCCTTCTTCGGGACGTTCTCCATGCCCTGGAAGTGCGTCTTCGCGGTCCCGTGGATCACCGGCCACAAAACGTAGCGCAGCGCCTTGTACATCCCAGACAAGTCAACGTCGGGTCTTTTCTGTCCCACAACTCCCCCTCCAAGCCGGTTGGGCTCGTCTAGTCTTCGGCGGAAGCGCTTGGCGGCCTGATGACAGAAAGCGCACCTGGCACCGCAGTCAAAGACAAGGGTAGCGTGCCAACAAAATCGCCATCTGCCATTGCCACAAGACCCCGCGGCTCTTGAAGATCTACTCTCACTCCCGTGTAAACGCTGACCGAGGGGTCATCGAGTCCGCGTTTGAGCAAGACCTTGGCGAGCTTCGGAAGCGCGCGGAGCCGACTGAGGTCACTCACCGAAATGATTTCTAGGATGCCATCGTCTGTGCGGGACTGCGGGAGAATGTTGATGCCCCCACCGAACCATCCCGTGTTTGAAACGGAGCACAGCCAGGCGTATTCGTCCAAGGGGATCTCCTGCTGGGTCGGATCGGACGGGGGAGGCTTAATGCTTCCCTTGACGTGCACCGGCTTGAACTTCCCCAGGTAGCCGGCCACAGTCCCCCAGGCGTAGGCAAGCGACCCCAAGCGGAAATGCGAATCATTCGCTACCACGCAAGCGGTCGCGTCAATCCCAAGGGAAAGGATCCCCAAGACCCTCTGGGTACCCTCCTTTGAAGCGACCTCCATCGCGTCCAGCGGACCGGTCCAGCCAAGCACCTCGTCCGTGGGTGTCTCAGCCAGAGTTTTCGCCCAACCGACAGCGCTCGCGCCAATCCCAAGGGAACGGCAAAGATCATTTCCTCGTCCGCCAGGAAACGGAAGAAGAACCGCACCACTTTCCATGCAGCCCCGCGCTGCTGCGGTCAGGTAGCCGTCGCCGCCAATGGCGCCTAGCAGCGGCCCTTTGCAGTTGGCGGCTTCGAACACCACGTCGCTGTCCCCGGTCGTAACTTTGACGTGGACGGCCCAACCGCCAGCGCGCAGAATCCTGGTGATTTCGCGGCCCTGCAGCAAGGCCCGCCCCCGGGCGGACGCGGAAGACACCAGTAGTGTTAAAGCACGCTCAGGGACGGAGCCTGCTCCAAGGCGAGAACCCTCCGGTCCTGCAACGGTCATACGTATTCAATGTCCGCGTGCAGTGCGCGAAGTTTCTGGATGAAGTGTTCGTAGCCCCGAGAGATGACGCCGATACCGGCGACGTGCGAGGTGCCCTCGGCCGCCAAAGCAGCGATCAGGTGAGAAAACCCGCCGCGCAGGTCCGGGACAACGATGTCTGCAGCGTGGAGGGGAGTGGGGCCAGAGATCACTGCGGAATGCACGAAGTTCGCTGAAGCAAAGCGGCAAGGCGCCCCACCGACGCACTCCTTGTAAAGCTGGATGTTCGCGCCCATCTCGCGAAGAGCGTGCACGAACCCGAATCTGTTCTCATAAACCGTCTCGTGAACAATCGAAAGGCCGTCAGCCTGCGTCAGAGCAACGACAAGGGGCTGCTGCCAGTCCGTCATGTAGCCGGGGTGAACGTTGGTTTCAAGCATGATGGGTTTCAGCTGACCGCCCGGGTGGTAGAAGCGGATCCCATCCTCTTCCACGTCAAAACCCCCACCGACCTTCCGGAACGTGTTCAAGAAGGTCGTCATGTCGGGTTGGTGCGCGCCGCGGACAAAGACATCGCCGCGTGTCGCTAGCGCGGCGGCTCCCCAAGAGGCTGCCTCAATGCGGTCCGGCAGCGCCGTGTGGGAGTAGCCCTGGAGCTCATCGACACCCTCAACACGGATAGTGCGGTCCGTGTCAACAGAGATGATCGCCCCCATCTTCTGCAGGACGTTGATGAGGTCCATGATTTCCGGTTCGACAGCTGCGCCGCGAAGCGTCGTGATGCCGTCAGCCTTCACCGCAGTCAGTAGCGTTTGTTCCGTGGCACCAACCGAGGGGTAGGGCAGCTCCATGGAGGTGCCCTTAAGCCCCGAAGCGGGCGCGATCAGTCGGACCCCGTCCGGGCCCTTCACGACTTCCGCGCCGAAACGTCGCAGGATCTCTAGGTGGAAGTCGATGGGGCGGTCACCAATAGCGCACCCGCCCAACTGTGGAATGAACGCTTCCCCGATCTGGTGGAGCAAGGGGCCGCAGAAAAGGATCGGGATTCTGGAAGACCCGGAAAGCGCGTCAATATCACCTGAGGCCGCGGTTTCGACGCTGGCGGGGTCCAGGAGCAGGACACCTTCTTCCTGGTCCTGCTCGACGTGGACGCCATGCGCTTCCATCATGTCTCTTACGACATCAACATCGCGGATCAGAGGCACGTTTCGCATCTGCGAAGGAGAGTTACCGAGGATCGAAGCGACCATGGCTTTCGGAACAAAGTTCTTAGCGCCGCGGACCTGGATGGTCCCGTAGAGGGGTTTTCCTCCCCTGACACGAAGAACTTCCGACATACCCGACACCCGCCCTCTCAAAAGTCGCCTGCGGCGCTTCCTTGCCTGATTGTATCCGCGCCCCACTGCTTTTCTTGGCGCAGTGGCGCGTCTCCCTTTCACCTCTTAGCAAACCGCCGCTGCTGCTGAGAGGCGCGTTGCAGGGCTACCCAAGCGGGGAGTAGCGCGCCGGCAGGGTCTCCGGTTTCCAACTGGGGCGTTTGGACTCGAACGCACTGATGTCGTCCTCGTGTCTGAGCGTCAACCCGACGTCGTCCAGGCCCTCCATCAGACGCCACTTCGTGTATTCGTCAATCTGGAACGGGTAGGTGGCTCCCCCGCCGCTGACCGTCTGTTCCTTGAGCGACACGGTGAGTTCCGTTCCCGGCTGGGACTCAAGAAGCTTCCAGAGCGATTCAATGTCCTCTTGCGCTAAGACACCGGCGACCAGGCCTTGCTTGCCTGCGTTTCCCCTGAAGATGTCGGCGAACCGGGAAGAAAGAACCACTTTGAAGCCGTAGTCATTCAGGGCCCAGACGGCGTGTTCGCGCGACGACCCGGTCCCAAAGTCGGGACCCGCTACAAGGATTGAGCCTTCGGCGTAGTTCGGATCGTTCAGAACAAAGTCTTTCTGCCTCCGCCACGCGGAAAACAGCGCGTCTTCAAACCCGGTGCGGGTAATCCTCTTCAGGAAGACGGCAGGAATGATCTGGTCGGTGTCTACCGCAGACCGGCGTAGAGGCACGCCTATACCGGTGTGCTCAGTGAACTTTTCCAAGGGTTCCTCCCTACAGGTCGGCAGGGCTTGCAAGCGTGCCCTTGATGGCTGTGGCGGCTGCAACAACTGGAGAGACCAGGTGGGTGCGTCCGCCCTTCCCCTGCCGACCCTCGAAGTTTCGGTTTGAGGTGGAAGCTGCGCGTTGCCCGGGTGCCAGCTGGTCCGGGTTCATCCCAAGGCACATGGAACAGCCTGCGTGGCGCCAATCAGCCCCGAAGTCTTTAAAGACTTTGTCTAGTCCTTCTTGCTCGGCCTGCAGCCGCACTTGGGCGCTGCCGGGAACAACCATCATTTCGACGCCTTCGGCCTTCTTTTGGCCTTTGATGATTGCTGCAGCTTCCCGCAGATCTTCTATCCGTGCGTTCGTGCACGACCCCAGGAATACAACGTCAACGGGAATGTCTTTCATTTTCGTGCCGGGCTCGAGGTCCATGTACTCCAGGGCTCGCTCGGCTGCCGCCCGCTCATTGACGTCGCTCATTTGCTCAGGGTCGGGGACTTCTTCAGAGAGCTTCACGCCCTGGCCGGGGTTTGTTCCCCAGGTGACGAAGGGTTCTAGGTCGGCGGCGTCCAGGATGACTTCAGCGTCGAACTGGGCGTCGTCGTCTGTACGCAGACCCTTCCAGTACTCAAGGGCGGCGTCCCAATCAGCTCCGGTAGGCGCGTGGGGGCGGCCCTTCAAGTATTCGAACGTGGTTTCGTCCGGTGCGACCATGCCCGCACGGGCGCCAGCCTCGATTGACATGTTGCAGATGGTCATGCGGCCTTCCATCGAAAGTTCTTCGATGGCTTGGCCGCGGTACTCCAGGACGTAGCCTGCTCCTCCGTTCGTACCTATTTTTGCGATCACAGCCAGGATGATGTCTTTCGCAGTCACCCCTTCCGGCAAAGAGCCGTTCACCGTGATTGCCATGGTTTTGAAAGGCTGCAGGGGAAGCGTCTGAGTCGCCAACACGTGCTCAACCTCGGAAGTGCCGATCCCCATTGCGAGCGCCCCGAAGGCTCCGTGGGTTGAGGTGTGGGAGTCGCCGCAAACAATGGTTGCGCCGGGCTGAGTCAAGCCCAGCTGAGGTCCAACAACGTGGACAATGCCTTGCTCCGGGTCCCCGAGCGAATGCAGCCTGATCCCGAACTCTTCAGCATTCTTGCGCAGGGTGTCGATTTGAAGGCGAGAAACCTTATCCGCAATGGGCAGGAAAATGTCCTGGGTAGGGGTGTTGTGGTCTTCGGTACCGATGGTGAGGTCTGGGCGGCGCACCCGCCGGCCCGCTAGTCGGAGACCTTCGAACGCCTGCGGACTCGTGACTTCATGGACCAGGTGGAGGTCAATGAATAGAAGGTCCGGAGCGCCCCCTTCACCTTCTTTAACCAAATGGTCAGCCCAGACCTTTTCAGCCAGAGTTTTCCCCACCTCTAGCCTCCTTTCTCCCTCGCAGCAGGCAGTTCCCGCGCCCGGTGCCACTGCCCCAAGTCTGGAGTCAGGCTAGTGGCCTTCAGACTTCTTGGAGAAAGCTGTCCGCCCTTTACGACGCGTGCCCTGCCTACTTCGCCACACCCCGCTAAGCACCAGTCAGCTTTTCGACGTTCGTCGCCGATGTCTGCTCTGTTTCGATCCGAGCTCGGCGCTCCTCCAAAACCGGCTTTGCGGCCGGCAATGGCACGCTTTGGCTCTAGCACTCCGATTTGGAATCCCAGGCTTTGAGATGGCATTATCCGGTTATGGACACAAAGACCGAGTCAAGCGGGGTTGGTGTACTAGACAAAGCCGCTTTGGTTCTGAACGCTCTGGAAGCTGGGCCTGCGACGCTGGCCCAACTAGTGTCAGCCACGCAACTAGCGAGACCGACAGCGCATCGCCTTGCGGTGGCGCTGGAACACCACCGCTTTGTTACGCGGGACATGCAGGGCCGTTTCGTTCTTGGCCCCAGGCTTCAAGAGTTGGCATCTTCTGCTGGGGAAGACAGGCTCATCACTTCCTCCACCCCCATTTTGGTTGCGCTTCGTGATCACACGAAGGAATCAGCGCAGCTGTTCCGCTGGCAGGGCGAACACCGGGTGTGTGTCGCGGCTGCGGAACGCCAGGTTGGTCTGCGGGACTCAATCCCCGTTGGGGCGACGCTCAGTTTGAAGGCGGGGTCAGCCGCGCAAGTGCTGTTGGCGTGGGAGGAACCCGAACGGCTGCACCGCGGTCTTATCGACTCTTCTTTTACTGCCACGACTTTGTCGCAGGTGAGGCGGCGGGGTTGGGCGCAGTCGGTGGCGGAGCGGGAGCCGGGGGTGGCTTCGGTCTCTGCCCCGGTTCGTGGTGTGGATGGGCGCGTGATTGCGGCGCTTTCTATTTCGGGGCCGATTGAGCGGATGGGGCGCCAGCCAGGGCGTTTGTATGGCCCGGCGGTGGTTGCAGCAGCGAACCGGCTGACTGAGTTTTTGCAGACCGCTGAGGAGATGGGTCTCTAGCCCCGCCCAAAGTAAGCTCGCACCTCGCGTCCGTTTCTTGGGTGTTGTGTTTTGGTTGCGTGTCCCCAACTTGTGTT
>ERZ1032852.347-NODE-347-length-11592-cov-5.527867_pt1 | contig 11592 bp, 9 predicted proteins | sample MGYA00516689_ERZ1032852 | MGnify/ENA primary metagenome ERZ1032852 (study PRJEB33719, sample SAMN04262499) | wastewater metagenome | biome: rural village; feature: composting latrine chamber; material: composting feces with ash | place: El Salvador | collected...
ATATCCCTCCCCTCTTCTATCGATCGGCAGACGTGAACCGACTCAACGGTTTGCGCGCGCCTCCCTACCCTCTTTCGTAGAATTTAGCAAAGCCAAGACAACAGGAGATGTTTTTTCCTGTCACCTATCTTTGCCGCATTCCATCTCTCAACATTCGCGAAATCCTGCACGCTTGCAATATCGTTTACGCTTGCAATCTCGTCTGCGGTTTCGTTTGCACTTGCAGTTTCGTTTACGATCACTAAACATACTGAAATTGCGAATGATACAGCAAACTCGCGCAGATCTATGTTCATGTAAAGAAAAAGCATCTGTACGTGAAAATCGAAGTATATAAATCGACGTAACCCATAAAAAATAAAGATCGATCAAACAACAAAAATCGATCAAACAACAAAGCATATGAGAACCAATATTATAATCGTGCTGACACTGGCCTTGATCGGGTTGGCTGGATGCCACTCGATCCATAAAGAAAGCCACCCACACGAAACGACTCATGAACACGAACACGGACATGATCACAGCCACGACCATGACCATGGTCACGCTGAATCCTCCGAACACACCGACGAAATCATTTTTACGCGGGAACAGGCCGAAGCGGTGGGACTGGCCACCGAGGTCGTCGCCCGGGGCGTATTCCACCACGTGATCAAGACGAGCGGCTCTATTGAGGCGGCGCAGGGCGACGAGGCGATGATCGTGGCCACGGCGGACGGGGTGGTTACGTTCTCGAACCCTTCCATCACCGAGGGAATGGCGGTTCGAGCAGGACAGGCGATCGCGACCCTCTCCGCGAAACATATACAGGACGGGGACCCGGCCACAAGAGCCCGGATCGAGTTCGAGACCGCCGAAAAAGAGTTCCAACGGGCAGAGATACTCGTGAAGGACCGGATCATCTCCGAGAAAGAGTTTGAACAAGCCCGCCTTCGCTACGAGACGGCCAAGACAGCGTACGATGCCCACGGGTCGAACCTCTCACCCGAGGGGGTCAGGGTGGTCTCCCCCATAAGCGGTTATATCGCGAGCCGAGAGGTCGCCCAAGGGGAGTACGTGACGGTCGGCCAACCGATCGCGACGGTCGCCCGAAATAGTCGACTCCACCTCAAGGCAGAGGTGCCGGAGAGTCATTACCTCCAATTGAAAGATGTCGCCACCGCCCACTTCAAGTCAGCGTACAGCGATCAAGTGTATAAACTCTCCGAGCTAGACGGCCGGCTCCTCTCGTACGGGAAGACCACGGGAACCTCCTTTTTCCTACCGGTCACCTTTGAATTTGCCAACCAAGACGGTATCCTCCCCGGGGCATACACGGAGGTGTACCTGCTCTCCGCGCCGCGTGAGGAAGTGATTTCCATACCCGTATCGGCGGTGACCGAGGAGCAGGGGCTCTATTTCGTCTACCTGCAGCTGGACGAGGAGTGCTATAAAAAACAGGAGGTGACGCTCGGCCCAAGCGACGGCGACCGCACGGAAGTATTGTCTGGGCTGCAAGAGGGCGACCGACTGGTCACACACGGTGTCACCCAAGTGAAGCTGGCCGCGGTGGGATCGGTGATGCCGGAAGGACACAGCCATAGTCACTAACCGATAAAGCATTGAGAGTATGTTGAACAAAATAATCAAATTCTCGCTCAACAACCGGGTGGTGATCTTGGCCGCGTCGCTTCTTCTTATCGTGGTCGGCACCTACACCGCGGCCAACATGGAGGTGGACGTGTTCCCCGACCTGAACGCCCCCACCGTGGTGGTGATGACCGAGGCCCCGGGAATGGCCCCGGAAGAGGTAGAACGGCTGGTCACCTTCCCGGTGGAGACCTCATTGAACGGGGCGACCGACGTGCGGCGTGTCCGTTCTTCCTCCACCACCGGGTTCTCCATCGTCTGGGTGGAGTTCGATTGGGGCACCGATATCTACGTGGCACGACAGATCGTGTCGGAGAAGCTGGCCGTAGTGCAAGACGCGTTACCTTCCAACGTGGGAAATCCCACCTTAGGGCCGCAATCCTCCATCCTAGGGGAAGTGATGATCATCGGGCTCACTTCCGACACCACCTCCTTACAGGAACTGCGGACCCTGGCCGATTGGGTATTACGTCCCCGGCTGTTAGCTACCGGCGGCGTGGCGCAGGTCTCCGTGCTGGGGGGAGAGATCAAAGAGTACCAGATACTGCTGGATCCGGGACGAATGAAGCATTACGGCGTGGGACTGAACGAGGTGATCGAAGCAACCCAAGGGATGAACCAAAATGCCGCGGGAGGCGTGCTATACGAGTACGGGAACGAGTACATCGTGCGGGGACTGCTTGCCACGAACCAAATACCCCTATTAGGGAAAACAGTAGTGAAGATGGCGGGTGAGTCACCGATCCTGCTCGAACAGATCGCCGAGATCACCATCGGCGACAAAGCACCCAAGCTGGGAGTGGCCGCGAACGAAGGCAAACCGGCGGTGTTGCTGACCGTTACCAAGCAACCCACGACGAGCACGATGGAGCTAACGGGGCGGCTGGACCAAGCCCTGGAAGAATTGCAACAGACGCTGCCGGGGGACGTGCAAGTGGCGACCGACATTTTCCGCCAGTCCCGTTTTATCGATAGCTCCATCAACAACGTGCAACGGGCGTTGATCGAGGGCTCCATCTTCGTGGTGATCGTGCTGATTATCTTCCTGATGAACGTGCGCACCACCTTTATCTCCCTCGTTACCATCCCCCTCTCCCTATTGGCATCCATCCTCGCGTTGCGGTACATGGGAATCACCATCAACACGATGAGCTTGGGGGGATTGGCTATCTCCATCGGTTCGCTGGTAGACGACGCGATCGTGGACGTGGAAAACGTGTTCAAACGGCTTCGGGAAAACCTGTTAAAACCCGAGGGGGAACGGAAAAGCCGCATCGCCGTGGTGTATGACGCCTCCAAGGAGGTCCGGGTACCCATCTTCAACTCCACGTTGATCATGATTGCCAGCTTCATTCCCCTCTTCTTCCTCTCGGGAATGGAGGGGCGCATGCTGGTCCCCCTTGGCATCGCGTTCATCACCGCCATCCTCGCTTCCACCCTTATCGCGCTCACCTTAACACCGGTGCTCTGTAGCTACCTGTTAGGTAAACCCGGTAGAGGGGGCAAACTGGCCGAAGAATCACGGGTGGCCCGATCCCTGAAACGAGTCTACGCGAAAGCGTTGCATTGGACGTTGGATCACCGGAAGGGGGTGCTCGCGACCACGGGCGGGCTATTAATTATCGCCATTGTACTTTTCTTCACGTTGGGCCGCAGCTTCCTCCCCTCCTTTAACGAAGGGTCGTTCACCGTGAATATCAGCACCCTCCCCGGGATCTCGTTGGAGGAGTCCGACCGGATGGGCCTGCTCGCGGAGAATATCCTGTTGTCGATCCCCGAGATCGAGACCACCGGGCGCAAGACGGGTCGAGCCGAGCTGGATGAACACGCGATGGGCATCAACGAGTCGGAGATAGAAGCCCTCTTCACGCTTGGCAGCCGCTCGAAAGAGGCGATACTGGCGGAGATGCGCGAAAAGTTAGCGGTCATCCCCGGCGCGAACATCGAGATCGGGCAACCTATCTCGCACCGTATCGATGCCATGCTATCGGGCACTCAGGCCAACATCGCCATCAAGCTGTTCGGGAGCGACCTGAACCGGATGTTTGAACTGGGTAACACCATCAAGTCGCACATCGAAGGGATCGAAGGGATTGCCGATCTCAACGTGGAGCAACAGGTAGAGCGCCCCCAGCTCACGATCAAGCCAAAGCGGGAACTGATGGCCAAGTATGGAATCACACTTCCTGATTTCGCCGAGATCGTGAACGTGATGCTCGCGGGCGAGGTAGTCTCCCAAGTATACGAAGGGAACCAGTCGTTCGACTTGACGTTGAAGGTAAACGACGACAGCCGGGAGACAGCGGAACGGATCAAGGGATTGATCGTGGATGCCAACGGACAGAAAGTCCCTCTGGGGAACATCGCCGAAGTAGCCTCCACTACCGGCCCCAACACGATCAACCGGGAAAACGTGGCTCGACGGATCGTGATCTCGGCCAACATTACCGGGGGCGACTTGCGAGGAGCGGTCAACGATATCCGGGAAGTGATCGATGAGCGCGTCGATCTCCCCGAAGGGTACCACATCGAGTATGGCGGCCAGTTCGAAAGCGAGCAAGCCGCGTCACGGGTGTTGATGCTGACATCCATCGGTGCCATCCTCGTGATCTTTCTCCTCCTCTTCGCTCAGTTCAAGAGCGTGAACCAAGCGGGTGTGGTACTGCTCAACCTTCCCCTCGCATTGATTGGTGGTGTGGTTGCGATCCGCCTCACCAGCGGCATCATCAGCATACCTGCCATCATCGGTTTTATCTCGCTGTTTGGCATCGCAACCCGTAATGGCATGCTGCTTATATCCCGGTATAACGACCTGGAAAAAGAGGGGCACAGCAAATTAGAAAGCGTCATGATTGGCTCGCTCGACCGGCTAAACCCGATCCTGATGACGGCACTCTGTTCCGCGTTAGCACTCGTGCCTCTTGCGGTGAGCGGAAATTTGCCGGGCAACGAGATCCAGAGCCCCATGGCAAAGGTGATCTTGGGCGGCTTGCTGACCTCCACGCTCCTGAACGGCTTTATCGTCCCTATCATGTACTTGATTACAAGTCGGGGCGAAGCCGAAATCGAAAAAGTTAGCGACGATGCAACTAAATCTACAGACTAACAATGTTTCGTGACCCCACGAAACATTTACAGGTCTTATCTTTAGTTGCATATGTAATAGAAAAAACAAGACAGAAAAAACAACCGTATGAAACAATTAATCATTAGTGTAATCACCCTGCTCGTGAGCCTGTCGCTTCACGCCCAGCAGGATATCAACGCGGTGCTGGCCTCGATAGAAGAGAACAACACCACCCTACAGGCTTCGAGGAAAACGATGGAAGCCCAGAAACTCGCGAACCGGACGGGAATCTATCTTTCCAACCCGGAGGTGGAGTTCGGTTACCTGTGGGGCGACCCCGCGACAATCGGGAAGCGGACCGATTTCAGCGTCACCCAGTCGTTCGATCTCGCCACCCTTACCGGACGAAAGAGCAGCGTGGCGAACGAACAGAACGTGCTCGCCGAGTGGGAATACAAGATGGAACGGATGAATATCTTGCTCGAAGCAAAGCGGTATTGCATCGATCTAATTTATTACAACGCCCTGCTACAAGAGCTCGATCTTCGCCTAAAACACGCGGAGACCATCGCGGCCGGTTATGAAGAGCGATTGAAAAGGGGCGATGTGAGCCTATTGGAATACAATAAAGCACGACTTAATCTATCCTCGGCTCAAGGGGAGATTTCCCGGGTTGAGGTTGAACGCTCGTCCCTGCTGGAACAACTGAAACGGCTCAACGGGGGAGAAGCGATCTCGGTGGAGAGTGCAGAGTTCGAGCCGCTTCTTCTCCCGCCTCGTTTCGACGACTGGTACCTCTCCGCCGAAGAGCAGAGCCCCGCCCTCGCGTACATCCGTCAGCAGGTGGCGATCGAAAAACAGCAAGTAGCCCTTAGCAAGGCGATGAACCTCCCCACCCTCACCGCCGGGTACTTGAGCGAGAAAGTGGTGGGTGAAACCTACCAAGGGTTCACGGTCGGCGTCTCCATCCCCCTTTGGGAAAACAAAAACCAGGTCAAACAGGCCCGTGCGGCAGTAAAAGCAGCCGAATCAAGGGTAGAAGATGGCAAGCAACAATTTTACAGCGGCTTGCAGCTATTGTATAATCGGACAGCCGGGTTGAAAACCACCGCGGAGAACTACCGCCAGTCCTTGGAGATGGCAAACAGCAGCGAGTTGTTAAAGAAAGCACTGGACGCGGGAGAGATGTCGCTGTTGGAATACGTGCTGGAGATGGGACTATACTACGACACGGTGAACCGGGCCTTGGAAGCGGAACGGGACTACCAACTCGCTTACGCGGAGTTATCGGCAGTGGAATTGTAATAGTTGATGCATGCGAAACTTGAGCAACTGATTTTACAGTCTCAATATATGAACAGTATAAATTTAATCCGGTTGAACAAGGAGTGCCGGGGTTTGTTTAACTTTGCAACGCGGTAAGCCGGGAGGAGGAAATCGGCAACGAAAAAAGTCGAATTTCGGGTCCGTCACACGCGAGAAAAAGGGGCAATGAGTGGGATGAGCAATAAAACAGTAAGAGGTATGCTTTGGACAATCGCATCCATCGCGGTATTAGCCGTGATAGGTGTAATTATATTTTTGAATCGGCCGATATTCGGCAAATTGGCCGAGGGTGAACGCTTGGCGAGAATGGAGAATTCCCCGAATTACCGGAACGGGAAGTTCCGAAACAGGGTGCCCCGAGCATCCATCGGGAAGGATAAATCCCTGTTTCAAACCTTTCAGGAACTTATGTTAGAGAAGACGGTCGACCGTAAACCGGCCGAAGAAATACCAACGGTAGACACCGATCTGGGCGCGCTCCCCATCGAGGAGAACCTGCTGGTCTGGCTGGGCCACTCTGCGGTCTATATGCATATCGACGGGAAGCGGATCTTGGTGGATCCCGCGCTGGCATCGGCTTCGCCCGTCTCCATCTTCAACAAACCGTTCAAGGGAAGCGACCGGTACCAACCCGAAGATATCCCTGCAATCGATTACCTTTTAATCACGCACGACCATTGGGATCACCTGGATTACTATACCATCACCGAATTAAAAGAGCGTATCGGCCGAGTGATTTGCCCCTTGGGAGTGGGTGCCCATTTCGAACACTGGGGAGTAAACCCGAAGAAAGTGACCGAACTGGATTGGGGAGATAGCGTCCGGTTGGACGAGAATCTTCGTCTAACCGCGTTGCCCGCCCGCCACTTTTCGGGCAGGGGCCTCACCCGGGATCCCTCGCTCTGGGCTTCCTACCTACTGCAAAGTAGCCACGGGAATATTTTCTTCTCGGGGGACACCGGGTACGATACCCACTTCCGAGAAATTAAAAAGCAGTTCGGCACTATCGATCTGGCGATCATGGAAAACGGGCAGTACAACGAAAACTGGTCCGACATCCACCTGATGCCAAACGACCTGGTTCAGGTGATCAAGGAACTGGACCCGGGACAAGTAATGACGGTACACCACTCGAAATTCGCGCTGGCCCGCCACCCCTGGTACGAGCCACTGGAAAACATATCACGAGCTGCTCAAGAGAACGGTTTCCCGCTACTGACCCCGTTAATTGGCGAGCCCGTCTGGCTGAACGACAGTACTCAACAATTCCAAAAATGGTGGTGATTGTTCGTTCTAACATAGCCTCAGCCTCGATTTTAAAGAGATAAAATATCGGGGCATTTTACTGTCGACATGTCGTAGATAGTATTGACTCCGTCTATTTTTAGATAAAATAACAAATTCCCACGCAAGATTTCCTCCTTATCGGTATTATACCTATGTGCGTTGTTTGCATTCCGGACGAACCGTCGTTACACCGACGTGTTTCATCGGGATTGAGCAGCGGCATAGTAAAACAGATAAACACCTTATAAAAACAGTAACATTATGAAATTTACCCATTTTCTATTAACAGCCGGAATTCTACTTGGCTTCGTTCTCCTACCTTCCTGCTTGGACAAAGACGATACGGATTGGAGCCGAGTGTACCCCAACGCGTTGGTAACAGTGAAACATGCCAGCGACGAAACGGTCTTTTTACAACTGGACGACAACACCACGTTGCTTCCCGTGAATATGGAAACTTCGCCTTATGGCACGAAAGAGATGAGGGCGCTACTGAATTTCGAAGAGGTAGACGAACCCAGCCGTGAATACGACAAGGCGGTGCACGTGAACTGGATGGATAGCATCCGCACGAAACCGATGGCCCCGAACCTCGGCGAGGATAACGACGAAGAGTATGGCAACGATCCCGTTGAAATCGTACGCGACTGGGTAACCATCGCCGAAGACGGCTACCTCACGTTGCGTTTCAGAACACTGTGGGGTTATAGCCGAGTGGTGCATTACGTGAATCTCATCCCTACCAACAATCCCGAAAACCCGTACGAAGTAGAGTTCAGGCACGACGCCAACAACGATTACCCGGACAGGATGGGCGACGGGCTGGTGGCTTTCAAGCTTGATGACCTGCCCGACACGGAGGGAGAGACTGTGAAGTTGACACTGAAATGGAAGTCGTTCAGCGGTGATAAATCGGTAGAATTTGATTACCGTACCCGTGCCGCGACACCCGGTACATCAGCTATTGCCGCGGAACGAAGCGTTGTGCCGCTGCAGTGATCGTAAAGTACGCTTAAAAAGTGAGCCTAAGATGCTATCTTTTTTTTCAAAAATGCTATGCAAGGTTGTATCTTTGTGAACATAAAGATGCAACCTGCATAGATTCGATATCCATCAATGGGAAGAAAAGAAAAAAAAGAGCAGCTCCTCCTACAGCAAATCATACGCGGCGACAGGGTCGCCATGAAGGAGTTTTACGACACTTTTTCTGGATATCTCACCACGGTATGCTCTCGTTACTTATCAAATAAAGAAGATGTAAAGGATGTGCTGCAGGAGAGTTTCATCAAGATTTTCAATGCCATGGACAAATTCCAATACAAGGGAGAGGGGTCTTTAAGAGCATGGTCCACGCGTATCGTGGTAAACGAAGCGTTGAAACAGATCAAAGAAAATCAGAAGATGAATCTCACCGACCTACCAAGCTGGGAGTTACCTGACATCACGGACGATGGGGAGCCGGATTTCAATGATATTCCCACTTCGGTGATTCTGGAGATGATCCGCGCGCTTCCGCAAGGCTACCGTACCGTGTTCAACCTGTACGTTTTCGAGGAAAAAAGCCATAAGGAGATCGCCTCGATATTGGGGATCGCGGAAAACTCTTCCGCGTCGCAATTGCACCGGGCAAAAAACCTGTTGATGAAAGAGTTGGAATTGTATCGAATAAAAAATAGGGAGCAATGAATAAACAATGGCAAGACGACCTGCGCGACAGGATGGAGCTGCATGAAGAGCCGACGCCCGAGGGGCTGTGGGACAACATCGAACAGCTACTGCATCCCGCGAACGTCCCTGTCATGCCTCCGAAGCGTGGTATCCCGTTATGGGCCGCACGCTCAGCGGCAGTGGCGGCGGTTGCCCTTGTATTACTTATTATCGGGATACGCCTCCTGAATGATGAAGGGGGGGAGCTCCACGTGGTGGAGCAAAGCCATGTAGCGGAACAAAACCATGTAGCGGAACAAAACCACCCTGAGCAGCCCGTTCCCGATCCGTCGACCGCCGTAAATGAACCGACACCCGCCATAATGGAGCCATCGCCCGCCGTAACGGAGAAAACAACGAAAATAGAACCGACAACAGAAACAGAACCGATACCCGCCGTAAATGATCCGTCGCTCGCCATAACGGAGCCAACATCGAAAACAGTTCCAGTCGCGACAACAGAAAGTCCCCTTTTGGCGAGTGCAACCAAAAAAAGTAAAACAATAGCCGAGAAAGCGTCGCTCATTGGCGAGGAGCCAATGTTGGCTATAGCTGAAAAGGCATCGCCCGTGGAGGAAGCTAAAGTACTCGTAACGGAGACACCGTTGGCAGAAACGGAAACGAACGGCACACCTGATTTCCAACGGACCACACGCGGCCGCAACCTTCGATCCTCGAAATGGCAAACCGATCTGTACGCCTCAAACACATCATCCGGCACCACCAGTACCCACAGCGGCTACGGCAGTTTCGTGCCGTATGAATTAAACCCGGAAGAGTTCGTGCTTGCCTCGGTGGAACAATCGGAACTGCCGAGCGATATACGTGGATCGCACGAATACCAACACGTGTACACCGACATCCGACATTCACAACCCGTTACACTGGGCGTTTCAGTACTCTATAATTTGAATGAACGGTGGAGCCTCACGAGCGGGCTCACCTACACCTTGCTTTCATCGGAATTGTACTCCGGCTCTAAAACCGACAACCATTACCATCATAGCCGGCAATCGCTCCATTACGTGGGGGTGCCGCTGAACGTGAATTACACCGTGTGGAGAAACCCTAAAATCTCAACATACGTATCGGGTGGTGGACTCGTGGAAAAAAACCTGTGGGGTAAACTGACCACCGATTTTGTGATCGGCGATCAGCTCGAGACCCGGAATCGGCAAGATATCCGCGTCAAACCGTTGCAATGGTCGGTCAACTCTGCCATCGGCATCCAATACCAAGCGACACCACATATCGGGTTATATGCTGAACCGGGTGTCACCTATCATTTTAAGAACAGCAGCGAAGTGGAGACCATTTACAAAGAGAGGCCCCTCAATTTCAACTTCCGGCTCGGGTTGCGTTTTTCGTTCAATGAGTAATAAACGCGCTCGCGTGCCCAGACCTCAATCTCAATCAGTCCCTAACACCCGATCGATACGCTCCAGCTCTTCCGTGCTGAAAGAGGTGTTTTTTAACGCGTTCAGGTTTTTCTGTAGTTGTGCTACCGAGCTCGTCCCCACGATCACCGAAGTCACCTTGTCCCCTCTCAGCAACCAAGCCAGTGCCATCTCCGCCAAGCTTTGTCCCCGTTCTCCCGCGATTTCCGACAACCGATTCAGCTGCTTCAGTCGCTCGTCGGTCAACGCGGTCCGGCGTAAAAATTGGCCCAGCGACATCCGTGAACCCTTCTCCACGTTCCCGCTCAGGTACCGGTCCGATAACAGCCCTTGCGCTAACGGTGAAAAGGCGACAAACCCCGCGCCCGCCTCGTTGGCTTGATCGATGATGCCCTCCTTCTCCACCTCCCTGTTCAGCAGGTTATACCTACCTTGGTACAACAAGCAGGGTACATCCCGCTCCCGTAGATAGTTATACGCGAACGCGGCAGCTTTGGGCGGGTACTTCGATATACCGACGTAGAGCGTTTTCCCTTGTTTCACCAAATCGACCAAGGCTTGCATGGTCTCTTCCAGTGGTGTATTGGGATCGTACCGGTGCGTGTAAAAAATATCCACGTAGTCGAGGTTCATCCGCTTCAAACTCTGATCGAGGCTATTCATCAAGCTCTTCCTCGAACCCCAATCGCCATACGGCCCGGGCCACATTTCGTGCCCCGCCTTGGTGGCAATAAACAGCTCGGAACGATAAGGAGAAAATGAACTTTTCATCACCTTCCCGAAGGTCTCTTCCGCCGAGCCGTTAGGCGGCCCGTAGTTATTGGCCAAGTCGAATTGGGTAATTCCTTTGTCAAAAGCGGTGTGCAACATTTGCTTGCTGTTCTCAAAATCGTTTTCTGCCCCAAAATTGTGCCACAGCCCCAGCGACAATTCACTCAGTAAAATTCCGCTCCTCCCGGCCCGCCGGTATTTCATCGTGCCGTCGTAACGTTTTTCATCGGCTTCATACATTGTACTCATTTTTTCTACAGTTTTATTTATACTTTTCGTGCGAGCTCTTTGTCGGGTACTCCTTGTTTAAAATTTCCACCTACTCTGAGTAAAACAAACTTAACGGCATTTTTGCTAGATAGATGGACGCGTTGTTTGATTCATGGGAAGAATAATAACATACCC
>ERZ1032852.350-NODE-350-length-11553-cov-17.318490_pt1 | contig 11553 bp, 9 predicted proteins | sample MGYA00516689_ERZ1032852 | MGnify/ENA primary metagenome ERZ1032852 (study PRJEB33719, sample SAMN04262499) | wastewater metagenome | biome: rural village; feature: composting latrine chamber; material: composting feces with ash | place: El Salvador | collected...
TCTGATGAAATCATTCACCACCAATTGACAGAAAATTATCAATAATGACTACTTGATAATTATATGATAAAATAATATGGTTTGAGAGTTTGCATTTTTACTGGAAATCAGATAATTATATACAACTTGCAATCGTTGCATTATCAATTAGAACTGCAATAACCAGGGGGAGGGGAAGACTTGAAACAGATTCACAAGAGAATTAGAATGATAATCCTAATAATTGTTGCTGTTGTATTCCTATCCATCTTCATTGGTATAAACGAACCCATATCCTCAAGCCTTGAGGATGGGGTGCTCAATGAGTTTCAATTGACTGCCCACAACAAATACCAGGTCTTAAACGAAAGACTGATCAATATAAGCAACAATGCCCAGTCCCTATCCAGCAGGACCAGTATTAAAAATGCCATGAGGGACTACCTTGAGGGAGAAACCACCTTCCAGGACCTTAGGGACTACCTTGTACCCAGATATGAAGAGGGAGTTTCAGTTTTTGAAAGGTCCAGGACAGCTGGTCGGGTCCTTGCCAATGGACAGACCCTTCATGTTGTAGGCCCCGATACCAACATTAATAACTACATTGATTGGGATGAGACGGAAGTTAAAATGAGCCACTACTCGCAAGGTGTTGTTGTGGTCCAGTCCCCAATAATGGATGGGGATGAAATCCTGGGATTCGATGTTGTACTCACGGATATAAGTCCCATTATCAGGCATATGGAAGAGGGAGGCTACAAGGTGGAATTTCTCTCTTCTGAACATGAAGACACCGTATTAAGAGAGAACGGTCTGGTGACTTCATTTATTTACAGTGACCATATTCATAAGACCGTTGCGGTTAGCATGGATGAGAACCATGTCCTCGGGCCCTTGATCCAGTTTAGGAAGAGTCTCTATTTTAGGTATTTCATGGTTCTCCTGGTCGTTTTTCTTATAGTCCAGTTTTTGGGAGTCAAGTATATCCAAAAATTCATCAGGGAACAGGAAAGGCTTAAGAACGCTGCAGAGGAAAGCGAGAAGGATAAGCGGGCCCTTATAGATGAAATGAACCAGGGATTTCTCTTGGTCAGGGAAAGCAAAGGGGATCATGATGATTTTAGGAACTACGAGATTATGGAAGTGAACTCTACCTTCGAAGGGATGGCGTCAACTTCAAGGGATGAGCTAATTGGAAAATCATTGTACCAGCTGGTGACGATTGTCAGCAAGGTGGACATGGACCAGTTTGACAAGGTCCTGGATAGTGGAGAGTCCAAGCAATTTGAGTATTACGTGAAGGACCTTGATAAGTGGTGGAACCTGTCAGTGTACAGACCAAGGGAGTCATACCTGGCCATAGTTCTGGATGACATAACTGAAAAGAAGAAGATTGAGCTGAGGCTCAAGGACCAGGAAAGGACCCTTCGATACACCCTGAATATTGCTGGTGAAGGCCTTTGGGACTGGAACTTTGAAGAGGGAATTGTCCGGCACAACAAGAAGTGGTGTGAGATCATGGGAGTTCCATATGACACGGACTACCACAGATTAGGTGGGTTTGTTGCCCAGGTCCATCCAGAGGATGAAGATAAGCTAAGGGATAGCATAGCAAGGGCCGTGAGTGGAGAGGAAAATCTCTACAGTGAGCACAGGATGGTCCTTCAGGATGGTAGGACAATCTGGATCAGGGACAGAGGCGCATTGCTGAGGGACCAGGATGGCAAGCCTGTAAGAATGATTGGTAGCATGGCGGATATAACAGCACAGAAAAGGGCTGAGGAGAATCTGTTTCTTGAGAAGGAAATCTTCCAGTCAACCCTCTTGTCAGTTGAGGATGGTATCATTTCCACAGATGTTGATGGCAGGATAACGGTTTTAAACCCAGCTGCCGAGGAAATGACAGGCTGGACCTTCCAGGAGGCTAAAAGCAGGCAGCTTGTGGATGTATTTAAACTCTACCACCCAGAAACCGGAGAGCCTGTAGATATCCTTGAGGTGGCTCGCAGGAGGGGAAATGGCCACCACAAGCAAGCCCTTCTTGTGACCAAGACTGAAGAGGAGCTTGTGGTGAACAACAGTGTTGCCACAGTTAGACTTCAGGACGGTCAAACCATGGGATATGTAATAGTATTCAGGGACATAACCCAATCTGTAAACAAGCAGAAGAGGATAGAGTACCTGAGCTTCCACGATGAGCTTACAGGCCTCTACAACAGAAGGTATGTGGAGGATGCAGTAAAAAGAATGGACACCCCAAGAAACCTTCCATTTACGGTTATGATAGTTGACATGAACAACCTTAAGTTGACAAATGATATTTTCGGACATGAGATGGGAGACCGGATCATCAGGGAGGCCGCAGGTCTACTCAAGGATACACTTAGGGCTGACGATATCATAGGCAGGACAGGTGGAGACGAGTTTCTTATCCTACTCCCAAAGACCTCGAAAGAGGAGGCAGAGGAGATCAAGGATAGGATTCAGAAAAATGCTTATGGTCACAGGATTGGGTCCCTTAGGCTTTCCCTGGCAGTTGGATTTTCCACTAAAACCAGGGATGATGAGCAAATCGAGGACAACTTAAGGTTTGCTGACTCATATATGTACGAGAACAAGCACAAGAACAACGAAAACGTAAAGAAGGAAATTATAATTGACTTCCTGGAGGAGAACCGCAAGAAGTTCCAGGATGAAAAGGACCACAATGAAGAAACCAGCAATCTGGCAGCAGCCCTCTACAGGGAACTTGGCAAGACTCCAGACCAGGTAGGGGAGTTCAGAAAGGCTGTAGAACTCCACGACATAGGTAAAATAATCGTACCACAGGAAATCCTTAACAAGAAGGAAGCCTTGACAAATGAAGAGATGACAATTATCAAGCGGCACTCCCAGGTGGGTTATGAAATACTGAGAATCCTGGGACACCATGAAAAATTTGCAAAGGCCATACGTTATCACCATGAACGTTTTGATGGAGATGGTTATCCGGATGGATTGAAGGGTGATGAGATACCCCTTGAGGCAAGGATCATAGCAATAGCGGATGCCTACCAGTCAATGACAGCCCACAGACCATACAAGGAAGCCATGGGTGTAGAAGATGCCGTAAAAGAACTCAGGAGCAATTCCGGAAGCCAGTTTGATCCTGACCTTGTTGAGGTTTTCATAGATAAAGTTATACCGAAATTGTAGAATTAAACTAATTGAATACCATTATGCCATGAAAGTGGTATAATGGTATTTAATATTTACTGAGATTCTCGAAAGGAGTGTATGAATTGACTATAGAAAAGGTTTCAATAGTTGGAATGGGGTCCCTTGGGCTTATATTCGGCAGCTTCCTAATGGACAGGCTAGGTGGGGACAAGGTGGAATTTGTCCTGGACCAGAAAAGGCTGGAGAAATATTCAGGGGTTGAAAGGTTAATAAATGGGAAGGGCTACCATTTCAACCTGGTCCCGGGAGAAGAAAAAGGCAAGCCTGCTGACCTAATTATATTTGCAGTTAAGTCAACAGGTCTTGATGAGGCAATCCGGACTGTCAGAAACAAGGTAGGGGAGGATACAATAATCATTTCCCTCCTAAACGGTATAACAAGCGAAAAGATTATCGGTGAAGCCTTCGGAAGAGAAAAGCTGCTTTACACCATAGCAGAGGGGATGGACCCCATAAGATCTGGCCATAACCTGGATTACACAAGGATGGGACAGGTGCGGATAGGTATTGATGAGGAAACGGAAAAGAAGAGGGAGATGCTCAAGGAGGTACTTGACATTTTTGACAGAACCGGATTCCCCTATACCCTTGAGGACGATGTCATGCAGAGGCTTTGGAGCAAGTTTATGCTCAATGTAGGGGTAAACCAGGTGGTGATGATCCATGAGGGCAACTACGACACAGTACAGAAGCCAGGTCCTGCCAGGGACCTTATGGTAGGTGCCATGAGAGAGGTTATTAAGCTGGCTGAAAGGGAGAACATCAAAATCACAGAGGCTGACATAGACTACTACGTTGCCCTGATTGATTCCCTTAACCCCCAGGGTATGCCCTCAATGAGATTTGATGGCCTCAACAGGATAAGATCAGAGGTGGACCTGTTTTCTGGAATGGTTCTGGAGCTTGGTAAAAAGCATGGTCTACCCACTCCCATCAACCAGGAGATATACGGCTCGAACGCACCCTGGAGGGCCTGGCGCGGCTGCTGCCGCCGAAGTGAACCCTCACTTCGGCGGGAAGGCCCAGGTCAGGCGGGGGTCAGCCGCTCCACTCCCTGTTCGCCGCCCAGCAGCAGCACGTCGGCGCCCCGGGCGGCAAAGAGGCCGTTGGTGACCACGCCGACGATGGCGTTGAGCCTGGCCTCCATGGCCACCGGGTCATCGATCATGAAGTCGAAGCAGTCGAGGATCTGATTGCCGTTGTCGGTCACCACCCCCTCCCGGTAGACCGGATCGGCGCCCAGCTTGACCAGCTCCCGGGCCACGTAGGAGCGGGCCATGGGGATCACCTCCACTGGCAGCGGAAACTCGCCCAGCCGCTCGACCCGCTTGGAGGCGTCGGCGATGCAGATGAAGGTCTCGGCGCAGGCGGCGACGATCTTCTCCCGGGTCAGGGCCGCGCCGCCGCCCTTGATCATGTGCAGGTGAGCGTTCACTTCGTCGGCGCCGTCGATGTAGAAGGGCACGGTGCCCACGCTGTTGAGCTCGAAGACCTCGATGCCGTGGCCGCGCAGGCGCTCGGCGCTGGCCTCGGAGCTGGCCACGGCCCCCCTGAAGTCGTCGCGCAGGGCGGCCAGCCGGTCGATGAAGAGGTTGGCGGTGGAGCCGGTGCCGATGCCGAGCACGGTGCCACGCTCGAGCCAGGGCTTGATCTCGTCGATGGCGGCCGCGGCCACGGCGTCCTTCAGCTGGTCTTGGGATAGGCCGGCCTGGGTCATGGTTCGCTCTCCGGTGGGGGGGATGGGTGAACAGGTCGGGTGCCATTATAGGGCAGCGAGGCCCGCCTGCCGATGGGGCCCGCTGGACGCCAGGCCGGCCGGGATGCTACCAATAGGGGTTCTCTGCAGCGCAGCAATCGGCTGCCTCCGCCGCGTCACGCCTCTGGGATATCAGGATGCTCGAAGCTACCGTCAAGAAGATTCTCCAGGCCCGGGTCTATGAAGCCGCCCGGGAAACGCCGATCTCTCCGGCGCCCTTCCTCTCCCGTCGCTTCAACAACACCATCCTGATCAAGCGCGAGGACCTGCAGCCGGTCTACTCCTTCAAGATCCGCGGGGCCTACAACAAGATGGCCCAGCTCAGCGAGGCCCAGAAGGCCAGGGGCGTGATCGCGGCGTCCGCCGGCAACCATGCCCAGGGCCTGGCCATGGCGGCCAAGCAGATGGGGGTCAAGGCGGTGATCGTGATGCCGCGCATCACCCCGGAGATCAAGGTGGCCGCGGTGCGCGCCCGGGGGGCGAAGGTGGTGCTCAAGGGGGACGCCTTCGCCGCGGCCGCCGAGCATGCCCAGGAGCTGATCAAGGAGCACGGCTACACCTACATTCCCCCCTTCGATGATATCGACGTGATCGCCGGCCAGGGCACCGTGGCCATGGAGATCCTGCGCCAGCACGGGGGGCGCCTGGATGCCATCTTCGTGCCGGTGGGCGGCGGCGGCCTGATCGCCGGGGTGGCGGCCTACGTGAAGTACCTGCGTCCGGACATCAAGGTGATCGGCGTCGAGGCCGAAGACAGCGCCTGCCTCAAGGCGGCCATGGCGGCCGGGCGCCGGGTCACCCTGGAGCAGGTCGGCGTCTTCGCCGAGGGGGTGGCGGTGGCCCAGATCGGCAAGGTGCCCTTCTCCATCGTCCGCGACCTGATCGACGACGTCATCACCGTCAATACCGACGAGATGTGCGCGGCGGTGAAGGATATCTTCGACGATACCCGGGCGGTCGCCGAGACCTCCGGTGCGCTCTCCCTGGCCGGCCTCAAGAAGTACGTGCAGCAGACCGGTACCGAGGGGCAGACCCTGCTCTGTATCAACTCCGGCGCCAACACCAACTTCGACCGCCTGCAGCACATCGCCGAGCGCACCGAGCTCGGCGAGCAGCGCGAGGCGATCCTGGCGGTGACCATTCCCGAGCAGCCGGGCAGCTTCAAGAAGTTCTGCAAGACCATCGGCAAGCGCATGGTCACCGAGTTCAACTACCGCTACGCGGACCCGGAGAACGCCCATATCTTCGTCGGTGTCCAGGTCAAGCCCGGCGGCGAGGATCGCCAGGCGGTGATCGACCGGCTGCGGGAGGCGGGCTATCCGGTGGAGGACCTCACCGACAACGAGCTGGCCAAGCTGCATATCCGCCATCTGGGCGGCGGCCGGCCCAAGGAGCAGTTCGATGAGGAGGTCTACCGCTTCGAGTTCCCCGAGCGCCCCGGGGCGCTGATGAACTTCCTGACCCACCTGCCCCACGACTGGAACATCTCGCTCTTCCACTACCGCAATCACGGCGCCGCCTACGGCCGGGTGCTGGTGGGCATGCAGGTGCCCAACGGTGACCGCTCCCACGTGGAGGAGTACTTCGACGAGATCGGCTACCGCTACTGGAAGGAGACGGACAACGCCGCCTATCGCCTCTTCATGGCGTAAGGGAGGGCGGGGTAAGCGCTGACTCTCGCTGCATGCCTTGCCCCGCCAGTGTTTCAAACGGTAAGCGTTGGGCAGAAGCGGTTGTCGTGACCGTGCGTTGGCCCTATAGTCCAGCCCAGTCCTGTTCCCTGTGAAATTCCCTACGGAGTCGATGATGAAGCGCAAGCCCGATCTGGTCATGGCACTGGTGCTGCTGTTCTGTGTCGGGGTGGTGGCGACCGGCTACGCCCAGGCGCTGGCGGGAAGCTGAGCGCGGAGTCGCACACCGCAGCGTCATGACCAGAGAGACGCCGATTCCACGAGGCGATGCCATCCGGCATCGCCTCGTTCGCGTCCGGGCGGTGAGTGAAGGCTTACTGACGCACGGTGCGGGCGTCGCTGGCGATGGCATCCAGCGGCACGTCCCAGGGCGCGACGGGCAGGCGTTCGACCCGCTGGCACTCATGGGCCAGGCCGATCAGCTTCGGTCGTGGCCCGGCGTGGCGGGTGAAGGCCAGGGTGCGGTCGTAGAAGCCGCCGCCCATGCCCATGCGATTGCCGTCATCGTCGAAGCCCACCAGGGGCAGCAGGATCAGGTCCAGGGCCCAGGCCGGCAGTCGCCTGGCGCGATGGGCGCCGTGGCGGGTCTCGGGCTCGGGAATACCGAAGCGGTTATGCACCATGGGGGTGCCGGTGTGATAGTGCACGAACCATAGCCAGTTGCGTGAGAGCGGCTTGAGTACCGGCAGGTGGACCCGGGCGTGACGGCGTTCGAACCAGCCGATCAGCGGGGTGGGGTCGATCTCGCCATCGTTGGGCAGGTAGAGCGCCACGCGGCGGGCGCGCTGGACCTCCGGAAGGGCCTTCAGCCGGTGGCAGAGGCGCTCGCTGGCCTCTCGGCGCTGTCGGGGCGTCAGCTCGCGTCTGCGCCTGCGCAGTTCGCGGCGAAGCTCGCGGCGCGAGCCGTCGAAGGTATCGAGGGTGAGGGGTGCGGCAGCTGTCGTCATGGCGTCGAGCATGGCAGACGAGGTTCCCCAGAGTGCCGCTGTCGTTCTGGCCCTTGAACCCAGTGGTTCAAGGTGGGTGGCCGCAGCCGAACCGTCAGGCTTTCCGACGCGCGGACATGCACACGGGTCCGGCTAGCATATGGCCCCCTGGGTACTGCGCATAGGCTCGAGGGACGATAACGACTGGCAAACACCCCAGGGAACAACTTCATCCTAACAGAGCCTCGCGGGCGGGCCAATGAATTCCGGGGCGGCGTCAGCGCTGGGGGGCGTCGCCCAGGGCGCGCTCCAGGCGCTCACTGAGCTCGTCCAGGCTGCGCTCTCCGGCGCGCTGGGTGTCCAGCGCCTCAAGCAGCTCGTGGGTGATGTTGAGGGCCGCCATGATGGCGATGCGCTCGGTGCCCAGCAGCTTGCTCTGGGCCTGGATGCCGCTCATGGCGCGATCCAGGTAGCGGGCCGCTCGCTCAAGCTTGGCCTGCTGGTCGGGCTCGCAGGCGATCACATAGCTGCGTCCCAGCAGGGTGATGTCGGTGGTCGGACGCGAGGCGTCGGTCATCTGGGGGCTCCGGGTCGGCCTTCGGGACGGCTGCCGCGCGCCCCGGTGGCCCGATGCGTTAACATCCATGGCAGGAAAGGTCTTGGACCTCACTATAAGAGAGCCCTTCCGGGGCGGTCAACGCGCCGCCCTCTCCCGGGGCTCTGTCATGCCCGCTGCCAGTACGGATCTTCCCATGTCACTGATCAACGAACGCCAGGATTTCTCGACCATCGCCGACCTCTTCCTGCTGCATGGCAGCATGCAGTCGCCGGCCTTCCTCGACGGACGGCTCTGCGCCGGCCTGGCCATGCAGGACCTCTCCGCCGAGGCCTGGCTGGAGGAGGTATGCCTGGCGCTGGGGGTCGAGCAGCCCCGCGACGAGCCCTCCGCCGAGCGTTTCCTGGGCTGGCGCCGCCAGACCCTGGATGCCCTGGCCGCCAGCGAGCTCGGCTTCGAGCCGCTGCTCCCCGATGACCTCTTCTCCCTGGCCGAGCGCGCCCGGGGGCTCAAGGAGTGGACGCTCGGCTTCATGGAGGTGATCCAGGACGCCGGTGACGCGCCGCGCCAGGCCTGGTCCCCGGCGCTGCGGGAGGCGGTGGAGGACCTCGAGGGCATCGCCGCCATGGAGACCGATCTGGAGGAGAGCGCCGAGAACGAGGGGGACCTCTTCGCCCTCACCGAGCATGTGCGCATGGCCGCCATGCTGCTCTACACCGAGCAGCACCCCGGCAGGCCCCAGGTCGAGAACGCCGAGAGCGATACCCGCCACTGACCCCTTCCTTCGAGCCCAGCCAGAGGAGTCTGCATGCTGCCCGATATCCTGCCCCGCCCTGCCCCCATCACCAACGAGGAGTACCGGGCCCGGCGGCGCGCCCTGATGGACGCCCTGCCCGCCGACAGCGCCGTGCTGCTGCCCGGTGCCTCCCTTGTCACCCGCTCCCGCGACAGCGAGTTCCCCTTCCGCCAGGACAGCGACTTCCACTACCTGAGCGGCTTTCCCGAGCCCGACGCCCTGCTGCTGCTGCTGCCGGGGCGGGCCGAGGGCGAGTGCGTGCTCTTCTGCCAGGACCGCAACCCGCTGATGGAGGCCTGGACCGGCATTCGCCTGGGGGCCGAGGGGGCCGTGCGGGAGCACGGCGTGGACCAGGCCTTCGAGAATACGGAGCGCGGCGAGCGGCTGGAAGCGCTGCTCGACGGGCGGCGCACCCTCTACCTGCCGCTGGACAGCGTCGAGGCCATGGCCATTGCCGAAGAGGTCCGCGGCGCCCTGATGGCCAGGGTGCGCCGGGGTGCCTGCCCGCCGGAGGCGCTGGCCGATGTGGCACCGTTGATTCACGAGGCCCGGCTGATCAAGAGCGAGGGGGAGCTGGCGCTGCTGCGCCATGCGGGAGCGATCTCCGCCCGAGCCCACCGGCGGGCCATGTGCGCGGCACGCCCGGGGCTCGCCGAGTACCACCTCCAGGCGGAGCTGGAGCATGAGTTCCGCTGGCAGGGCGGCAGCGGGCCGGCCTACGCCAGTATCGTCGGTGGCGGCGCCAACGCCTGTGTGCTGCACTACATCGAGAACCGCGCCCCCCTGCGTGATGGCGACCTGGTGCTGATCGATGCCGGCGCCGAGTTCGACCTCTACGCCGGCGACATCACCCGCACCTTCCCGGTCAACGGCCGCTTCAGTGAGCCTCAGCGGGCCCTCTACGAGCTGGTGCTTAGGGTGCAGGAGCAGGCCGTGGCGGCGGTCCGCCCCGGCGTGACCCTGGCGGCGCTGCACGATGGCGTGGTGCGCGGGCTCACCGAGGGGCTGATCGGCCTGGGGCTTCTCGAGGGCGAGGTGCAGGCGCGCATCGATGACGAGAGCTACCGGCGCTTCTACCTCCACTCCACCTCCCACTGGCTGGGGCTGGACGTCCACGATGTCGGCGCCTACCGCCAGGGCGGCGAGCCGCGTGCCCTGAAGCCGGGCATGGTGCTGACCGTGGAGCCCGGCCTCTACGTGCCTGCCGATGACGACATTCCCGAAGCCTTCCGCGGCATCGGCATCCGTATCGAGGATGACGTGGTGGTCACCGCCGACGGCCACGAGGTGCTGACGGCCGGCGTGCCCAAGGCCGTGGAAGAGATCGAGGCGCTGATGGTGAAGAAGTGATCCCATTCCGAGGGCGGTGAATTGGCATTATGTAAATTACATTATGATTCTTTCGTGGCGGAGATGAGATGAACAGAACCGACAGGCGCTCGGGGAGTGCTCCCGCCAGCGCGGATATCGCCATCGTCGGCGGGGGACTGGTGGGTGCCAGCCTGGCCTGCGCCCTGGCCCCGCTGATCGAGCGGCAGGCCCTCTCGGTGGCGGTCATCGAGGCGGCGCCGATCCTGGAGCTGGCCAGCGCTCCCTTCCAGCCCAGCTTCGATGCCCGGGCCAGCGCCATCGCCCGGGGCTCGGCGGAGCACTTCGCCGGCATGGGGCTCTGGTCCGCCATGGCCGAGCAGGCGGCGCCGATCCGCACCATCCACGTCAGCGAGCGGGGGCGCTTCGGTGCTACCCGGCTGACCGCGGAGGAGCTGGGGGTCGAGGCCCTGGGTCATGTGATTCCCAACGCCTGGATGGGGCGAGTGCTGCATCGGCGCCTGGCCGAGCTGCCCATCGCCTGGCACTGCCCGGCCAGGGTGGAGGAGATCGTGCCGACGGCGGGCGGCCACCGGCTGACCCTCTCGGACGGCGAGCACCTCCAGGCCGGGCTTACCGTGCTGGCGGACGGCGGCCGCTCCGGCCTCAAGGAGCGACTCGGCATCGCCAGCGACAGCCAGCCCTATGACCAGGTGGCCCTGATTGCCAGCGTCGAGCTGAGCCGGCCCCACAGGGGCGTGGCCTGGGAGCGCTTCACGCCGGAGGGGCCCATCGCCCTGCTGCCCCTGGCCGGCAACACCATGGAGCTGGTCTGGACCCACCCGCTGGGCGCCGAGCAGCGTCGGCTGGCGCTCTCCGACGGTCGGCCACCTGCACAGATAATGAAAACCCCGTAAAACAGCTGCTTTACGGGGTTTTCACATGATACGTAATAGATTTTGTTTGGTTACCTTTCACAGAGATTCGTATCGAACTGTATTGGAATACTTAATACTCACGTCTGCATTTGTCTTAGCTACGCTTCGTATCCTATACTTGTAATATCAACATAATTCGGCTGACAATCTTTGAAGCCAGTGCCTTGGCCTTAACCGGATTGCTTAGTTCGTATCTGTTTTTTGCACACAGCATTTTTTCTATGGCGTCATGCACGGCATCCTCGGATAGGGCCACATCGCGTAGAATCCTATAAGCTTGCTGAAAAAGCGCGTCCCGGTTTTTCAAATACACGCTTTCTACTTGTTTGCATGACCCGCGGCACCCTCAACAACTGCGCCCACGGCGTCACCCCCTGGAACACC
>ERZ1032852.351-NODE-351-length-11545-cov-8.679373_pt1 | contig 11545 bp, 12 predicted proteins | sample MGYA00516689_ERZ1032852 | MGnify/ENA primary metagenome ERZ1032852 (study PRJEB33719, sample SAMN04262499) | wastewater metagenome | biome: rural village; feature: composting latrine chamber; material: composting feces with ash | place: El Salvador | collected...
GTTGTTGGTGAGCCCGCTACTGGCGGCGATCAACGGGTTCTTGAGGGGTATCCCCGCGAATGTTGTTTCTAAATTAACCATGTGCTAACGAATGTTTTTCAATTTTCTTGCCAAACAATGAATGCCGATGGAGCCGGAGCCTGCTCACGATTTTCCAAGTTGCATTCTATCTTTCACAAAAATAGGTATTAAAATTGATAAAATCGATACCTTATCCTGAAAATAAATAACTCGACGGCAGCTGAGGCTTACTCGCCGGGCTATTTTTACCGTTCCCCGAATAACACCGTGCCCAAGCGCACCATCGTGCTTCCCTCTTCGATGGCGGTGGTATAATCGCCGGACATCCCCATCGAGATCTCTTTGAAAGCCGGGGTGTCAGAGAAGTAGTCTGTCTTCCATTCGTCGAACAGCGACTTCAATCGCCGGAATTCATCCCGCACCTGCTCCTCGTTATCGGTGTAGGTGGCCATCCCCATCACACCCGCCAACTGCACGTGGGAATATTCTTTCCACGCGCCGGTACTTAACAAGCGGCGGCACTCGTCGGGAGTGAAACCCGACTTGGTATCCTCTTCGGCAATATGGATTTGCAGCAAGCAGGGAATTACCCGGTTATTCGCGGCCCCCTGTTTATTGATCTCCCGCATCAGCCGTTCACTGTCTAAACTGTGTACAAGCGAGATGAACGGGGCAATCTGTTTCACCTTGTTGCGTTGCAAGCCTCCAACGAAGTGCCACTCAATATCAGCGGGAAGCTCTTGTTGTTTCACTACGAGTTCCTGCACGCGGCTCTCCCCGAAAAGGCGCTGACCCGCGGCGTACGCTTCCAAGATTGTCTCGTTTGAATGAAACTTGGAGACGGCCACCATCTTCACCCCGGGCGGGATAGATTTTCGCAACGCGTTTACTTGGGAAGACACGCTCATCACTCCTCCTCCTTTGCTTTTTTCTCCGAGTAGGGAAAAACGTCCATGATGGCCGTCTCCACTACCGAAGCAGTATCGTAGTCGATCATCGTCTTCTTCATCTCCACCTCCACGATCTCCACTGCCTCTTTCAGCGTGGAAGCTTGTACCAGCATGTTGACTGCCGTTTTCTTTTCCGAACCGCTCTTCTCGTCCAACGTGATAAAGTAGAGCTTTGCCCGGTAGTAGCGGTCGCCCGTCTCGTTAAAGAACGATTCCGCGTATTTTACCCGCTTGATATCCGACACCGAGAATTCCCCGGAGATGAACGGTTTCATCTCTTCGATGATCCTCGCCTCCGCTTCGGTAAACGACAACGCGTCCACCAGGTAAGGCTCCGTCACGCTCTTCTGCATGCCGGTCTCCAGCATCTTGTCGTATTTAATCTTGCACTCGAACCAATTATACATAGTAAATCTTGTTTATTTTCAAGGCCCCATCCCGCTCGGGACACAGGTCGCGCGTAACCGCTTTTCACGTGCTGTCACGCGGTGCAAAGGTACAAAAAAAATCAGGGATGCATCCCATCGATTTACCCAAAAGGAAAGCCTTTCGCGATGCCCCCTACCGGTCATATAAAGAGATCACGCGTTAAAACCAATGGATATTACACGAGAAGGGGCTGGTTGGCTCCTTGTTTCCCTTCGCTTTATACCGTCCGTTTCACGAAAAATTAATATTTTTGCTGTTTATTTAAATCAAATGGTAGGAACCCTTGTAAATACAGCGGCGGTGATTGGTGGCGGGATCATCGGTTTGCTCTTGAAAAAGAGGATGCCGGAACGCGTCACCACCATCTATTTCCAGGCGATTGGCCTGTTCACGCTGGCCATCGGCGCGGCCATGGCCATCGAGATGGAACGAATACTCATCGTGGTGGCCAGCTTGGCCATCGGCTCCCTGCTGGGGGAGTGGGCCGACCTTGAACGGGGTGCCGAACGGATGAGCGAGCAGCTCAAGAACCGGTTCCGCGTGGGCAGCGAACGATTCACCGAGGGGCTCGTGACCGCGTTCCTTCTTTTCTGCGTGGGCTCGATGACCGTGGTAGGCACCATCCAAGAGGGAACGGAGGGGTCGCCCGACCTGCTCTTCACCAAATCGCTCATGGACTTCTTCTCGGCCATCTTGCTTACCTCTGCCTTTGGGGTAGGAGTCATCTTTTCCGCGCTGCCCCTCTTTATTTTCCAGGCTTCGCTCACCCTTCTCGCGAAATACGCCGCTACCTTTTTCACCGACGACATTATCGTGGGGCTGACCAGCACGGGCGGCATCTTGTTGATCGGGCTGGGAATAAACATCCTCCGGATTAAAGAGCTCCGGGTCATGAACATGCTCCCCTCGCTGGTGATTGTAGTACTGCTCCTTTGGATTTTCAGGTAAATTCCTTTGCCATGCCCCGCGTGTTATGAAGAAAAGAGATGACAAGTTAGGATTGTGGTTGCTGGTCTTCGTGGCTATCGGGTCGATGGTCGGGTCGGGGATTTTTAATTCCCCGAAAGACCTTATCGGGGTAGCCAATCCCCAGGGCACCCTGCTCACGTGGATCATCGGGGGAGCCGGGGCGTTGATGCTGGCCTTGGTATTCGTCTACCTGGCAGGCCGTAAGCCGGAACTAAAGAGCGGCGTGTATGCCTATGCCCGCGACGGTTTTGGCGACTACATGGGCTTCAACTCAGCCTGGGGCTACTGGTCGGTCGGCTGGCTCGGCAACGTGAGCTACCTGGCCCTTTTCTTTAAAACGCTGAACGACCTGTTGGGCGAACAAGCTCTTTCTCCCATCCAATCCTTTCTCATCGGGTCGGCCATCCTTTGGTTCTATTATTTCATCCTGATGTCGGGCGTAAAGGAAGGAGCCATTCTCAACTTCATCGTGACGGCTGCCAAGCTGATTCCCATCGTGCTGATCATCGTGTTGGCCCCTTCAATCTTCAACCGGGAACTATTTAATATTCCAGAATGGCAGTGGGAGCTTGCCTCCACCGGCGCTTCAACAACGCCCGCGCGGCAGGTGGGCAGCGCGATGGCGGTCGTGCTGTGGTGTTTCGTGGGGATAGAAGCCGCCTCCGTGTTATCGGGCAGGGCCAGAAAGCAGAAAGCGGTGCGTACCGCCACCATCATCTCCACCTTATTTGTTTTAGGGATATACATGCTCATCACGTTGGCGGCGATGGGCAGCGTGCCCGCGGTGGAATTAGGCGCGTCAGAAACCCCGCTTGCCTTGGTACTTGAGCGCACCGTCATTGGGGCCGCGGGAGGGACAATCATCAAGCTGGGGATCATGGTGTCGGTATTAGGTGCCAGCCTGTCGTGGATACTGCTATCGGTAGAGACCATGTACGCTGCCGCCCGCGACGGCGTGATGCCCCGTCGCTTGGCGAAAGTGAACGCGAAAGGAACGCCGGTCAACGCGCTCCTGCTCACGCAATGCTTCACACAGGTTTTCCTTCTCTCCATCCTCTCACCAAGCCTGAACGAAACCTACCTCGCTGCCATCACCATAGCCACCACGCTCGTGTTGATTCCCTACCTTCTCTCCTCGCTTTACGCGGTAAAGACGGCGATTCAATACAAGAAAGAGGAAAAAACACACCGCAATCTGGTTATCGCCTTGCTCGGCACGCTCTATTCAGGCTACGTGATCTACGCGGTGGGGATTCAATACCTGTTCCTTTCAGTGCTTTTTTATGGTATTGGTTCACTTTTATTCCTTCAAGCGAAAAAGGAGAAAAGAGAACGCCCCAAACCGTGGGAGTGGGCCGTTATTATCTTGTTGCTATCCGGCTCGGTATGGATTACCGTACGCGTCCTGACCGGGAAGATCGTTTTTTAACCCTATACCGAAAAGAGGCCACCCGCGGGCAGCCTCCTTGCAATCAACCGGTAAAGTGATATTACCTGTTGAAGGTATACCGTAACGTGGCACCGAAGCGCGGCGGATACCCCCGCTGCACGAACGTGTTCGTCTCTTCAGTCGTCATATCTTTAGCTTCAAACAAGAAAGAGTGGTATTTCGTGCTAAAGAGGTTTTCTACCCAACACTCTAATGCAAAAGCCCCCTTCTCTGCTGCAAGGCTTGCATTGGTCAACCCGTAAAAGGGCTGGTAGAGCTCTTGCCCATTCGCGTCTTTGTTCGATTCGGTCCAGTAGATACGTCCTACTCCCTTGTACTGCACGTTGGCCACGAGGCGGTCGATAAAGGACCCGTAAGGCAGGTGATGCACGTAGCTGGCTCCCAAGCTTAACGTGTGCCGGGGAGCGAAAGGTACATGGTTACCGGCATAGCTTCGAATCGTATCGCCATCAATTACATCCTCGGTTTCGTAATTAACAAAACGGGCATCGGCAAAGCCGTACTCGGCAAAGAGGGAAAGGTTGTTTACCGGCACGTATCTCAAGCTCAACTCGATCCCCTTGCTTTCCGACTCCCCCGCGTTGGCGATGGTGCGCCCCGAGGTGCCCTCGCTCACCAGTTTCGTGATCTGCAGGTTATCCACGCGGGTGTAAAAAAGCGCGTAAGTAAGAGAAAGTTTCCTGTCCAGCATCTCGTAGCGGCCGCCCAGTTCGTAGGTCCAACTGGTCTCCGGATCGTACGAAACCTGCTCCTCCACGGTCGGCCCGTCTCCCCTGGGGGGTATTTGAGGGACAGGGATGTTAGGAGGTATCTGTGCAAACACGTTTCGCATTAACGACTCGGAAAGCGCCGATTGCAACACTTCGGAAAAGACCTGCTCGTTATACCCCCCTGTCTTGTATCCTTTTGACGCCGACAGGTAGATCTGCGAGGTAGGTGAAAACTGGTATTTCAGCGCGAATTTGGGCAGTATATTCCAGAATTCTTTACGGAAAGAGTCTTCCAATAGCGTGTCTCCCTCGATAAACCGGGGTGGTATCGGCATGGGCGTCTGAAACTCCATGTTGATATCTCCCCCGTCACTCTCGGTGAAGTAATCGAGGCCCGTGTGTTCATAATCGAACCGGATACCGGCCGTGCCCGAGAATCCCTCCACCCCAAAGAGATCTTCGAGCGTGGACTGGTGGAATAACGCTGCCCCGCGCGATGGCTTGGTATATATCCCCGGGAGGTCTATCCGGTCATTCGCGTACACCATGCGCAAGGGAGCACCAAAGGTTAACATCATTTGATCCAGCTGACCTTGCAATACCCCTATCATATCTTCCTTGAGGGCGACCGCGGTATTTACCTCCCGGCGGTCATAAAAACCGAAGGCGCCCACCACCCAGCGGTAGCGGCCTTGCAAGTCCGATTTCACGGTGATCTCTTGACTCACGGAGCGTTGATCTTGCTTTTGATTGATGGAGAAGACCGACTTGGGACTGTAGTCTTGGTCCATCTTCATATCGTCCTTCAAGTACTGGAAGCCGGTGGTGGAGTGGATGCTGTATCCCTCTCCGGTGTAGCTCAACGACAGCCCGTTGGTGAACAAGTGGCGGTCGTAGCTCGACGGCTCGTTAAAGCTCGCGGCCGTGGAGTCGATATGCATGTACGGGAATGCTCCACCGGACACCCAGTCGTAGTTACCGAACAACATCGCCTTGAACGAGGGCGAAGCCTGCCATTCGAACTTGACCCGTGCCCCGGCGTTCTCGGAAGCATCCACCTTCTCGCCGGTATGGCTGTTCATGAAATAACCGTCGTCCCGTTTGTAATACGCGGCGGCCGAGAGGCCCACGTTATCACCTATTTTCCGGTAGTCGGACCCTTTTGCCGAGAACTGCCCGTGGTTTCCACCGCTCACCATCAGCCGGGTGCCTTGATAGGTGAGGGGCGACAAGGTATACATGTTCACGATGCCCCCGATAGCGTTTCTCCCGTAGAGGGTTCCTTGCGCCCCGCGGAGCACTTCGACCCGTTGGATATCTTGGAACTCGAAGTCGAACGCCGAAGGGTTAAAGCTGGGCACGTCATCCACGTAGAGGCTCACGGTTTGTGACCCGAGGCGCGCCCCGATACCGCGGATATAAATGGGGGTAGAGACTTTGGACCCGTAAGTGGGTATAAAAAAGTTCGGGATGTACGCGCTCAACTCCGGGAGCGATTCGATCCGGCTATCCTGTAACTGTTTAGGAGAAACGACGGATACCGCGGTGGGCAAGTTTCTCAGCTCGTTGGTCTCCTTCACGGAGCTACTCACCACCACCTCGTTCAGGTAATACACTTTTAGCGTATCCAACGGGGTTTCGTCATTTACCGGTTTGATTTCATCCGGCAAAGCAAGAAGAGAACTGCAAATAAAAAGAGCAGCGACTAGTATTTTCTTCATCGTGTCTGTTATATATTGTAATAAGCGTAATTTTCGTGCCTGTTTCCGAGAACACGCGGAATTTGAATAACAGCTACAAAGGAAGATGAAAATGCACCATCCGTCAATCACCACAATTAGTGATTTTTTTCACTAATAGAGAGGTACACGTTTTGTCGGGATCGAACTCAACCCGTGATTCCTTGTTATAGCTATAGATAAAAACGACAAGCAATGAAAAAAGCCCTTCTTATCGTAGACGTACAGAATGATTTTTGTCCCGGTGGTGCATTGGGAGTGAAAGACGGTGACAAAGTGGTACCGGTGATTAACGGGATCATGGATAAATTCGATTTGGTGCTTGCCTCCCGGGATTGGCACCCCGAAGAATCGGTGCATTTCGAGAAATGGCCGTTGCACTGCGTGGCGGGTACCCCCGGGGCAGAGTTTCATCCCGATTTGGATACCGGGAAAATCGACCTGGAGCTCAGGAAAGGAACGGGTAACAAAGACGATGGGTATTCCGCCTTCGAGGCTACCAACGTGTCTCTTCCCGATTACCTGAAAGAGAATGAAGTAAAAGCCCTGTATGTATGTGGCCTAACAACCGATTATTGCGTGAAGGCCAGTGCCCTCGACGCGGTGAACATGGGAATCCACGCGTATGTAATTACCGATGCCATCGCCGCGGTAAACGCCCAACCGGGTGACGACAAAAAAGCCTTGAACGAGATGTACGCGAACGGATGTGTTTTGGTGACGTCCGAAGAGGTATGACTATAAGTCTTCCCGCGAATTACCGTTTTTGTTTCTCAAAATAAGATGTTATTTTGCTATATTTGCTGAATGGAAAAAGATATCTCTTTACGTTCGGTTAACGTTACGCGCTATATCGTGCCCTTGCGCGAAGGGGGCTCGTTGCCCGCGCTGGCGGAGGCGGACGACGGGTTCAAGTACGTGCTGAAGTTCCGCGGCGCGGGGCATGGCACCAAAATGCTGGTCTCTGAACTGCTGGGTGGCAAGATAGCCTCGGCACTGGGATTAAAGATACCCGAACTGGTATTTGCATACTTGGACGACGACTTCGGACGTACCGAAGGAGACGAAGAGATTCAAGACCTCCTGAAAGGAAGCGAGGGGCGCAACCTCGGGTTGCATTATCTTTCGGGAGCAATCGCGTACGACCCTACCCTACCCATTGATCCCTTGCTGGCTTCAAAAATCGTGTGGCTGGATGCTTTTACCACCAACATCGACCGCACCTTCAACAACACCAACTTGCTATGGTGGCACCGCGAACTGTGGGTTATCGACAATGGCGCGTCGTTCTATTTCCACCACTCGTGGAACGACTTCGAACGGCATGCTCTCAACCCGTTCCCGCACGTGAAAGACCACGTGTTACTGCCGTGGGCATCCATGCTCGAGGAAGCGGACAACTTCGCGCACGAGGCCCTCTCCCCAGGCCTATTAGAAGAGATTGTCGCCCTTATCCCTGACGACTGGTTACAATGGAACCACACGGAAGAAACTGCCGACGAGATCCGTGGCGTGTATCTTAAGCACTTGACAACCCGTTTACAGCATTCCCGTAACTTTCTAAATCAAGCCAGCCATGCAAGAGGATAAATTATACCACTACGCCGTTATTCGACTGGTACCAAGGGTAGAACGGGAAGAGTTTTTCAATATCGGCCTAATTCTTTTTTCTAAAAATGAAAAGTACATTCGATTCGAGTACCATCTCTGTCCCGAGAAGTTCCGGCTGATGCATTCCGAGGCGGGGTATAACGATGTGATTGAAAGCCTCGAAACACATCGCCACATCGCGTACGGCACTTCAGGACATGGTCCCATCGCGGAACTTGATATCCCCGAGCGGTTCCGGTGGCTCACGGCGGTACGCAGCTCCATCATCCAGGTATCCCCTACCCGAACCGGAAAAACATCCGATCTGGATAAAACATTCGAACGATTATTCGAAGAACTGGTAAAATAACCATCTAACAGCAAATATAGAGATGAAACGAACATTTTCGTTAAGCGATGAACAGAAGACAAACTTGTTTGGATTATGTCGTCGCGAGAAAATGTCTAATTTTAATGAACCAATAAAATTCTACGTGTGTTTTTTATTCTTATCGGTATCGGTACGATCGTGCTCTATATCTTTGACCAAATCAACACCCTCAGCCTTGTGCTTAACTGTGGAGTGGCGATTTTGGGAGTAATCACGACAACGAAAAACATATGATTTAATTGTTTGGAAAGAACTGACAGCCAATTACCCTTTGAAAATAAAATAGACCGCTAATACCAAAAACAGGAAGCCGACAAGATGGTTCCACTTCAGTACCGTTTGGAAGGCAAGGGAAGAAAAAACGACAAATACTACCAACGTGATTACCTCCTGAATCACTTTCAACTGCACGAGCGAAAAGTTTCCGCCGTTTCCTTCAAACCCGATCCGGTTCGCGGGAACCTGAAAGCAGTATTCAAAAAAGGCGATAAGCCAGCTAAAAACAATGATGCCGAAAAGCGAAAGCTTGTTGAACCATGAATATTCGGCCAGCTTCAAATGGCCGTACCAAGCGAATGTCATGAAAACATTTGAAAGAACCAGAAGCCCGATCGTGAGAAGAGAATTCATTGCAATACCTTAAAAAATATTTGCTGCAAAAATAATGATTATTTCCGGATACTTTCTTCTCGTGTCATTATTCCGGTGATCGGTACTTGAAAAACAAGCTACTTCCAGACAAGGGAAACAGAGGTGGTGCCACGATTAACGTCCAAAGGCGAGTTCACTCACGGGCTTCACGCCAATGCCGGGCAGGTCGGAAGCAATGATCTTCCCGTTTTCGAGTGTAGCCCCCTCGAAACAATCGTTACCAATCAATAATGCTCCATCAAGATCGGCAAAATCCATCCCGGCATAGAGCTGTGCCGCGGCCGATATAGCACAGGAGGTCTCCGTCATGCAGCCCATCATTACCTTCATCCCCAACGTTTCTGCAAGCTTCCGCATTTTCCACGCTTCGTGCATGCCGGTGCACTTCATCAGCTTGATATTGATGCCTGAAAATACCCCTTTCAATCGTTCCACGTCCGATAGACGCTGCACCGACTCGTCCGCGAAGATAGGGAGGGGACTCGCTTCCGTGAGTCGTGCGATATTATCAAGAACCAGCTTGGGCATGGGCTGCTCCACCATCACCACCCCTTTCTCCTTCATCCAGGAAATCATGTCCAGTGCCTCGTGCCAATCGTGCCACCCTTGGTTGGCATCCACCGCCAGCGGCAAGTCGGTCACCGACCGGATGGTTTCGATCATTCGCTTGTCATCGTCTCCACCTACCTTTACTTTCAGGATGTTAAAACGTCCCAAGGCCTCACGGGTTTTCTCGCGCACCACTTCGTCGTTGTCAATGCCGATGGTAAAGGTAGTATCGGGCACCGCTGTTTTATCCAACCCGTACATCTTGTACCAGGGCGCGCCAATCATTTTCCCCACGAGGTCGTGCAACGCGATATCGACGGATGCTTTTGCCGCCGTGTTATGAATCGCGATCCCGTCCACGTACGATACGATTTCCTCTACACGAGTGGGATCAGGAAAGGACGACAGGTTTACCTTCTTCAGGAATTCGATGACCGATGCTTGTGTTTCTCCCAGGTAAGGCGGCAATGAAGCCTCACCATACCCTTCCAACCCGTCGTATTCGATTTTAGCGAGTACAACCGGGGTCGTTGTCCGGGAGAATCCCGAGATGGTGAAACGGTGGTTCAATTGCAGGTCGTGAGGAGTCCAAGATAATTTCATCGTGCAGGTTGATAGCGATCGATTATTCGTTTGGCACGGAGATAGCGGTTCGCGTTAAACTCGTCGTAAAGTGGGTCGGCAGGGTCAAAACTGTTTACACGAACATAGTCCGAGGCATGAATAAACCGCTTATCTCCCATGTATATACCCACGTGGACTACCTTCTCACCGGGATTATCGGCCGTCGCCTTTGACCCGAAAAAGAGCAAGTCGCCCGGCAAGGCATTGCCGAAATTAGCAACAGAATCAACAAATTTTCCCTGCATCACCTGTTGCGACGCGTCACGCGCGAGGACAATGCCGTGCATGAGATAAACCTGCTGGGTGAATCCACTGCAGTCGAGCCCCTTGGAAGAGGCACCCCCCCAGAGGTAAGGTATGCCCGTGAACTGCATCGCGCTCTTTACAACACTCTCTCCCGTTAGCTGGATCTCTTTAAGCCATTCATCCACGGTCACCGCGTCTGCCTTGCTCACGTATGCTGTTCGCCCATCCGGGTAACGGGCCTTGAAGTATTGTCCCTCCGCGGAATGAATAACTAATGTATTTCCCATCACCAGGTCGGAAACAGGAAGGGAATGGGCGTCCGGCTTTTCCATGGCACGCGCGTAAAGGACAGTAACAATGAGTTTGGGTTCATGAAGGTAATCGTCGTACTCCTGCCCGGAGACGGGTTGGATTGAACCATTCATCCATCCTGTATATTTATCCGGTGTTTGTACCCTACGCCATTCTCCCTCTTCTTCAAGGATTCTCACCGGCGTGCCAAGCAGTGCTTGAGACACCAGTTCAGAACTATGCCGGGGTTCGGACCGCATGTTGGCGACCGAGTTATAAATTATTCCTTTTATCTTTTTCATTGTTGTCGTTGTTATCAAATAAAAAGTAAATAATACAGTCCCCGTTACACGTAGGCCTCAAACTGTCCTATAGTTCTCTAATCCAAATATTCCTGAATGCAACTTCGGTTCCGTGATCTTGCAACATCAAAGGCAAACGCCCATGAGCATTATACTTAGGGTAACCGATATACTCGGTGGTTCCTTGTAAGATATAGTTGTTTTGTATAAGAATACCGTTCAACACCACCGTGATCATTGCCGGTGCTTCCAGTTTACCATCAGTTCCAAAACGAGGAGCTTTCCAGTAAATATCATATACTTGCCATTCACCATTTTTAGTATACGCGTTTGCTAACGGGGCTTGTTGTTTGTATATACTCCCGACCATCCCGTTAACGTACGTGTCATTATTGTCGCCATCCAGTACTTGCACCTCGTATCTCGACTGCAAGAAAATTCCACTATTACCGCGGTTTTGGCCGGAATGATTTTCTGGAGCGGGTGATTTAAACTCGATGTGTAGTTGCACGTCGCCAAAATGTTGCTTCGTTTTGATGCCGCCCGCTCCTGGCACAACCGTCATCTCTCCATTACGAATAGCTTAGAAGATCGGAAGAGCGGTTCAGCAGGAATGCCGAGACCGATCTCGTA
>ERZ1032852.352-NODE-352-length-11532-cov-5.467021_pt1 | contig 11532 bp, 6 predicted proteins | sample MGYA00516689_ERZ1032852 | MGnify/ENA primary metagenome ERZ1032852 (study PRJEB33719, sample SAMN04262499) | wastewater metagenome | biome: rural village; feature: composting latrine chamber; material: composting feces with ash | place: El Salvador | collected...
CAGCAGGAAGTTCTGGACCGAGAACATCGCCTTCTTCATCTCGCCGGCGTAGCGCCTACGGCGCACGCGACTTTACCGAAGCGATGAACGTACTTATCCGCTCTCTACTGGTGGGACTGGGCATAGGGTTTCTGATACTTATTCTTCAGCAACCGATAGGCAAACTGGCCGTTACACTGATAAAAGCGGACGACGCACAGATAAGCACACACGTTTATACATACTACAAGATAGCCGTGTGGAGTGCGCCTGCCGTGCTGGGTACTTATGCTTTTAAAGGCTTTTTCATAGGTATGCAAAATGCACAAACACCGATGATCATAGCTATCATCAACAATCTGCTCAATATAGGACTCAGCTTAATGTTTGTGGTGGGATTTGGCATGAAAGTTGACGGTATTGCTCTGGGCACAATGCTCTCTCAGCTTATCACATTTATATTATGTATAGTGATGTGGCAAAAGCTATACGGACGCCTGCGCAAATATACCAACCTGCAAACGGTGTTTGACCCCCATGCAATACGTATGTTTTTCAAAGTAAACGGCGATGTGTTTGTTCGCACATTCCTGCTCACACTTGTTACCACCTTCTTCACATTTGTATCGGCACAGATGGGCGACATGATACTTGCTGCCAATGCGCTGTTGATGCAATTCTTTATGTTGTTTTCTTACTTTATGGACGGGTTTGCATATGCAGGCGAAGCATTGACAGGGCGTTACATAGGCGCTCGCAATCCATATCTGTTGCGACATATGCTGAGAAGGATATTCTTCTGGGGTTTGATGGTTAGCGCTGTGTCGTCAATTCTATATATATTTTTCCCCACACAGATACTACACATCCTCACCAACGATGTGGAAGTGATTGAAACAACCAAGACGTTTATCTTCTGGACGGTGCTCATCCCTCTCACCGGCTTTGCCGCATTCCTGTGGGATGGCATTTTTATCGGTGCCACCGCCTCCAAAGAGATGCGCAACGCAATGATATTTTCGTCCATCACTTTCTTTGCCACATACTACATTGCCACTCCGCTGTGGGGCAACAACGGGCTGTGGCTTTCGTTTATTCTATACCTTGTGGTGAGAGGGCTGACTCAAACCGTGTGGGCGAAGAAAGCTCTGTTTAGAAGTTTTGATAACGAAAAGGGAGTAGAGCAAAAACTTTCTGCCACTCAATAGGCAGAAAGGAATGAAGCCGCTGCCGAAAAGGTATCTTCAAAAGCTTTGTTGACTGCCGAGGTATCTTTTTCGTTGTGTGGGAAAGGATTCTCGTGGCTATATGCAAAAGGGAAGTCTTGTAGCTTGATGCTCTGCACGGCATTGTGCCGCCCCATTGCCTGTTGCACGCCAAAATATGGAATCACCACATCCTTCGACAATGCGATGCCGCTTATACGATTGAGCGACGATTCAAAAAAGCGCTCGCGCTCATCTCTGTATCGCGAAGGCGAAATCATTTTCCAAAACGATGCAAACACGGTATCGCGCAGCCATAGCGATTTTGGTTCGTGTCCAAAAAAGTATATATAATATTGTCGTAGTTTGCTAAACGCCAGCCTGTCCATAATGCTGCGAGACACGCCCGACATGGAGCTAAAGATGCTGCCGCCGCAAAACATAAACAGACGAGAATCGGCAAAAAGGTTTTTCTGATTGTCCATCAATGCAATCTGAGACAAGAATGCTCCGATGGAGTATGCAAATATATTGATGCCCGCCCCTTCCTTAAAAAGCGGATGCCTGCCATCTTTGATTTCCTCAAAAAGTTGTATCATATCCAGCAATGTCTGCTTGCCCGAGAGATAAAAGCGGTCGGGATGCTCGCTGAGTCGGTTGCTCAGCGCCACATTTGCAAAACTCATAGTGCGATCGCTTCGAAAACGCTCCTTGCGCACATTCATCACCTTAGTCATATCCCTTGGGTTAGACCATGTGTGAGGTGCTCTGTTCATATGATAGGCAATGGGGAAAAGTATGACAGGCACGCCAACATGTTTGGCAAGATACTCAGCCCAGGTCAGATACTTATTCCACGAACGCTCGTTGAGTCCGTGCAACAATAATATGGCATTGTCATACCTGTCAGCACCGCCGGGCAGAAATACGGGATACTTAAAAATAAGATTCTCGGCAATGCCTGCATCTGATGATGAAAATATATTTAATCGCTTCTCATCTGGCAACTTGCTGGTGAAGTCAAAGAATCGAATTCGCACTCCCGAATCCTTCACATCGCAATTTTTACCCAAATCAAAACAGCTGTTCAGTTGTGAATATCGTTCTCTATAGTTCATTGTGATTTTAATTTTCCACAAATGAACATCCATTTTGTTTTTTCTGCAAATAATTGGGAAAAACGCCCCTGCGATGGGACAAATACTGACATGAGGGGTGAAATTCGTTATACAGGGACGAAAAAAGCATATCAAAAACAGCATTTCTTTGGATAATCTTCAATAAAAAATCTAACTTTGCATCCACTGAAAAGACAAACTATCACGAATGTTTAAAAAAATACCTGCATATCTTTATGAGAAGAGCAACAGCATTAAGCTGATTGTTTTTACCGCCCTCTTTGCGCTGGTATTTATTAATGTGTTTGAACCCTTCAACTCGCGCAACTGGTACCCCGGCGTTTCCGACATCAAATATTTTATTTTCTCAAGCCTCATCATTCTCACCGGTATGCTGGTGGTGGTTATCAGTCGGGTTATTCTCACAGCGTTTGCCAAAAAGCGTGATGTACTCTACTGGCATTTTGCCGCTTTCATTCTTGCAGAGATTGTGGCAATGGCTATTTTTTATACCCTCTTCGGAAAGTTTATCCCCAAAGATGGTATTGAGCGCGAGATAACAGAGATTTTTGAACAAAGCATTACCAACACGACACTCATCCTGCTACTCCCCTACGCCATATCATGGCTATACTTTTCGTGGCGCGAAAAGAGTGCCATACTTGCCGATATTGAGAACAGCAAAGCAGGCGACATTCGTTCCAAAAGCCTTATTGCTTTTCCCGATGAGAAGGGCGACCTTAAGATTTCAATAATGCTTGACAATCTGCTCTACATAGAGTCGGCCGACAACTATGCATCTATATATTACCTCAACAAATCGGAAGTGTCGCACTTTCTGCTTCGCAATTCGCTCAAGTGGATTGAGGAGCGATACTCTGCCGACACTCCGCTAACGCGCTGCCACCGTTCCTATATTGTGAATATGGACAAGGTAAAGATTTTGAAGAAAATAAAAGGCGGCATCGTGATGGAGCTGGATGCAGAGCGCACGCCCGACGTTCCAGTTTCGAAAACTTATTACGCTCCTTTTATGGAGAAATTCTCACAGTACTCGGTTTGATTACGTGGAGCAGTTGTTGCAATTCCACTTTTGTTTATTAACGTATTATACAAAAAATCATAAGGTTGTCGGACTTATATATTTCGTCAACAAAAAGGGCTTAGAGCATACCACAATACCTAAACGACACAAGATTCCACTCCAATTTTGCGCGCAAGATTTTTGCCCGACATGAGATTCCACGCCAATTTTGCGCGCAAGATTTTTACCCGACATAAGATTCCACTCCAATTTTGCACGCAAAAAGTGTTCCCGACGCTCGTTCCACGCTATTTTTGCATGCAAAAGAAGAAAAAGACACTTGCACCCTGCACACCCTGACACCAAATGTGCAAAAAGATGCATCAAGGGTGATGCTTCCAACCCCAAAAATGATACTATTTAGCATACCGGTCAAATTTTGCACGCAAAAATAGTTAGCGACAACGATTCCAGTACAATTTTGCGCGCAAGAAGTTCACCCGACGCTCGTCGTTTCTAAATCTTGCGCGCAAAATTGCTGTGGTACGCTCGTCGTTTCCAAATCTTGAGTGCAAAATTGGCGTGGTACACTCGTCGTTTCCAAATCTTGCACGCAAAATTGCTGTGGAATTCCATGTCGGGTAAAAATCTTGCACGCAAAATTGCTGTGGAATTCCATGTCGGGCAAAAATCTTGCACGCAGAATTACCCTTATTCCCCTTTATTGATTAATTTTGTAATCTACTTTTCCAAAAATTACAAACAAATGAATTACATCAAAACAACACTCATAGCACTTATAGCCATGTTTGGAACAGCATCACTTGCAGAGGCTCAGGATTGGGCAAATCTCAACCGTTTTAAAGAAGACAACGAAAAAGTGGGAATGCCGCGCAGTTGCGACGACCGTGTGGTATTTATGGGAAACTCCATCACCGAAGGGTGGATAAATACAGTTCCTGAATTTTTCGCAGATCGCCCATATATCAACAGAGGCATCGGCGGACAAACCACGCCTCAGATGCTGATTCGCTTTCGTCAGGATGTTATTGACCTGTATCCCAAGGTGGTGGTAATCCTTGCGGGAATTAACGACATTGCAGGAAACACCGGCCCATCTACTTTGGAGATGATTGAAGACAACATACACTCAATGACCGAGCTGGCACAGGCAAACGGCATCGAGGTGGTGCTCTGCTCTGTGTTGCCGGCATATGATTTTCCCTGGAGACCGGGTCTGGAACCTGCCGAAAAGGTGATTGAACTGAATCGCCGACTTAAAGAATATGCAAACACAGCAGGTGCTGTATATTGCGACTACTTCTCAGCAATGGCTGACGAGCGCAACGGTTTGCCAAAGGAATTGTCCTACGATGAGGTTCATCCTACCAAAGAAGGATATACAATAATGGCTCCAATAGCTGAGCAGGCTATTGCCCGCGCGCTGATGATGTGGCCTAACAATCCGAACAAAAAATATTAGACAACCAAATGAAGATTCTTGCAGATGCACATATCCCATACTTAAAGGGTTATGCCGAACAGTTTGGCGAGGTGGAATACCTGCCGGGAAACCAATTTGACAAAGATAACATCAGAGACAAGGATGTTCTGATAGTGAGAACAGTTACACACTTCGACGAAAAGATACTTGACGGAAGCAGCGTGAAGCTGATTTGCTCGGCAACTATCGGCTACGATCATATCGACACTCAATATTGCGACAATCACAACATTGGCTGGCGTACTGCACCGGGCTGCAACGCCAACTCGGTGGAGCAGTATGTTACTGCTTCGCTTCTGCATCTGGCAAACAAACACAACTTTGATCTGAGTGGCAAAACTATAGGCATAGTGGGTGTGGGCAATGTGGGTAGCCGTGTGGCTGCCGCTTGCGGCAAGCTGGGTATGCGTGTACTGCTCAACGACCCGCCAAGGCAGGAGGCTGAAGAGGATAAATCAATATTTGTGAGTCTCGACACAATCATGCGCGAAAGCGATATAATAACTTTGCACACACCGCTTACTAAAAGCGGAGAGCATAAGACTTTCCATTTGGCCGACTCAGATTTTTTTGATTCAACAGCCCGCAAGCCGTTTGTCATCAACTCGTGTCGCGGTGGTGTGATTGACAATGAGGCACTGGTTGAAGCTATTGAGGATGGGAAAGTGGCAGGGGCTGTGATTGACTGCTGGGAAAACGAGCCCAACATCAACGCACGACTGCTTGAGCTGGCAGAGATTGCTACGCCTCACATAGCGGGCTATTCTGCCGACGGGAAATGGACGGGAACTAAGATGTCGCTCGAAAACATCAACGATTATTTCAAGCTAAACATAGATCCAATCCGGCTGATGGATATACCTCAACCTGAAAACAGCAGGGTGATTGACTTGAAAGACATTGAGGAGAGCAAACAGCTGCAACACGCTGTGTGGCACACCTACAACCCTGTATCGGATACAGAGCAGCTAAAAACGGAACCGGAGAAGTTCTATCATTTTCGGTCGCACTATCCACTGCGCAGGGAGTATTATGCCTACACGGTAATAAATGCAGCAAAAGAAACCGAAAAAGTATTGAAAGCACTCGGCTTCCAAGTTGGCTAAACCATTAGAACGGATAGCCAATGGCAAAGTGAAAGGCAAAGTCACGACCAAAGTTGGGCTTAATCAGCGACCATCGCTCACCCACAGGGCGGGCAGGGTCGTGCGCTTTCATACCCAAATCCACACGCAGCAACAAGAAGTTTAGATCCAGACGAAGCCCCATTCCATAAGCTGCGGCAAGCTCTTTATAGAATGTGGAAAAACTGAACGCTCCGCCCGGCTGAGACTGATACTCACGAATAGTCCATATATTGCCGGCATCCACAAAGGCTGCGAGCTCAAACATATTGGTAAGCTTGCGCCTAAACTCCAAACTCATATCCAGCTTTATATCGCCCGTTTTGTTGGCAAAGTCATAGCCCTGAAGTTCACTATTGTATGTTCCCGGGCCAAGCGAGCGTGTGCTCCAACCTCTGATACCGTTGGCTCCCCCTCCGTAATACCGTTTCTCAAAGGGTAGCGCCAGTGAGTTGCCAAACGGGTAGGCATAGCCAATGGCGATATGTCCTGCCAATGTGTTTATGTCATCAAACTTATATGTTGGCGCAAAATCCAGGTCGGCTTTAATATACTCAGCATAAGGAAGACCAAGGATGGTGTTTCGTCCCGACTCATTTGTCTTCGTTCCGCCCAGCGCTGAAATCAATCGGGGGATGTAGCCCGCAATTTCTACACCGGCACGCAAGCGGTAAGGCATTCGGGGCTGAGGGCGACCAAACGCCACATTAGTATATGTGGCGGTGTAGCCTGTGCGCACAATGAGCTGCTCTTCGTAACTCGCTTTCAATATAGGGTTGATACTGTCGTTCATGTATGCATCGCGAAACTTGTCGCTCATCCAGGGCATCCGTACATAGGTTATGTCCAGGGGTTCAACCATATTTGTCAACTGCCAGTTGAGGCGCGACCACTGCAGACGCGACGAGAGGTTGAAAAACTCACGCCTGTATTCTGTTCTACTCTGGAAATTGGCTCCCACAGAGAATTCTGTCGATGCAGAGGGTTGATCTCTAAGTCGCTTCATCATCCACGGCAAGAGTAGCTGGGGAATTGACAGGAAGGCTTCCACCCCATATTCGTAATAACTCTTGTCGCCAAAGTTTGTGCTGTCTGAGTTGGCTATGAATTCGTAGGCTCCGTTTAGTTTTACTCTGAAGGTCTCTCCACCCTTCATTATGTTTTTGTGCTCATATGTGAGATCTGTAGCAATACCAAGGTCGCCGGCAGAGTTGGTGCCATCCACACCAAATTGCATAAAGTGCATGTTGCCCGGGGTGATGGAGATGTTGGCATCTATAAAATTTGAATCATTTACTACTACCGGGTGTAAGCTTATGGAGGTCTGACTCACTGAGCCCAATCTGTTGAGAGATGAATAGGTGCGCTCTACCAAACGGTCGGCATAGAGCCTGTTGGGGCGAATAAAGGTGTTGTAGTAAATAGCTTGTGGCAGCATAAACTTTTTGGGTTCTGACACCACTTTTATATCTCTGTATTTGACAGTATCCAGCAAATAGTGCCTGGAGCTATCCCTAAGTATCTCGGGGCTGATACCGTTGTTTACAATAATATTTCTGAAACGATATCGTTCGTGACGTGAAGTGTCGGTGGGGTTGTTAAGCCCAAGTGTCAGATCAACCTGATGTACACCTACCGTGGTATCGGCAATGAAATATAGATTCTCTTTGAGAAAATCGTAATAGCCGCTGTTGCGCATTGCATTTACAATTTGCACACGTCCTTTTTCAAGAACTTCCAAATCGAAATTGTCTCCCGGCTTTATAATATCAAGGCTTTTCCTGTTGTCTAACAGTCTGTATATAGTACTGTCAACTTGTTTGACCGAGTCCTTGTAGTTGCGGATCGTGTATGGATCGTGCCCTTTAATTTTATATGTAAGGTTTGCTTTTTTATGTTTCTTTTCTACTACTGTATCAACTTCCGCATTCAAGAAGCCTTTATTGCCAAGTTGCAGTCTGAGTTGTTCTATGGAAAGACCCGTTAGCCTGTCGCTATACAAAACGGGTGGCTCACCGAATTTCAGGAACTGCCTGTCCAGCCATGTTGAGTCATTGTCGGGAAGGTTGTAGGCTTGCAGTTTGACGCGACCAAGTAGCATCATAGAAGAGTTGGTACGCTGACGCAGATATGGCTTCAGGTCCGAATCGGTCACTCCTTTTGTATCGGTCTCAATCTTCACTTTGTTGAGCAGATAGCTGTTGTCCGGCACTTTCTTGGTGAGGCTGCACGAAGTCACAAACAGCAATAGTATCACAATCGGCACCCATCTGTATGTTGCGCTGTTATCTCTCATTGTCTTTTCTTCTAAAACTAAATTTGAACAGGTCTCTAAATCTAAATGAGTTTTTAGTTACAACCACTCCTGCTCCCTGTGTGGTGGGTGCACGTTTTGAAAATCGCTGATTGGCTCTGTTGTAAGCACGCAACATCAGCCAGCTGTTGAGATCATACTCCAGCTCAAACTCGCCCATAAAGTCTTGCTGAGTTGCCAATGTGGAGTTGTCACCGTAGCTTAGATTGGTTGTCAGTCTCAATTTATCATCAAAAAGTCGGGTGGAAACATCCACTCCCATACGTATGTTTTCAAAAGTTCCGTCGGTGCTTTGCAGGCTGGTGTTAATAGACCAGTTGTCATCAAAAGCTGATGCAAAGATGGCGTCCAGTCCCTTGGCAAGCTGCCCGATGGCGAGCGATGTTGCCATATTGCCTCCCTTGCCTACATCCATAGTTCCTTCAGCCGGCATAAAGCTGCCGGTTAGAATCAGACTGGCAAACTGCTTATTCTTTTGCTCGTCAGTGCTGATAAGACTGTTCATTCTCTGGCGTATATCGCTGGTTGCATCGGGCACATCTATACCATAATTTACGTTCATCTGATTTAAACTACCCTGAATATCCAGTTTGGCATTTACCGGAATACGTGTTTTGGATGCTTCCACAGAGAATGTTTCGCTTAACGTATTCAGATCGGCAGTTACCTGATTGTAGGCAGTGATGTCAAACTGGGTACTTAGAGGATCTCCAACAAGTGTCACCGTGCTTCCGCTACTTATATTAAAGTCAATAGATTTTAGATTCTGGAAGTTGTAATGAAACTTCCCTCCTTCTGCAATGTAGTCGCCATAGAGTCGCACCATCGGTTCGGAGCGAGTGTCGATATTGGCTCTTATCTTTCCACGTCCTTTTATCTCTAATGCGTCACCCGTTGTGGGATTGATTTCAACACCGGCTTCAAGCTGTGGATTCAGATCGAGTGTTGCCTGTATGCTAATGGGCATTCCAGAAGTAAGCCGTGTATTAAGGCTTCCACTGCCTGGGTTCTTTTGCAGGAACGACAGCGAGTCAGCATACTGCTTGGGTGTGTTGACATATATGATTCCGCTATACTCAGTTGCCTGAGCTGTTTGTGGCAGCTCAATCATAAATTTGGAGCGGCTTTCGTTTCTCAGATTTGCAGTACCATATATTCCCGACGAAGAACCTGTAAGGTTAATATCTCCGCTCAATTTCAACGTTCCGTAGGCTATTTCATCTACTCTTCGTTCATTATTCAACAACAGGAAGTCTTTTAAATGAAGATTGACATTGTAGCTCATCCCGTCGAAGTTGCTGTGTTCGAGCGAAACGTTAAGCAAAGCTTCATTGTTATTGTTGTCTGTTATCACCAGATTGTCCAGTCCGATTCTGTCGGGCGAAATATTAATAGTATCTGATATTTTATAGGTTACATTGGTGAATGCCACCGTCATAATGCCTTCATCAACTCCCAGCCATCCGCTGGCTTGAGGTGTGTCTAGTTTTCCGGAGACTTTTATTTCTGAATTGACCGTTCCGGAAAGATTACTAAAAGTTGACACGGCAAAGGGTTGTATCCATCTTAATGGCAATTCTGTAATATCTATACCCACATCCATTTGCTCATCACCACCAAGGGGGATAAATCCATTTACGCAAAGATAATTGTTGCCCTTATTTTTCAAGTCGGCATCCACCATCAGGCCGTTCCTTAGATTGTCCCAGTTCCCTTCCAGTATCAGGGTGCCTATCGTGTCTTTTTGAGTGGATAGGTTTTCTATTCTGAAATTATCGGTATGTACAATGGGAGATTCGAAAGCCTGATGTATAACCAATCCTCCGTTGATTGAGCCATTTACGCCACCAATTTTAAGAGTTGTCAAAATGGTTCCCAAGTCGGTGTTATTAAAAAAAACCCGGATAGAATCTTCTCTCAACCTGGAGGCTATGCCATCAATACCAAGCAGGAGCATCTGCTCTTCTCTTAGTTCGAAGTCGTTAATTTCTACTCTGTCTTTTTCGTATAGTATTTCAGAGGGTATCACATCAATTCGTTTGTCATTGAACATCATGTGTGTTGGGTTGACATATATATATGACAGTAGTTCATTTTCCTCATCTTTCATAAAATCAAAGGATATATCTAGGCTTCCGTCTGCTTTGGCTGTGCTATTATCAACGGCAAAAGATATTACATTGCCAAGATGATCGTCAGAGGCACTGCTCCTCAATTTGGCATTAATGTGACCGTTGTCTTGCACCAAATAGGTGTCTGCGCCTATGTTGAGTTCTCCTGCTTTTTTTAAATCAACTGTCAGACGCGTTTCTCTCACATCGTTTTGTCCCATCATCAGGCGTGGCACACGTGCATTGAGTGCTAACCCATCTCCGTTTTTCATATTCACACTCCCACTCAAGGTAGCATTATCAACATTAATGAAGGGAAGAGATAATGCATAAGAGAGGTCTTCAGTGTTCTTAAGAATAAAGTTGAAATCAAAGATATTTCGTTCTTCAGAAATTGTGGCTGCCGTAGGTTGACCTATAACCGAGGGTAAAGTTTTATTGAGCAATGCAGATATCTCATTGCCAATTGTTGTGAAGTGATAGTCCCCTACTACTTCGCCTTCTATAATCGAGGAAAATATTTCTATTTTCTTATCTCCGTTTGCATTGGCTGCAAGCGCCTGAACATAGATTGGTCCCGGATTATAAATAAAATTGTCATCGTGAAGCGAAGTGCTGTCCAACACTACAAGGCCAGCAAGTTCATCCATGGAAGCACCTTCTAATTCTGTATTGATGCGTGTTGTCAGGAAGGGGTTGTTCCATTGTTCAATCTGAATAAGCGGAGATAGTTTTAACTTGTCAATTACCGCGTCAACATTGAACTTCATACTCTCGCCAAACGACAAATCGGCATCAACCGTAAACTCATTCTCTTCTGTTCTGCTTTCGACCAGTGCTACTATATCCGAACCGCTATACACTCCGTTTATATGGATATCTTCATAGATATAGTCTTTAAATTTGATGGAACCTATATTGCCATCGGCATAGGCCCTTAATGGTTTATCTCTTTTGATTTCTACCCCTGCATCTGCCACAAGATACAGATTGTCAGCTCCGATACTTTCGCCAATAATCTTAGCTACTTTCAGATTGCTTGTTTGTATCAAGCCACTAAAAGAGAGGTCTGAGAATTGGTCTTTCATACTCCCCCTTCCTTTAAAAGAAATATCGCCGGGCTCTGTCTTAATGTTTGTAGAAAAGTTGAAGT
>ERZ1032852.353-NODE-353-length-11530-cov-10.466057_pt1 | contig 11530 bp, 7 predicted proteins | sample MGYA00516689_ERZ1032852 | MGnify/ENA primary metagenome ERZ1032852 (study PRJEB33719, sample SAMN04262499) | wastewater metagenome | biome: rural village; feature: composting latrine chamber; material: composting feces with ash | place: El Salvador | collected...
GCGACCACCGAGATCTACACTCTTTCCCTACACGACGCTCTTCCGATCTTCTAAGCCCGATTTTCAAGGAAACGTAGATAAAGCTTTAAATCAATACAGACGTAAAGCTAGCATACCAGGCTTTCGTCCTGGCAAAGTGCCAATGGGGGTAGTAAAGAAACTTTATGGTACATCTGTTTTGGCCGAAGAAGTTAATAAATTGATTAACTCAAGCTTGTCTAACTATATACAGGAAAATAAACTTCCTATCTTAGGCGAACCACTACCAAAAGAAGATTCAGAAAAGGAACTTGATCTTGAAAAAGATGAAAACTTTACTTTTGAATTTGAAATAGGTCTTGCTCCAGAATTTGACTTGACGTTTGATAAAGAAACAGCTTTGCCATTGTATAAAGTGGAACTTGAAGACGAGCTGTTTGAAAAACAAATAGAGGGTTATAAGCAAAACTTTGGTACGTATGATAAGATAGAAGAGTCGGCATTAGAAACAGACCTTATAAAAGGTAAAGCTGTAGAGTTGGAAAATGGCGAGCCTAAAGAAGATGGTATAGTTGTAGAAAATGCTATTTTGATGCCATCGTACATAAAAAATGATGAGGAAACGAAAAATCGTTTTGTTGGAGCAAATGCTGGCGACGAGGTAATTATCAATCCTAAGTTAGCTTACGACAATGAAGCCGAAATTGCATCGTTCTTAAATATTAAAAAAGAAGATGTTGCTGATGTAACTTCTGATTTCAAATTTAGCATTGAAGAGATAACACGTTTCAAAGAAGCTGAATTGAATCAAGAGATGTTTGATAAAGTTTTAGGCGAAGGTGTAGCTACAGACGAGGAGTCCTTTAGAGCAAAAGTTAAAGAGGAGCTGAGCAAGCAATTTGCTCCTGATGCAGACTACTTCTTTATGAAAGAGGTGAGAAAAGCTATTCTTGAGAAAATGGAAGTTGCTGAATTTCCAGAAGCGTTCTTGAAAAAATGGTTGAAGTTGACAAATGAGCAAGCAGCCGACGAGTTGATAGAGCAAGACTTTCCAAATATCCTTAACGATATAAAATATCAAATTGCGAAGGACAAAATTGTAACCGATAATGATATTAAAACTGAAGCTGCAGATGTACAGGAGCTTGCTTCCAAAGTAGCTCAATCGCAATTTGCCCAATACGGAATGAGCAATCTTCCTGCTGAAATGTTACAAGACTATGTAAAGAGAATGCTTGAGAACGAAGAAACTGTGAAGGGCTTGTTTGCAAGAGTTGTTGAAAACAAAATTGCTGCTTGGATGAAAGAAAACATCACACTTGAAGAGATAGCAATTACTTCAGAAGAATTCTCTAAACTAACAGCTGCAGAAAACCAACAGTTTGATGAAACTGAAACAGAAGAAGAGTTAGAAGAGGTAGAAGAAGAAAAAGAAAGCCCAGAAGAGGAGAAATAGTCTAATTACTAGACTTTTCTACTTTCTGATACAGATATAGCGCAGAAAGCTTTTGCAGTTGAAAAGCAATTACAAAGTTGAATGATAGAATTTATAAATTAAATTCTTAACTTTGTTACTTGTATGTTTCAAACGGGTGGAAGCTTTCTGCTTTTTTATCGTTGAACCATAAATATAAATATTCTGTTTTTTTGCAGAAATGCACAAAACAGTACCACTATTACAAAACAACGCAATCTGAGGATTGATTTTAAGAATAAAATTATGAGTAAAGATTTTAGAAATTACGCAGTACACCATTTAGGAATGAATGGTCTGGCCCTAGACGACTATACTAAAATAACAAGCAAAACAGCAGGTCCTGCTATCACTAGTAACTTCATCTCTCCTACTATTATAGAGGAGCGTCAGTTGAATGTTGCACAAATGGATGTGTTTTCGCGATTGATGATGGACCGCATTATCTTTCTTGGCACACAAATTAATGACTATACAGCCAATGTAATTCAAGCTCAGTTGCTTTATTTAGATTCGGCTGATACTGGCAAAGATATTTCGATATATATAAACTCACCAGGAGGTTCGGTATACGCCGGATATGGTGTTTACGATACCATGCAGTTTATATCTAGCGATGTTACAACAATTTGTACAGGTATTGCTGCATCAATGGCAGCTGTGTTGTTAGTTGCAGGAGCCGAAAAGAAGCGCTTTGCGTTAACTCACTCTCGTGTGATGATTCATCAACCATTGGGTGGTGTGCAAGGACAGGCTTCTGATATTGAAATTACTGCACGCGAAATTGCAAAGGTTAAACAAGAGCTATTCGCTATTATTTCTAAACACTCGGGCAAGCCAATTGAAGAGGTAGCTAGAGACTCTGACAGAGATTTCTGGATGACAGCATCTGAAGCTAAGGAGTACGGAATGGTAGACGATGTGCTTGTGAGAAGCAAGGATAAGAAAGATAAATAAAAAGTAAGTTAGAGCTAATTTTAGAATGGCAAAGAAAAACCCTAATAAAAATCATTGCAGTTTTTGTGGTAGACCCGACAGCGAAGTAAATCTACTGATTGCAGGTGTAACTGGACATATATGCGATATGTGTGTTGAACAAGCACACGGTATTGTTGACGAGTCGATAAAGAAACCAGCCAAATCAGATCCAGGTTTTACATTGAGTAGTTTACCAAAACCAATAGATATTAAGACTTTTGTAGATCAGTATGTTATTGGTCAAGACGATGCAAAACGATATTTATCTGTAGCAGTATACAATCATTACAAGCGTTTGTTGCAAGTAGATGTTGAGGATGATGTAGAGATTGAAAAATCTAACGTTATCATGGTAGGTTCTACTGGAACAGGCAAAACTCTACTTGCACGCACAATAGCAAAAATGTTAAAAGTGCCGTTAACCATTGTTGATGCCACTGTACTTACAGAGGCTGGCTATGTGGGAGAGGATATAGAGAGTATTCTTACCAGATTGCTGCAAGCTGCCGATTATGATGTGCCTACAGCCGAAAGAGGTATTGTATTTATTGATGAGATTGATAAAATAGCGCGAAAGAGCGATAATCCTTCCATTACACGCGATGTAAGTGGCGAAGGAGTTCAGCAAGGTCTCTTAAAATTATTGGAGGGGTCTATTATTAATGTTCCACCTCAAGGGGGACGCAAACATCCCGATCAGAAAATGATTGCTGTAGATACTAAGAATATTCTCTTTATCTGTGGGGGTGCATTTGATGGTATTGAAAAGCGTATTGCGCAACGACTTAACACGCGCGTAGTAGGATATTCTGCAAGCAAAGATACTGCTAATATAGATCGTAGCAACTTGATGCAATATATTACTCCATTAGATTTAAAATCTTTTGGATTAATTCCAGAGATTATTGGACGACTGCCAGTGCTTACCTATCTGAATCCATTGGATAAGGATGCACTATTGCGAATTTTGACTGAGCCAAAAAACTCTATCACAAAACAGTATATAAAGCTGTTTGAGATGGATGGTATAAAGCTCACTTTTGATGAAGATGTTTACGAGTTTATTGTTGACAAGGCTCTCGAATTTAAGCTGGGTGCACGTGGTTTGCGCTCTATTGTAGAGGCTATAATGATGGACTCTATGTTTTTGATGCCAAGTGAGAATGAAAAGGAGCTACATGTTACACATGAGTATGCGATTAACCAATTTAAAAAATCAAATATAGAAAGTTTGCGAGTGGCTTAAAGGGGGTTGTGTCAGAGAAGATAAATACATCTTTCTGACAACATAAACTTATGAAGCTGAGATTTAAAAACCGCTCATGGATTAAAAATAAGTGTAAAATGGGTGGTTAGTGTACTTTGTTGTCAAAAAACAGTGCGTAAAATAGGAAAAACTCTATTTTTAACAATCTCTTTTTTTTATAATCAATTTTTATCTCTTACCTTAGTCTAAAATTAATACTACTGAAGTTTAAAAGATTAAGGTGATTTTATGATAGATGATAAAAGATCATGTCAAACAGAAAATAAAATTCCATATAATTATGAAAAGGACAAAGAGATGTTACACAAAAAATTAAAGCAATTTTTTGGCTTCGACACATTTAAAGGTAATCAAGAAGGAGTCATAGAGAGCATATTGAATAAAAAGGATACATTTGTACTAATGCCTACAGGAGGCGGTAAATCTTTATGTTATCAATTGCCTGCACTAATGCTTGAGGGAACAGCTATTGTTATTTCGCCACTTATTGCATTGATGAAAAATCAAGTAGATGCAATTAGAAATAATAACGAAGACGATAGTGTAGCCCACTTTCTCAACTCCTCGCTTAACAAATCAGAAATAGAAAAGGTGAAAGAAGATATAACAGCAGGTAAAACCAAACTGTTGTATGTAGCACCCGAGTCTCTCACCAAACAGTCTAATATCGATTTCTTGCGCCAAGTACCTATATCATTTTATGCAGTAGACGAGGCTCACTGTATATCTGAGTGGGGGCATGATTTTAGGCCTGAGTATAGAAGAATAAGAGCTATTATAAATGAAATAGGAGAGAAGCCAGTGATTGCTCTTACAGCCACTGCTACTCCTAAGGTTCAAGATGATATTCAAAAGAATTTAGGGATGATCGATGGCGCTGTATTTAAGTCATCGTTCAATAGACCCAACTTGTATTACGAAGTGCGACCGAAAACTAAAAATGTTGACAGCGATATAATAAGATATATCCTTTCTCAGAAAGGAAAATCGGGAATAGTATACTGTTTAAGTAGGAAGAAAGTAAATGACTTTGCTGAAATACTGCAAGCCAACAACATTCCTGCTCTGCCCTACCATGCTGGTATGGACCCTGCTACAAGGAGTGCCAACCAAGATGCTTTTTTAATGGAAGATGTTGATGTAATAGTTGCAACTATTGCATTTGGGATGGGCATTGATAAGCCTGATGTGCGTTATGTAATTCATTACGATATTCCTAAAAGTCTTGAGGGATACTATCAAGAGACTGGCCGTTCGGGTCGTGACGGAGGGGAAGGAAGTTGTATTACATTTTACGCATTACAGGATTTACAAAAATTAGAAAGATTTATGCAGGGGAAACCCGTTGCAGAACAAGAGATAGGTCGACAACTACTCAATGAAACAGCATCGTATGCTGATACATCTATTTGCCGAAGGAAGTTTCTCTTACATTATTTCGGAGAAGATTATGAACAGAGTAATTGTGGACAATGTGATAACTGTTTAAATCCAAAAATTAAAGTGGAAGCAAAAGAACAATTAATTACGGTTTTAGAAGCAATAAAAGTGCTAAAAGAGAAACATAAAACCGATTACATTATCAATTTCCTTAGAGGTCAAGAGACTTCAGAAATTGAAACATTTGGACATGATAAACTAGAAGAGTTTGGTTCAGGAGATGATGAAGATGCTATATTGTGGGATACGGTAATTCGTTATGCACTAATAGAGCATTATCTAAGCAAGGATATTGATAATTATGGACTACTAAAGATAACAAAGAAAGGGAAAGACTTTTTAAAGAAACCCGTTTCATTTAAGATAACCAAAGACGATTTTTCAGATATGGAAGAAAACATGGACGATGAAGATTTAATGCTTGGTGGAGGTGGAGGCGGAGGTGCTGTTGACCCAGCACTATTCTCGATGATGAAAGATTTGAGGAAAAAGCTCTCTAAAAAGCTTGATGTGCCACCCTATGTAATTTTCCAAGACACATCGCTTGAGGCAATGGCAGCTACTTATCCAATAAAGATAGAGGAGTTGCAAAATATGCCTGGTGTAGGTGCTGGAAAGGCAAAGAGATATGGAAAAGATTTTGTGGAACTGATAAAAAAGCATGTGGACGAAAATGAAATTGAACGTCCAGAAGATTTGCGAGTAAGAACAGTTCCCAATAAATCTAAATTGAAGGTTTCTATTGTTCAGGGTATCGACAGAAAGGTAGCTCTTGACGATTTAGCCGAATCTAAAGGACTAGAGTTTGACGAACTTCTTGCGGAAATAGAAGCAATTGTATATTCTGGAACGAAAATTAATATTGACTACTTTTTAAATGAAGTGTTAGATCCAGATATTCTAGACGATATATATGCTTACTTTCAAGAAGCGGAAAAAGACAGTATAGATGATGCAGTTGAGGAGTTGTCTGAATATGAGGAGGAAGAGATAAGATTAGTTAGAATTAAGTTCTTGTCTGATATGGGCAACTAATCTCTTGCCGCATTCTAAGATATACTTTCAGCTCTACTTTATTGTTTGTTTTTGCTAACTTGGTGGGGTTAAAGTATATAGTTTGACCTATTAGAAAATATATTTCCAATAGGTTCTTTGAACTGAACAAAAAAACAGTTGTATGGAATTATTGAAAAAAATTAATAGTCCTGAAGACCTTAAAGATTTGACTATGAATCAACTCATTACAGTATGTGACGAGCTGAGAGAGTTTATAATAGACCATTTATCACACAATCCAGGACATTTTGCTTCTAGTTTAGGAACAGTTGAGCTGACTGTTGCTCTTCACTATTTATACAACACACCTTTCGACAGATTAGTGTGGGATGTGGGGCATCAGGCTTATAGTCATAAAATATTGACTGGTCGTCGTGATAAGTTTCACACCAATCGAAAGTTTGGAGGCTTGTCGGGTTTTACAGATCCTAAAGAGAGTGAGTACGATACATTTATTGCTGGACATGCCTCTACTTCTATTTCCGCAGCATTGGGTATGGCTGTGGCTGCAAATCTTCAGGACCAAGTGAAGCAACATGTGGTTGCAATAATTGGCGATGGTGCAATGACAGGAGGATTGGCTTTTGAGGGATTGAACAATGCTTCGTCGCAACCAAACAATTTGCTCATTATTTTAAACGATAATGATATGTCGATTGATGCCAATGTTGGGGGTATGAAGAACTTGGTGAAAATGACCTCCTCTTCTACATACAATAGAATGCGTTATGGTATTTATAAGCAGTTTAAACGTAGAAATCTTATCAATGATGAGAAGAAGAATTTTATATTGCGCTTCAATAATAGTTTAAAGTCAATAATAACTCGACAGCAAAATATATTTGAAGGACTTAATATACGCTACTTTGGTGTTGTTGATGGTCACGATTTGCCTTCGCTTGTTCGTGTTTTAAGCAATATAAAAGATATGACAGGTCCCAAGCTATTGCATATCCGCACTACTAAAGGTAAGGGATACAAACCAGCAGAAGACTCAGCAACTGTATGGCATGCTCCCGGATTGTTTAACAAAGAGACTGGCGAGCGTATAAGTAAGTCTAAAAACGGGCAGCCTCCAAAGTATCAAGATGTGTTTGGGCATACCTTAACAGAGATGGCAGAGACTAATGAGAAGATTGTAGGCGTTACACCTGCTATGCCCACAGGATGCTCGATGGTGCATATGATGGAGAGGTTCCCGAATAGAGCTTTTGATGTGGGAATTGCTGAGGCACATGCAGTTACATTCTCGGCGGGAATGGCAAAAGAAGGACTTATACCATTCTGTAATATATACTCTTCTTTTATGCAACGTGCTTATGATCAGGTAATTCATGATGTTGCACTTCAGAGCCTTAAAGTTATAATCTGTTTAGACAGATCGGGACTAGTGGGTGAAGATGGAGCTACTCATCATGGTACTTTTGATATGGCTTACTTGCGTTTTATTCCCAACTTAGTTATATCAGCACCCTACAACGAGCATGACTTACGAAATCTTATGTACACTGCTGTTTATGGCAATTCTGGTCCGTTTGTAATAAGGTATCCAAGAGGACAGGGTGAACTTGTGAAGTGGAGAAATAAGATGGAAATCCTTCCAATAGGTAAGGGTAGGAAATTGAAAGATGGCAAAGATATTGCACTGCTTTCAATTGGCACTATTGGCAACACTGCAGTATCTGCTATAGAAAAAGCGAAAGCGCATGATATGGATATTGCTCATTACGACATGTTGTTTTTGAAGCCTCTGGATGAAGAGCTTCTAAAAGAAGTTGCCGAAAATTATAGCACCATAGTTACTATAGAAGATGGGTCTATAGAAGGAGGTATGGGAAGTGCCGTATTAGAGTTCTTTGCCGATAATGGATATAACAACTTAAGCGTTCATCGTTTAGGGATTGAAGATGAGTTTGTTACTCATGGTTCGATAAATGATTTGTTGCATTATTGCAAACTAGATGAAGAGGGAGTTCTTGAATCACTATTGAAAATTAAAAAATAAAGAAGCTAGGGTTATAGGTATAAGTATATGAGAATAATAATTGCTGGTGCTGGAGCTGTTGGTACTCATTTAGCAAAATTGCTAGTGCAAGAGAATCATGACATTGTTTTAATGGATGAAGACAGAGAACGATTAAACGCAATTAAAGACAATGTAGAGCTTTTACCTCGCGTTGGTAATTGCACTTCGTTGAAAGACCTTACAGAAGCCGAAGTAAGGGATACAGATCTTTTTATTGCTGTAACTACTGAGGAATCAAAAAATATAACTGCATGTTTGCTTGCTTCTAACTTAGGGGCAAAGAAAACACTTGCGCGGATTGACAATTACGAATACTTGCTGCCAAAGAATATAGAGTTTTTTGAAAGGTTGGGTGTAAACTCTATGATTTACCCAGAGATGATGGCAGCCAAAGAGATTGTATCTGCTCTCAAAAATCCATGGACTAGGGTTTGGTGGGAGCTGTGTAACGGGTCTATTATTTTGTCGGGTGCAAAGATTAGAGAGAATTCTCCTATTGTAAATCGTCATATTTATGAACTTATTCCAGAAAATAAAAAATTTCATGTGGTTGCTATAAAACGCAACACTCAAACCCTTATTCCTACAGGGAAAGACCAAATATTGTCTGGGGATATTCTATACTTTACTACACTGAGGAAGAATTTAAACGACCTGCCCGAAATTATGGGCAAAACCTCTTTCGAAACAAAAAATATTATTATTATGGGTGGAAGCAGAATTGCTTTACAAACTGTGAAATATCTGCCCGATAATATAAATGTGAAAATTGTAGAGAAAGACCGAGAACGTGCAGAGATGTTGGTAGAGAAAACTCCCTCTAATGTGACCGTGTTTCTTGGCGATGGGCGTGATACTGAACTGTTGGTGAATGAAGGAATAGGGGAGACGGATGCTTTTCTTGCCCTTACAGGAAACTCTGAGGCAAATATTCTTGCCTGTATTGCTGCAAAACAGCACGGTGTGAAGAAAACTATAGCTGAAGTTGAAAATTTAGATTATATAAGTCTTGCCGAAAGGTTTGATATAGGGACAGTTATCAATAAAAAATTTATTGCAGCTAGTAAGATATACGAATTGCTTTTGCAAGCTGATGCTTCAAATATAAAAAACTTGGCATTTGCTAATGCAAATGTGGGAGAGGTGATAGCTCATCCAAACTCAAAAGTGACTAAGAAAATAATTAAAAATCTTAAGCTCCCTTCCGATATTACGTTTGGTGCGCTTATTAGAAATGGCGAGCCAATGCTTGTTGACGGTGAAACACTAATTGAACCTTACGACCAAGTTGTGGTGTTCTTTTTAAACCGTTCGATGAAGAATATCGAGAATCTTTTTAATTAAATATATTTGGATACTTTTTTGTACTGATTAAAAGCAATAAATACTTACTTTATGTCAATCATACTCGGCTTTGTCTTTGACTGTGAAGTCATTCCTGATGCAGAGAGTTGAAAGTGCTTTGAAAAGTGTGTAATATTTGTATACACTTGTTTTATTCAAGAATTTTGGAGTTAGCCGACTATTATCAAACTTGCTATATTTATCACTATTGTGCTTCAATAAAAAAAAGACCACTTCTTATTAGAAGTAGTCTTTCTGTATGTTTGTAGTATAAGATACTCTTAATATCTTTTCTTTTTGATACGTGCTTTTTTACCACGTAATTTACGTACATAGTAAACTTTGTTTCTACGTACTTTACCTTCGCTATTAACAGTGATGCTTTCGATAAAAGGAGAGTTCACTGGGAAGATTCTCTCTACACCAATATTATCAGACATTTTACGTACTGTAAAACGTTTGTTATCTCCAGTGCCACTAATTTTCAATACAACACCTCTGTAGAGCTGGATACGCTCTTTAGTGCCTTCAACAATACGGTATGCAACCGTAACTGTGTCACCACTTTTGAATTTTGGGAATTCTTTCTTTTCATTTTCGAAAGACTCCACTGCTACCTTCATTAAATCCATGATTGATAAAGCTTTATGTTAATGTTTAACGTTCTTATAACGCAATATGTCAGAGTTTGTCTCAACAGAGATTGCGCAAAGCGGATGCAAAGATAGTGAAAATTGTTTTACTTGCAAACATGCATTCTCTTTTATTTGCTTCTATGTTAGCTGTATATGTAAATAAAATCAATTGATATGAGCATACTACTATTTTGCGTCTTTCTTTTGTATCTTTGCATCCAAAATAAACTTCTCTATGAATACATTTGAAAATTCTAGTCCACTATTAAAGATTGTATACCTCTTTCTTTTTAGTTTAGTTGGTCTGTTTCTTGCGGGCAGTCTTGTCACTGTCTTAAATGGTTTTGTAGGCGGAGACTTGATGCAATCGGCTTGGGGAATAAGAATAAGTTCGGGTGTACAAATGGTGCTTATGTTTTTGATGCCTGCAATAACATTGGTTGTTTGGAGTGGAGAGAAACCTCTAACTGTTTTAGGACTCCATAGCTCCAATAATTCATCTGTTTTGTACTTTCTTGCATTTGCTATTTTACTTGTTGGAATGCCTTTTATAACATTGCTTTCACAATTAAATCAAATGTTAGTATTGCCCGAGTGGCTCAGTGGTTTGGAGCTATTGATGAGAAACTTTGAAGAGGCTGCACAAGCAACAACTAACTTGCTGTTGGAGGGAACATCTATTTGGGGTTTCCTTGGCAATATCATTTTTATAGGGGCATTTGCTTCTGTGGCAGAAGAGGTTTTTTTTAGAGGTGTATTGCAAAAACTATTGGGCAAACTGTTTAAAAACCTTCATACTAGTGTATGGTTGGCAGCTTTTATATTTAGCTTGATGCACATGCAGTTTTATGGTTTCTTGCCCCGTATTGTATTGGGCGCTATGTTAGGATATCTATTTGTTTATTCAAACAACTTGTGGATACCTATCTTTGTGCATTTCTTAAACAATGCATTGGTTGTTGCATTAAATTTTTTCTTTAAAGAAAACAGTATATATCAGAGTTTAGAAAATCCCTCTATGTCTTTGTCCTTCATCGTTGTAGGTTTTATAAGCTTAGGGTTGCTTATATATCTATTTGTTTTATACAGGGGGAAAGGTGATTATAGGGTTGAAAGAGAATAAAATATTACGATTTAAATTAAATTATATATGTTGCAAATAGATGATACAATTATATCTTTAGACGTTATTGAATCGCAGTTTATATGCGACCTTTGCAAATGTAAAGGTCAATGCTGTGTGGATGGTGAATCGGGAGCTCCGTTGGAAAAAGACGAGAACGATAAAATTAATGAGATTCTCCCAGTTATTTGGGACGAACTTTCTCCTG
>ERZ1032852.355-NODE-355-length-11519-cov-4.948186_pt1 | contig 11519 bp, 9 predicted proteins | sample MGYA00516689_ERZ1032852 | MGnify/ENA primary metagenome ERZ1032852 (study PRJEB33719, sample SAMN04262499) | wastewater metagenome | biome: rural village; feature: composting latrine chamber; material: composting feces with ash | place: El Salvador | collected...
AAGAAGTCATCGGGTGATATTGAAAAATTTCTACTTTCGAATCTGATATAATAAAAACTTAGATAATGTTTTGTCAAATTGGGTAAAAACTAATACTTTTGAAGTGAATTTAAATTCAGTGACAAGATTTGTAATAATCTATGTCGTAATAAAAAGTCTTGTATTACCAGTCTGAGAGCGTTTGTCTATTAAAATATTTGAAAAACTATATTCGCATGAAAAAACTTTTTGTACCCAAGCAGCCGATATCACAATGTGAAACGGTATTTGATAAAATAGAGCTTCTGGTGGAAGCGGGAGCTAAAGCTGAGATAAGCCAGGTTAACTGGGAGGATGATTTTCCTAAGCTGCTGCCTGTGACTTTAAGAGTGGCTCACGACGGAGAAAAACTGTTTCTCTATTACAGTGTTACCGGTGAACTGGTAAGGGCTGCCAATACTGAGGATTTTGGTTCGGTGTGGGAGGATAGTTGTGTGGAGTTTTTTATGCAACATGAAGGGGAAACTTCTTATCGAAACTTTGAGTGCAACATTCTTGGTGTACTGCTTGCTGCACATCATCAAACAAGAGAGATATCAGAGAGATTGCCTGATGAGTTGTTGCAAATTGTAGAGCGATTCTCAACTATTAATCAAAGGTTTGAAAATGGCAGACAGCTTTGTGACTGGACTATGTATCTGGAGATACCTAAAACGGTAATGGGATACTCCGACGCAGAGTCATTAGGTGGAAAGATTATAAAAGCAAACTTCTACAAGTGTGGCGATGAAACTCCCGAGCCTCATTTTATCAGCTGGAATCCTATTGATTTACCTAAGCCCAACTTTCATGTTCCACAGTTTTTTGGAACCCTTGAACTGGAATAATTCAATAAACACATATTAATATACATTATGCACGAAACAAATCACTTAAGAGAAATTGTAGGTAACTTCATTAATCAACAAACTGATCTTGAAATAAAACCTCTTGGAAAAGGCCACATTAACGATTCATACAGAGTTAAAGCGGGTGATGATGAGTACGTTTTGCAACGTATCAATCATGATATTTTCAAGAATGTGGCAGAACTCCAAAACAACATTATGCGTGTGACTATGCATATACGCCAAAAGCTTTCTGATGCAGAAGTATTGGACATTGACCGTAAGGTACTTACTTTGGTTCCCACAAAAGAGGGTAAATTGTTTTATCAAGACGAAGATGATAACTACTGGCGTATGATGGATTTCATTAAAGACAGCAAGAGCTTTGAAGAAATAAACCCTGAATTGGCACGCAGAGCAGGATTGGCATTTGGTGATTTTCAGAAAATGTTGGCCGATTTGCCAAATGGGCCTTTGTTTGAAACTATTCCAAACTTTCATAATATTGAGTCAAGGCTCGATACATTTCGTCAATCTGTCAGAGCTAACAGAGTAGGGCGAGTGTTAGAGGTTAATGATTTGATAAATGAAATAGAGGACCGTGCCGATGATATGTGTAAAGCAGAACGTATGCATCGTGAAGGTAAATTGGTGAAGCGCACAAATCATTGTGACACCAAGGTTAATAATATTCTTTTTGATAATGATGGCAATGTACTTTGTGTGGTTGACCTGGATACAGTGATGCCAGGATATGTACTTTCAGACTTTGGAGATTTTATTCGTACCGGTGCAAACAAGGGAGCCGAAGATGATAAAGATCTGAATAACGTTGAGCTTGATTTGGATATTTTTGAAGCTTATACCAAAGGCTATCTTGAAAATGCCGCATCATTTCTTACAGATGTAGAAATTGAAAATCTTGCTTTTGGTGCAAAACTATTGACTTATATGCAGACCGTTCGCTTTCTTACAGATTATATAGATGGTGATACCTATTACAAGATTGCGTATGGTAATCATAACTTAATCCGCTCTAAGGCTCAATTTAAATTCTTACAAAGTTTAGAAGATAACTTTGACAAGATGCAAGAAATTGTTTTGAGCGCAGCAGAAGAGTATAAAGCGTAGCATATTTGCTACAGTATTGAAATTATAATAGAAAAACAGCGGTGTGAAGAAAAAAATCACTATCTTTGCACCGCTTTATTTTTTTGGGAAAAATGGCAAAGTTTAGTATATACAATATTCAGCTAATAAAACTAACGCAAGGCTTACATGAATTTGAGTTTGACCTTGACAATAAGTTCTTTGAGAATATTGATGGTGATGAAATAAGAAAAGGAAATCTAAAGGCTGATGTTTCTGTTATAAAGACAGGCTCAACCCATGAGTTCAACTTTAGAATTAAAGGTGTTGTCAGAATTCCCTGTACTCGTTGTCTGGACGAAATGGAACAGGAAATAGATTCTGAAAATCGTCTTATAGTAAAGTTTGGACCTGAGTATTATGAAGAAAGCGACGAGGTTATCATCATCCCTGAAGAGGAAGGAGAAATCAATATTGCATGGTTCCTGTATGAATTTATAGTGTTGAATATTCCTATAAAACACTATCACGAACCGGGAAAGTGCAATAAGGCTGTTGTTGCGAAGTTTCGCAAGCATCAGGCTGTAAGTAAAGATGATGAGGATGATGACAACGAGGAAGATGATACTGATTTGAACAATGATGATATGGATGATGATATTACAGACACTGACCCAAGATGGGATGCATTGAAAGGACTATCATTTGAAAATAATTAATAATAAACAATTAAAAAAATAATATAGAAATGGCAACTCCAAAAAGAAGACAATCGAAACAGAGAACAAGAACAAGAAGAGCTCACGATCATGCAAAAATGCCAACATTGGCTGTATGTTCAAATTGTGGAGCATGGCATGTTTACCACACCGTTTGTGGTGAATGCGGACACTACAGAGGTAAATTGGCAATCGAAGAATTAGCACAATAATTTACCTAAAACCTTACTAATAAATATTGCCCTGAAAAGACATTTTTCTTTTCAGGGCTTTTTTATATAAACTTTTTTATAATGACAAAAATCAATGCGCTAATAACCGGTATTTCAGCAAGTGTCCCGGATTATATTCTGACCAACGAAGAACTTGCCCGAATGGTTGATACAACTGACGAGTGGATTATGTCCAGAGTGGGTATCAAGGAGAGGAGAATTCTTAAAGGAGAGGGAATGGGTATTTCGGTTCTTGGCACTAATGCCGTTAAGGATTTGCTTGAGAAAACTAATACTAAGCCGGAAGAGGTAGATGCGGTAGTGTTCGCAACTTCAACTCCCGATCATCCATTTCCGTCATCGGCTTCGATTGTTGCCGAAAATTGTGGTATCAAAAACGCATTTTGTTTTGATATGGAAGTTGCATGTTCAGGTTTCCTTTTCGGACTTGAAGTGTGCAGCAGTTTTATAAAAACAGGGAAATATAAGAAAGTAATTCTTATGGCAGGAGATAAAATGTCTTCTGTTACTAATTACACTGATCGTACAACATGTCCTTTGTTTGGTGATGGTTGCGGTGCAGTGATGCTAGAGCCTACAGAAGAAGAGTATGGTGTTATGGATACTATTCTTAAAACTGATGGGGTAGGCTATGCTCCGCTACATATGAAGGCGGGCGGCAGTAAATATCCGGCTTCGGTTGATACAGTTGAAAACAATGAGCACACTGTTTATCAGGAAGGACAGACTGTATATAAATATGCAGTGACAAGAATGTCGCAGGTTTCTGTAGACATCATGAAGCAAAATAATTTATCCGCTGAGGATGTTGATTGGTTTGTTCCGCATCAGGCTAATATTCGAATCATTGATGCTGCCGTTTCGCGAGCAGGTGTTGCACCAGAAAAGGTTATGATCAATATTCAAAAGTTTGGCAATACCAGTGCTGCTACTATTCCATTGTGTTTGTGGGAGTGGGAAGACCGATTAAAGAAAGGTGATAACATTATCCTTACTGCCTTCGGTGCAGGATTCTCATGGGGTAGTGTGTACCTGAAGTGGGGATACGATGGTGATAAGGTGAAGAAATAAATATCCTTATTGCTCAAAATATACAAAAAGGCGATATCGAAATATTCGGTATCGCCTTTTTATTAATGTGATTATCTTATATAAGAATGTCTTTCTCGATGAAAATCGTCCGCTTATCTATAGGCTAACATAATTAATAGCGAAAAAGAGTCCGCTTACCTATCGACCAACAAGATTAATCCCGGAAAAACATCCGTTTTGCTATCGTTTAATATGATAGAGCATAGAATTACATTCGTTTTGCCCCGGCAAACATGTTATACAGCAGGTTTTCTGTATGCTTTTGTGTGCTTTATGGGCGTAGTTGGTGATCAAGTACACTTATTTGTTATGTTTATTTAAGATGATGTTGCTTAATGGTTAACTTTTGGACGATTAATTTAAGTTTTTCACTCCCGAATATTTCAAAACCTGCTGAACAACATGATAAATGGTAGCCGGGCGTACCTTTTGCTATGCTCTATGGTGTTGAGAAAAAGATTTACACTAATTTTTGTTACTTTCATGATGTTTTTGTGTTGCTGAATGTTAATGACGGTGTGCTCTAATGTATGTGTTACTTCCAAATCGTATGTTTTGTTGCTATTTATTGAGTTAGAAGTATCCAAATTGTGTGTAAACCTACAAATAAACATGTTGGCCGATAGCAAAGCGTACGTAATTCTACAATTAATCTTGTTGGTTTGGAGGTTTTTGCCCTTTTTTGACTATTTAATGTTTGTTGATGTTTTTATAAGTGACAGCAAATGGGCTTATTGTGATTAATCGGCTTCTTGTATTTGAGATAATTCACATAGTTGTGTCTTTTTGTTAATCGTGTTTTTTGTTGTAAATATTTCCTTAGGTATTGGTGAGAACAATGGCGGAAAGTACCTCATAGAAGCTAACTGGCTGCGGGCTTTGCGAAGGAATCAATACATCTTTTCCCTCAGACTGGCAACCGTTGAATCTGTAATGTAGTCGTCATAATCCATGATTTTGTCTATAATACCATTTGGAGTCAGTTCAATAATGCGGTTGGCAACCGTTTGGATGAACTCGTGGTCATGGCTTGAAAACAAAACATTTCCTTTATAAGTCTTCAAAGTATTATTAAATGCTTGAATAGACTCCAAGTCAAGGTGATTGGTTGGCGTATCCAAAATTAACGTGTTGGGGTCTTTCAACATCATACGAGAAATCATACAACGCATTTTCTCACCTCCCGACAAAACACTTACTTTCTTCAACAGCTCATCGTTAGAGAAAAGCATACGGCCAAGGAATCCTTTGATGTAAATTTCGTTTGTGTCATTTGAAAACTGACTTAACCATTCAATCAAGTTGTAGTCTGAATTAAAAAACTGTGAGTTATCTAAAGGAAGATAGGCGCTTGTGATGGTCTGTCCCCATTGATAGGTTCCGGCATCAGGCTTTTCTTCGCCATTGATAATTTGAAATAACGCAGTCATGGCACGGGGGTCTCTGCTGAGAAATACTATTTTATCTTCTTTTTCCACATTTAGGTTCAGATCTTTAAATAATACTTGACCATCAATGCTTTTGCTAAGTCCTTTTATTTCTAATATCTGATTTCCGGGCTCTCTGTTTGGTGTGAAAATTATACCCGGATAACGGCGAGAGGATGGCTTTATCTCTTCTATATTTAATTTTTCAATCATCTTCTTGCGGCTCGTTGTTTGCTTTGATTTGGCAACATTTGCACTGAAGCGACGGATGAATTCTTCTAGTTCTTTCTTTTTTTCTTCTGCTTTTTTGTTTTGATTTTGTTGCTGTCTCAAAGCTAATTGGCTCGATTCATACCAAAAGCTATAGTTGCCCGAAAACATTTGTAATTTACTAAAATCGATATCTATAGTGTGCGTACAAACAGAGTCTAAAAAGTGACGATCGTGGCTAACAATCAATACAGTATGTTCAAAGTTAGAAAGATATTCTTTTAGCCAGTCTATGGTTTCAAGGTCAAGGTCATTAGTTGGCTCATCTAATAGCAGATTGTCAGGCTTTCCGAATAAAGCCCTGGCCAACAACACGCGTACCTTCTGTTTACCACTTAAGTCCTTCATCAAACTGTAGTGCCATTCTTCGGTCACTCCCAATCCACTCAATAAGATTGCTGCGTCGCTTTCAGCATTCCAACCTTCCATTTCGGCAAACTTTTCCTCAAGTTCCGACACACGTATTCCATCAGCATCGCTAAAGTCCGGCTTTGAATAAATAGCATCTTTCTCACTCATAATATTCCATAGAGTAGAGTGTCCCATCAAAACAGTATTGAGTACAGTATATTCATCAAATGCGAAGTGATCCTGACTTAAGACCGATAGTCGTTCACCGGAACCCAATGATATTGTTCCCTTTGTTGGAGATATTTGATTGCTTAAAACACGAAGGAATGTGGATTTGCCGGCTCCATTGGCACCAATGATACCATAGCAATTTCCAGGAGTGAACTTTAAATTAACATCTTGAAAAAGAATCCTTTTGCCGAACTGAACGTCCAGATTATTTACTGTAATCATTATATGTTGTATAGTTATTTTTTAATTGAGCCGGCAAAGGTACAAAAAAATAGGCAAAACTATTGGATGGGTTTTTTATACATTAGTTTTTGCTTGTTGTTATGTAGATAGAGGTATTAGGTTTAGGAATCCGTCCCGGAGCGGATTTTTTATGTGATGGTTATGTGATGGATTAAACCGATAAAAACAAAGAACGCACTAAATACGCTGAAAGTGTGCGTATTTAGTGCGTAAATTATGTAACTAACTGATTGTTAGTGTTACTTGTGGAGCTGGAGGGACTTGAACCCTCGTCCAAACGAGGAATTAACTCGCTTTCTACATGCTTAGTTTCATTTTGGTTGTCGGGAATGAGCGCGACTGAAACCACCAAACTCAAACCTTATCTTCTTAAGTTTCGGAAGAGAGCCGAAGCATCTCTCAACCTATCTTCGATTTGTCTGCACCACCTGATCGGTACGCTTCGAAGCCAGAGCTTCCGGGTGATGTCTTGTTCCTGCACCTGGTGCTGGAATTAAGCGTTAATCTACTGTACTTCGATTACGCAGCAAGAGCGTAGTTATTATTGCCAGTTAATGGTTTGATAATTATGATTTAAGTGCCAACTACCAACGCACTGCATGCTTACAAATCACTTCTACCCGCTGTCAAAACCGGTCAGCCCCATAATGTCTGCAATATATTGAATATAAAATACAGACAGGGTATTGTTTTGTGTGCGAGTAACACACCAACAGCGAAATATGAATTTTTACATATATCCCTGCTTTTTCAATACAAAGATAATACATTTTCTTGGAAATGGAACTTTCTTCTTTACTTCATTGATATATTTATATCACTATATTGATTTTACAATTGCCTTATAGATAAAAAATATTTACTTTTGTAATCAAATCAATCAATGACAATGAATAAGATTGTATCAAAAGAAAATCTATCTGACAGGGTAGTTAAGTTTGAAATAGAGGCTCCGCTTATTGCCAAAAGCCGTAGAGCCGGTCACTTTGTTATGCTGAGAGTGGGAGAGAAGGGCGAGCGCGTGCCTTACACCATTGCAAGCTCTGATTCTAAACGAGGAACTATCACCCTTGTTATTCAGCGTGTTGGTAAATCATCCGAAAAAGTATGCCAATTAGAGGTTGGAGATTACGTTACTGATTTGGTTGGTCCTCTTGGCAATGCCACACATATTGAAAACTTTGGTACCGTATTGTGCGCAGGCGGTGGAGTGGGAATAGCACCCATGCTTCCTATAATAGAAGCGATGAAGAAAGCGGGCAACCGTGTAATTACCGTTATAGGAGGCCGTTCGAAGGATTATATAATTCTTGAGGACGAAGTTTCCAAATACTCTGATGAGGTAATAATTATGACAGATGACGGTTCGTATGGCCAAAAGGGGCTAATCACTTTGGGCGTACAGCAAGTAATAGAACGTGAGAAGGTAAACCTCTGCGTTACAATTGGTCCTGCCATAATGATGAAGTTTGTGGCTGAGCTAACCAAGAAGTATAACGTGAAGACAATGGCATCGCTTAATACCATAATGGTTGACGGCACAGGAATGTGTGGTGCCTGTCGTGTGACAGTGGGCGGCAAAACCAGATTTGTATGCGTTGATGGTCCCGAGTTTGATGCTCATCAGGTAGATTTTGATGAGATGCTAATGAGATTGAAGGCATACAATTAATTCATTTGAAAATTAGAAAACTGATGGCAACAAAAGAATATCTTAAAGAACAACGCGCACAGGAATGGCGTGTGGAGATAAGAAATAGTATAAAAACCAAAGAACGTACAAGTTACACCAGAGTGCGAATGCCCGAAGTTGACCCGGTGGTTCGCAGTCGTACTTATGATGAAGTAAACCAGGGTTTGACCATGGAGCTTGCTATGGAGGAAGCCAAACGCTGTGTTGATTGCGCAGATCCTACCTGCATTACCGGCTGCCCCGTAGAGATTAATATTCCTAAGTTTATTAAAAACATTGAGCGTGGCAATATTCTTGAAGCAGCTAAAGTGCTTAAAGATACAAGCGCACTACCTGCCGTTTGCGGCAGGGTGTGTCCGCAGGAGCGTCAGTGCGAAGCGCAATGTTTCTACACCTTGAGGCTTAAGAAAGAACCGGTAGCCATCGGACACCTTGAACGCTTCGCCGCCGATTATGAACGTGAAAGCGGCAATATTTCCATTCCCGAAATTGCTCCTGCAAATGGTATTAAGGTTGCCATAGTAGGGTCGGGACCGTCAGGATTGTCTTGTGCGGGCGATATGGCAAAGCTTGGCTATGACGTGACTGTATTTGAAGCACTTCACGAACTTGGTGGTGTGTTGCGTTATGGTATTCCCGAGTTTCGTCTTCCCAACGACATTGTAGATGTAGAGATTGACGTTTTGAAACAGATGGGAGTTAAGTTTATAACCAATGTGATTGTGGGTAAAACCATTTCGCAGGAAGACCTGAAGGCTGAAGGTTTCAAAGCACTCTTTATAGGTAGCGGAGCAGGACTTCCCAATTTCATGAATATCCCCGGAGAAAATCTGAACGGCGTGATGTCGAGCAACGAATATCTGACCCGTGTGAATCTAATGCAGGCTGCCGACCCCGAAAGTGACACACCCGTGCAGATGGGCAAGCGTGTGGCAGTTATTGGCGGGGGAAATACAGCTATGGATGCTGTGCGCACAGCGCGTCGTCTTGGTGCCGAGAAAGCGATGATTGTTTATCGTCGCTCGGAAGAGGAGATGCCGGCACGTGTTGAAGAGATAAAGCATGCTAAGGAAGAAGGTATCGAGTTTCTCAACTTACACAACCCTATTAAATATGAAGGTGATGAGCGCGGAAGAGTGCAGCGTATGCTATTGCAACGCATGGAGCTTGGCGAACCCGATGCTTCCGGCAGAAGAAGACCTGTGCCCATCGAAGGCGATACCCGTTGGATAGATGTGGACGAAGTAATCGTGAGTGTGGGTGTTGCTCCCAATCCGTTAATCCCGTCTTCATTCAGCGGATTGGAAATTTCTAAAAGGGGAACTATCGTGGTTAATCAGGATACGATGCAGTCGGCCGACAAAACAATATTTGCCGGTGGCGATATTGTGCGTGGTGGCGCAACGGTTATCCTTGCCATGGGCGACGGACGAAAGGCTGCTAAGGCAATGCACGAGCAGTTGATGAGTTTGTAGAATAATCATATATTAATATACAAAAGGCTGACAAGATTTAATTCTTGTCAGCCTTTTATTTATGTTTAACACAAATATCTTTACTAAAGTCTTGTTTTGTTACGAAACATTCGTATGTTTGCGACTGAAATATGTAACAACTACTTCGAAGTAGATAAATTAGACGATTATGGAACGATTGACCCCTCAGGAAGAAAACGCAATGCTGCACGTTTGGGAGCTGAAAGAATGTGCAATCAAAGATGTATGGGACAATATGGATGAGCCTAAGCCGCCATATACCACACTCGCTTCAATATTCAACAATCTGGAGAAGAAAGAGTATGTGTCTGTCCGTCGCTTTGGAAACGTGAAGGTGTTTAAACCTCAAATAACACAAACTGCCTACAAAAGACACTTTATGTCTGACGTGGTGAAAAGTTATTTTAATGACTCCTTCAAGGAGATGGTTACTTTCTTTGCCAAAGAACAGGAATTAAGTGCTGATGATTTAACTGAAATCATTGAGCTAATTGAAAAGGGGAAAAAGTAAGATTTGATATTATTAATACGATAAACAACTTAGTCATGAAAATACTTTTATCCTATATCATTCAGGTAAACATTGCCATCGTACTGTTTTACTTGCTTTACAAAATACTTTTCCAACAAGACACCTTCTTTTATGCAAGAAGATGGTATCTGCTCGGAGCAATATTGTTTTCCTTCATTTATCCCTTTTTACCTATTGATGCGCTTGGAGGATTGATTCAATTTCAGAAAGAGACGGCGGTCGCAACAACTGCCACTGTAACTTTTGGTACTCCAACCATGATGGTTGTTGCCGAGGAAACACCCACCACCACAATCAATTGGATAAATATTGCAATAATCCTTTACGTTGCAGTCTCTGCTATCTTTTTGCTGCGATTCCTGTGGCAGTTTGTGCGCCTGGTGCAATGCCGAAGACAAAGCGAGGTGCATACATTCAATAATATCACATACCGACAATTGGAACACAAGCTGGCACCCTTTTCTTTCTTCAAATGGATATTTGTGGATGCCAAACTGCATAGCGAAGAGAAACTTCAGCAAGTGCTTATTCATGAGCATATCCACTCTGAGCAGTGGCATTCGCTGGATGTGATTCTGTCTGAACTTACAAGAATAGTGTTTTGGTGGAATCCGTTCGTGTGGCTTATGAAAAAGGAAATAGTAATTAATCTGGAATATATTGCCGACAACGGCGTGCTGGGTGAGGGGGTTGACAGACGCGATTATCAATATCATCTGTTGCATCTGACTTATCCTGCAACTAACTTACAACTGACAAACAACTTTAATGTATCACAACTTAAACAACGTATCACGATGATGAACAGCGAAAAAACCCCAATTAGAAAACTGGCGAAATACGCACTCGTATTGCCGGTAGCACTATTGCTGATTACAGCAAACAGTGTATATGCACAACAAACTAAACTTAAAAAGGTGACAGAAGAAATTACCTCTGCAGATTCTTATTTGACTTTGGGCGAAAGCTCAGTATCGGAGTTTGGTGTGGAAACTGATAATGTGGCCATGATTAAAAACGAAAGTAGCGATGATAATGGTAAAGGAAAGCTCACTATCAGAGGAATGCAAGACTCAATCACTGGCAAACCGTTGATTGTTATTGATGGTGTGAAGATGAGCAAAGATTTTAATCTTAATGAGATTGATCCGCATGAAATAGAGTCAATGACAATACTTAAAAATCAAAATGCAACTTCTCAATATGGCGAAGACGGTAAGGATGGAGTGATTATAATTTCCAAAAAGAAAAATGATGTCGATAATACAGAGCAGGTT
>ERZ1032852.356-NODE-356-length-11505-cov-5.028646_pt1 | contig 11505 bp, 9 predicted proteins | sample MGYA00516689_ERZ1032852 | MGnify/ENA primary metagenome ERZ1032852 (study PRJEB33719, sample SAMN04262499) | wastewater metagenome | biome: rural village; feature: composting latrine chamber; material: composting feces with ash | place: El Salvador | collected...
GCAGTCGTAATCAATCCACTCATATCCAAAGACCCGGGACTTATTAATAGTTGACTGGACCCTTGTTCATAATACTGCTTCGGTCGGTGAGCTTTTCGGGGAAAGATGTGAAGCGTAAATTTATTGTTGTCGGTGAATGCAATAAGATTCATCATCGGCTCATCTTCGTTTGGTTGTCGGCTTTTAAGATAGTAGTAAACATCTTCAAACCTTTCCTCAATTTCCTCTTTCGACTCACTTTCTATTACAAGGCAAGTGCGAAGTTCATTTTCTCCCTGCATCAAGACCGGCTGCTTCAATCCTGCTTGAAAATGAAAGTGCTCAGGTATTGAAGCCCCACACTTAGCCCCATTATAAAAAACAATATAATCGGGAAGCTGTTCAGCAAAAGATAGCATATCACTTATTTTTTTGCCAATTAGTTGAGGTACATGTGAGTGAAGGGGAATTGTCACATGGTTTCTAAGCACCGGATAAGGATTGGTAAGAATAATATATTTATCAAAATAATATATTCCTTCTTGGGGAGCAGGGCGATTGTCAGCACACAAACGACACTTTTGAATTTTAGTATAACCAGGTTCAGTATTTCCAACAATTGATTTGATTCTGTCAGGGTTAAATTCTATGTTGACTTTTATATCGTTTCCCCATTCAAAGCTTTTGTTTTTTACATTGTCGAGACCTGATAATATGTTGTTTAACTGCTCCCACTTTTTCTTTTGCTCAACAAACAATTGCTCTATTTTCTGTTGAAGTGTCATTAAATTATGGTTAGATTGTCTGTGTGATTATATTTTTTGTTTTCCCTTCTTGCTTGCATATCTGAGTACAGGAGAAATATCAAAATATACCTTTTCTACTCCAAAGGGGTTTTTAGCAACAGTCAATGAGTTGCATTTGCCTCCTTTTTCAAGCTGTTCGCTTCCACCATATTTGTATCCCAGGAAGCCTAATATATCATATTCATGAGCAACTTTTATTACATAGTATGCGTTCTTCTTGCTCATTCCATCGCCAGAACTAACAATTGCACGTTCCACAATATTTCTTTTAACAGCTGTTTTTCTGTACGAAGCAACATCATTTGTTTGGGCAAAGACAATTAGCTGTGCATTAAGAGCACGCATATTAAATGGATCTTGATCGAGAAGTAAATTTGCATATTTTGCAATTTCAATAAAATCATCATTTGAAAGATGTTGCTTTCTTAACACACTTCCGAGTTTGCTATTATAATCAGTTTCATCAACAGGATTATAGTTGTCGTTAAAAACATAACCATAATACAAATGTCTCTGTTCGTTTATGCTCATGGTTGAGTCACCTGCAAGATATTTGTCCATAAGGTTTTGATATAATAGGCCGGACGCACTATTTGCTATATTCTTCTCTATCTCTTTGTAGTTAGGTGCAACAGGACCATCGTATTGTGCGAAAAGAGAGATGTGGGCTATCAGAAATAGTGCGAAAAATGATATTTTTTTCATTATAGTAGATGTTTTATTTAATAAATATACAAAGTAGATGCGATATTAATTTAATATAACGACAGCTGTGAGTACTGAGTCACAGACTGTCGTTAAAAAACTGTTATTGTTTACCGGACACAGTAGCCGATCGGTCAATTTTAGTAATCAATCCCTGCAATACACTGCCGGGTCCTAATTCTACAAATTCGGAGGCACCATCGGCAATCATATTCTGAACAGATTGAGTCCATTTAACGGGCGAAGTTAGCTGAGCTATTAAGTTCTTTTTAATAACTTCAGGATCAGTCTCACCCACGGTTGATACATTTTGATATACAGGGCAAACAGGAGCAACAATTTTGGTTGCTTCAATAGCCTCAGATAACTCAACGCGTGCAGGCTCCATCAATGGAGAGTGGAATGCACCGCCAACCTTTAGCGGAAGAGCGCGTTTTGCTCCTGCCTCTTTCATCAGTTCACATGCTATTGCAATACCTGAATTTGTTCCTGAAATTACAATTTGTCCGGGACAGTTGTAGTTAGCCGGAACAACTACGTCATCTATCGATGCACAAATTTCTTCAACTTTCTCGTCGGGCAAAGCTAATATGGCTGCCATAGTTGAAGGATTCAACTCGCATGCTTTTTGCATAGCAAGCGCACGCTTATAAACCAATTTTAATCCATCTTCAAAGATAAGTGCCCCGGCTGCCACTAAAGCAGAGAACTCTCCTAATGAATGTCCCGCAGTCATATCCGGCTTAAAGTCGTCGCCCAACATTTTGGCCAGAATAACGGAGTGAAGAAAGATGGCAGGTTGTGTTACTTTTGTCTGTCTTAAATCCTCATCAGTTCCTTCAAACATTAAGTCTGTGATTCTAAATCCTAGAATTTCATTCGCTGTTTCAAACATCTCCTTTGCTAAAGGAGAATTATCATATAGGTCTTTGCCCATTCCAACGAATTGTGCACCTTGACCCGGGAATACATAAGCTTTTTTCATTCTGTTTTTGTAATTCTTATTTTATAAATGTATAATCTTTTTATTATTTAGCTTTCATCAAATAACAATGTAGCTACATTCAATGTTTTGTACTTGAATATTTATTTATCTTTCCTACGGATTTCAACACGTCGTATTTTGCCGCTAATTGTTTTGGGAAGCTCGTTCACAAACTCAATAACCCTGGGATATTTATACGGTGCTGTCACATTCTTTACGTGATCCTGAATTTCTTTAATCAAATCTTCATCTGCAAGATGCTTATAGTTGTCGGTAAGGACTATAGTTGCTTTAATAATTTGTCCGCGCACCTCATCAGGCACTCCGGTGATGGCACACTCTACCACTGCAGGATGAGTCATTACTGCACTTTCTACTTCAAAAGGACCAATTCGGTAACCTGAACTTTTTATCACGTCATCCGTGCGCCCCACAAACCAGAAGAATCCATCCTCATCGCGCCATGCTACGTCGCCTGTGCGATATATTCCGTCGGCATATACTTCTTTGGTCAAAGCTTCGTCGCGGTAATAGCCTTTGAATAAGCCGAGTGGTAAATGATCTTTGGTGTAAAAAACAATCTCACCTTGCTCACCATCTTCTGCAGATCTGCCATCGTTTGTGATCAGATCCATATCATAAAGAGGGCTTGCCACGCCCATTGCTCCCGGCTTAGGTTCTATCCATGGAAATGTGATGATGGTAGGAGCTGTTTCAGTTTGCCCAAAGGCCTCCATCATTTTTATTCCTGTTTGCTTGTAAAATGCTTCAAATACAGAGGGATTTAATGCTTCGCCGGCTGTTGTGCAATACTCGAGTGCCGATAGGTCATACTTGCCCAGATCTTCCCGTATGAGAAATCTAAAGATAGTAGGCGGTGCACAAAATGATGTGACTTTGTATTTAGATATTACCTCAAGCAAATCAGCGGGAATAAACCGACCTTCAAAATCGTATACAAATACGGCTGCCCCCACAATCCATTGACCATATAGTTTTCCCCACACAGCCTTTGCCCAGCCCGTGTCGGCAAGTGTCAAATGAAGACTTTTTTCGTGTAGATTGTGCCAATATTTTGCAGTAGTGATATGAGCCAGAGGGTAAGTGAAATCGTGCATAACCATTTTAGGCTGTCCTGTTGTGCCCGACGTGAAATAGAGAATCATAATGTCGTCGTTGGTATTCACTTCTGCAGGTCTCACAAATGCCGGTGCATTTTCAATTCCTTTATGGAAATCAATCCAGCCTTCATATTCTTTATTGTGCGATATAACAAATTTATGAGTTAGGGTAGGCGATTGTGGAAGTGATTTGTCAACATGACCTATCAATTCATCTTCTCCCAAAGTTACCACACCTTTTATGTCGGCAGCATTTGCCCTGTACACTATATCATCCACAGTTAGTAGATGTGTTGCAGGGATTACTACTACCCCAATTTTGTGTAACGCAGTGATAATATACCAAAACTCAATGGAACGTTTCAAGATTAGCATCACTTTATCCCCTTTTCTAATACCTGCTTCGAGAAAAAAAGATGCTGCTTTGTCAGATAAATCTTTAAGTTCACCAAAGTTCAGGTCCTGGTGTTCTCCCAGGTCATTTGTCCAGCAAAGTGCACGTTTATTTGGATTTGTTTCTGCCCATTCATCAACAACGTCATAAGCAAAATTAAAATTTTCAGGTACTATAATATGATAATTATCAACAAAATCCTGATGGGAACTAAACTCTGTTTTGTTTAGGAATTTTTCTAGCATAACCTAATATAATATGATTCTATTTTGAGGTCTCTCTTTATGATGTTTTATGGATAAAGAATTACAGCCAAAAATTTAACTTGTTTGTTGTTAAGTGCTTTCATTCCGTGTGGTAAAGAAGAGTCGAAATAGATGCTGTCTCCCTCATTTAGTACAATTTCTTTGCCATTGATATTTATAGACATGCTCCCCTCCATCACCATATTAAATTCCTGACCAGGGTGAATGTTCTTAAAGTAGTCTTCTTCAAGAGGCTTTGGTTCCACAGTTACAATAAAAATCTCTGCCGAATTGTTGTTGAACCCTGCTGTTAGAGACTGGTATTTGTAGGCAGATACCCTTTCGACACTAACTCCCTGATTCTTGCGAGTCACAAAATAAGAACTCATACGAGGCTCATTGCCAAACATTAGTGTTGCCATGCTTACGTTGAATTCCCGTTCTATACGCTGAAGGAATGATATTGATATATCCTTTTCACCTTCTTCGTAAAGCAGGTAATCGTCTCGTTCTATCTCCAACTTGGTTGCCATTTCTTTGGGTGTGAGGTCTATTGCCTCGCGGAGACCTTTTATTCTCTTACCGATTTGTTTTAAACTAGTACTCATAAAGTTTACATTTAGTTATTACACAAAGATATAAATTAAAAGTGATAACTTCTTTTTCTATCAGACAAACATATACAAGCTTATTGCCATTATTAGCATACCAAGCACTAATCCGGATATTGCATGATGGTGTTTACCAAACTTTTCGGCAGTGGGCAGGAGCTCATCCAAAGAAATGAAAATCATAATTCCCGCTATTGCCGAAAGTACAAAAGCGTTCAAGGTAGCATTCCAGAATGGAATGAGAAAGAAAAAAGCAATTACTGCCCCTATAGGTTCAGCAAGCCCTGAGGCAAAGGAGAGCCAAAATGCTTTCTTTTTACTACCTGTGGAATGATAGATAGGTACTGCCACGGCAATTCCCTCGGGAATATTGTGGATAGCAATGGCGATTGTGATTGGAATTGCAATTTCCAAAGAGGTAAGTGCTGACATAAATGTGGCAATCCCTTCCGGAAAGTTGTGTATGGCAATTGTAATAGCCGTAATGATACCGGTGTAGCGCAGCTCACTTTTGTGGCGCATCTCTTCCACAGCATGCATCTCATGTGGATTGCTCGATTTTGGAATCATAAAGTCTATAAATGCGATTATTATTATACCTCCGAATAATCCTAAAATCATATATAGCATACCCAGCTTTCCTCCATACTCATTTGTAAATTGTTGAAGCGACTGGGGCAACATCTCCATAAATGAGACATATATCATTACACCTGCCGAGAGTCCGAGTGAGAAACTAAGGAAATTAGTATTCGTACGTTTCGCAATAAGTGATATAAGACTACCTATACCCGTTGACAGACCTGCTACGAGAGTAAGCAGAAATGCTATCAGAATGGTTTTGGTTTCCATTATCTTTCTTTGATGATATTATCCATGATTTCCCGGTGTATTAATCCATTGGAACCTACTATTTCCCTGCCGAAAATGTAGTTGTCATTTTCAGAAAAGTCTGTTACGGTCCCTCCGGCTCTTTTCAGAATGATTGAACCTGCAGCCACATCCCATGGCGACAGACCGGAATGAAAATAAGCATCACTGCGCCCCGCTGCCACGTAGCATAATTCGACAGCTGCAGAGCCTTTAATTCTGAAGCTGCTTTTTCTGTATTGTTCTGTGGTTCGTTTCAGTATTCCTTCCCCCCGTTCATCAAGGTGGTATGGTATTCCAAATCCTATATATCCATTTTGCAAAGTAGGGTGTTGTGATACTTTGATAGGAACGCCGTTTAGTGTTGAGCCTCCTTCTGATGTGGCGCAGTACAGCTCATCCAAAACAGGGTCATAAACAATACCGAGTATAATTTCATTATTGTGTGTTAGTGAAATGCTCACAGAGTATGGCGAATCACCATGAACATAGTTGGTCGTTCCGTCCAGCGGATCCACAATCCATGTATATTCTTTCTTCTCATATTCCACTGTCTCTTCCTCGGCAAGAAATGACGCTTCCGGCAAGATCTTCTTTAAGCCTTCCACCGTAATGCGTTCAGCTTCTTTATCTATATACGTAACATAGTTGCGTGTGCTTTTTTCTTCTACAGCATTAACGGATAATTTTTGTTGTTCGTCTTTCAAATATTTTCCGGTTGCCAGTGCAATATCTATTGCTTCATTGCAAATTATCTCTATTGTTTTCTTCATATTCTCTTAGTATTAATTATTATTTGAGAAAAGTGAATCCCACCATCTCGAGTCATCTTTCAGCCATTTGGTGAACCATGCATAGATTGCATGATTCCATGCAATGCGTTTGTCGTATTGATAAATTGCGTGATTTTCACCTTCAACCTGAATAAATTCAACTTCCTTACCCAACAGTTTGAGCGCTGTGTACATCTGAATACTTTCGCCCATCGGAACGTTGGTGTCAGCCGTGCCGTGCAGCAGCATAAGGGGGGTGTTAATTTTGTCGGCGCTAAATAACGGACTTTGTTCTACATACATTTCGGGATTGTTCCACGGATAGCTGCCTGCGCTTGCACCCGAGCTGTATGAGTAACCCCAAAAGCCTTCGCCCCAATAGCTGGTGATGTTGCTAATACCTGCATGCGACACAGATGCCGTAAATATATCTGTTTGTGTTATTAGATACTGAGTCATAAAACCACCATAAGAAGCACCAATATTACCAATCTTTTCACCGTTGACAAATGGGTGGGCAGCTACAAATTTCTCAACGCCTTCTATTATCTCATCGGCTGTTTGTTTTCCCCATGCATTCACGTGGCGTGCGGAGAACTCCTGTCCATAACCCGTTGTGCCGCTAGGTTGAAGAACATATACTACAAAGTCTTGTGCAGCATATACATGAAGCGGATAGGTACTTTCAAAGACACGAGATGTAGGGCTTGTGCCTCCGTAGTAATAAACAATAAGCGGATATTTTTTTGTTGCATCAAAATTGGGCGGCAGGTAGTATCTGCCCTCAATTACATCGCCAAATGAACTTGTAAAATTCCAATCCTTAACATCCCCAAGTGTGAGTTTGCTGAGTCTCTCCCCATAAGGATCGGCAATAAGTGTCGACTCCAATGTCTTTAGATTAAGCAGATAGCTGCGGCCCGAGTTTGCTACACTTACCCCTGAGTATGTTGCCCAATTACCATTTATGGCAAGACTTAGAGAGTTTATAACATCTTCTTTTAGCGGTAACTTTTCAAACTTTTTTTTCTTCACATCAAACCTGTACACATTCATGCGGTCACCTTCCTCAGCACGATAGTAGATGTAGTTGTCAGCACGGTTCCATACTTGTGAGCCTACAGATGGGTCAAAATATTTTGTTAATGGTGTGATTTGCTTTGTCGCCACATCCATCAGGAACGATTGAGAATCGTAGCTGTTGGCAATTTGACCTTCTCTTATGTTCAGACCAATTCCTCCGAACGCTTCCGGTGAACCTTGTATAAGCAGCTGTTTGTTGTCGGGTGACAGTTGTGCCCTTCCTGCGAATCTTTCATTTTCCCATATAGTATCCACTTCCATGCTGTTGAGGTTTAGTCTGTACATTGAGCTTTTTCTGAATGGTCGTTCGCTCAGGTCTTCTTCGGAAGTAGAAAATAGCAAATACTCCATATCATAGGATATATCATTGAGTGATGCCGTTTTTTTGCCAAAAGTTAGTTGTTGTGTCAATCCTGTATCAAAGAAATAGCGATACAAAAAATATCGGTCCCGATAATGCGACTGTCGGTCATCTATTCCAATCAATCTATTCAGCCCACTCGGGCTTTGTGGTGACAGCGATTCCTTGGTTGAAAAAAATAGAGAGCCCTCATCGGGAGCAATCGTAAAGTTTTCATTGGGTAAATTATCAGCAATGATTGTTGTTGAAGACTTCACAGGGTCAAAAGTATACAAAGTCCTTCCGTTTTCGCTGTCAGCCGTATAGCTCAATAAGTCAGATTTTGGCATCCATTTGAGCTGTTGTCTCGAAGATATTTCTGAAAAGATGACCCTTTTATCTTTTGTGTCATAAACCTCTGTGAATCCCTGATTTCTTCCTCCCGGCAATGTCTCCGACAGTCTTAACAACACATATCTGCCACTTGGCGATATGCTGCTACTGCTGAGGCGTTTTCCTTCCAGTATATCTTTTATATTTATTCTTCTTTTGTCTGCATCATTGAAGGAGTAATTTAGCAGCGAATCTTCAGGTTCTGTTTTCACTTCTATCTTAACAGCCGGATCCAGTACATCATCAGCACACGTTAACACCTTGATAACCACACGTGCATTGTTTGTAAATCCATTTAACGATGCATCTACAGAGCCGGAGTGATGTAAACTGTCGTTAACCTGTGTCTTGGTTGCACGTTTCGAGTTTTCTATCCAAAGCTCCAGCATATTGGGCGAAGTAATAGTTATTTTACCTTTCCCATATTGGTCGCCCGAGAGATAAAATGACATTAGCTGAAATTGTTTTCCCTCTTTCGGCTTATCAAGGTTAAAGAAACCAAGACTATCTTTCCTGAGTTGATTTATAAACCTTGTCTGCTGTGGAAAGTTGATTTTGTATGAAAGCAACTGCTCATCGTTAAACTTGGTGTTACTCAAATTAGTGCTGTCCAGCAATACCGGCTTCTGCACGTCTATTGGTCCGAAGCTGTATATCGTTTCGGGTGAGATAATTTTCTGCGCCACCACCGGCAGGAATGCAATAAGTGCTATTACAAGAATTCTAAATTTCATTTTGTCTGAATATGTTTTGTCTGTTTTCTGTTTTACTGTTTGGGGCTGTGGCTCCACACAAAGTGGTCCGTAAATAAATTGTCAATCTGCGGCATCTTGTTGAAAAAGCCATAGACTGAAGACCCCGATCCACTCATTGATGCATATACTGCTCCAAGTTCATAAAGTTGTTGTTTGATGTCATTTATCTGTGGATGTTTTTTGAAAATTGGTGTTTCAAAGTCATTTGTCATTACTTCTTTCCACCTTCCTATCGGCATCTTTGCTATCTCTTTTAGCGAAATATCCGGTCTTTTGGGTGTTATTACAGAGTATGCCCAACCGGTGTTGATTGAGATGTCAGGCTTTATAAGCACGAAATGGTAATTGGAAAGGTCAAGCTCTATATCTTCCATCTTTTCGCCAATGCCTGTGGCAAATACGGGTTTGTTTTTGATAAAGAAGGGACAGTCAGCACCAAGCTCAACAGCCATTTCAATGAGCTGTTCGTTACTGTAGCCCAGCTTAAACATCTTGTTAGTCAGCTTTAGCATAGCTGCGGCATTAGCCGAACCGCCACCTAATCCTGCACCAAAAGGGATTTTTTTCAACAAATGGATGTCGATAGCAGAAATATCATGCTCACGCCTGATTAGCCTGAGTGCCTTTATAACCAGGTTGTAATCTTCGTTGCCCTCTACAGTCAGCCCGCTTTGAAATAATCGATACTCCCGATTGACAGTCAATTCGGCTTTAGTGGGCACTATCTCCAGAGCATCTTTTATTTCCACGGGATAAAAAATAGTTTCAAGTTCGTGATATCCGTCACTCCTACGCGAAACTATATTTAGTCCTAAGTTGATTTTTGCATTTGGAAAACAGAGCATACCAATTTATTTTATGCAAAGGTAAAAAAAAAACTTGAAATCACCCCGAACTAATACAACAGCCTTATTTGATGAGTTGTGTTTTTTTGTTTCACAATGCGATTAATCATTTTTGACGGACAATCTCCGATGTTTAAACTTTTAATTTGTAATTTTGCAATCATCCCTTTTAGAGGTTATCATCTTTATCCTATAATCTATTATTGATTTATAAATATATGAGTACTACAAGAAAACCTACTGAGTTAGGTACGGAAAAAATAGGCAAACTGCTTTATCAATATTCTCTGCCCGCCATTATTGCCATGACGGCAGCGTCGCTCTATCACATTACCGACAGCATATTTATCGGTCACGGTGTGGGGGCTTTGGCCATTTCTGGATTGGCGATTACTTTCCCCTTTATGAATCTTGCAGCAGCCGTGGGGTCATTAGTGGGGTCGGGTGCAGCCACTCTTCTGTCTATCAGAATGGGGCAAAAGGACTATGACTCTGCCAATACTATTTTGGGCAATGTCATCACGCTTAATATCACACTGGGGATACTTTTCTCAGTTGTCTCTCTTATATTTATCGATCCCATTTTGTTGTTTTTTGGTGCCAGCGAAGTAACGCTGCCTTATGCCAAAGATTTTATGACAGTAATCCTCATTGGCAATGTGATTACACATTTATACATGGGGCTCAACGGCCTTTTGCGCTCAATGGGAAGACCGGAAAAAGCTATGCTTGCAACCATATTGACGGTTGTAATCAACTTGATACTCAATCCTCTATTTATTTTTGTGTTTAAATGGGGAATCCAGGGCAGTGCTCTTGCAACAGTCACTTCACAGATTATTATGTTTGTATGGCAGATGCGTTTCTTCAGCAACAAATCCAATTTCATTCATTTCAAACGAGGTACATTTAAGCTGCAAGGCAAAATAGTCAAAGAGATGCTTGCCATTGGTATGTCGCCATTTATGATGAATGCTGCTGCCACAGTTATAGTTATTGTCATCAATCAGGGGCTCATCCGCACCGGAGGCGACCTTGCGGTGGGAGCCTATGGTATTGTCAACCGTATTGCCTTCCTGTTTGCCATGATTGTAATGGGGTTCAATCAGGGGATGCAGCCCATCGCAGGTTACAATTATGGTGCGGCATTGTATGCCCGTGTAGATGAGGTGTTGCGAAAGACTATAATACGTGCCACAATTGTCACAACTGTTGGCTTTTTAATTGCCGAACTGTTTCCGCACGCAGTGGTCTCTATATTCACTACAGATGAAGAGCTTGTAAACATTGCGGCAAACGGTATGCGCATCATCTTTCTCACCTATCCCATTGTTGGATTTCAGATGGTCACAGCAAACTTTTTCCAGAGCATTGGAATGCCCGGCAAGTCTATATTTATGTCTCTAAGCCGTCAATTATTGTTTTTGCTTCCATGTTTACTTATTTTTCCTTACTTTTGGGGAATAAACGGGGTGTGGTTTAGCATGCCTGTCTCCGACGCAATATCCAGTATTGTAGCAGCCATAATGCTATTTAGACAATTAAGAATGTTCAAAGCGGAGGCTGTAAGAGCAGCTTCCCAAAGCTGATTAAACAATTA
>ERZ1032852.357-NODE-357-length-11503-cov-11.935797_pt1 | contig 11503 bp, 11 predicted proteins | sample MGYA00516689_ERZ1032852 | MGnify/ENA primary metagenome ERZ1032852 (study PRJEB33719, sample SAMN04262499) | wastewater metagenome | biome: rural village; feature: composting latrine chamber; material: composting feces with ash | place: El Salvador | collected...
ACTTTAAAAGTCGAACCCTTCAATTAATACTTACACACTTAATGGGATAGTGTCTGTATCTGGCTCTATTTACGCAACCGCACCTTCTAAAGTTTTATAATTCATGTTCTTTTCCTTTCTCCGTTAATCGATATCTTTGATATTTGCTATTGGGTTTATCAGGAATCGTCATTTCAATTAGCCCTGCTTTCAACGCCGGCTGCATATAGTTATAAATAAAAGTAGGGCGATGTTTTAATTGCAATTGTGCCATCAAATCACTCGTAGAGTATTCACCTTTATCCATAATCGAAATAAGAGATTTAACTTGTTCAGGTACTTGTTCTATAGTTGTTCGGTTGTTTTCGTATGTTTCATTTTTTTCTGATTGATTATCAATAACATTATCTTGTTCGGTGCTTGTTCGGTGCTTGTTCGGTGCTTGTTCGTTTACCGGAAAACTCATCCTTACGAAATTATCCAAAAATCGAAAGGATTCACGATTATATGATTGCAGAATTCGGGGTACACCGGAACCAAGATGTTCCACCAATTCCAAATCCCGAAAAATGCGCATTATTTCTTTGTTGCGAGGCATAGAAACTCCTTCAAAAAAATCTTCTTCACTAAGACCTTCCGGCAAAGTGCCGTATGAGGTTATTTCGAATCGGTCATCAAAAAATTCAAATTTTGGAGGCACTTCACGTGTATAATCGTTGTGGACAATTGAGTTAACAATGGCTTCACGCAATGCGACCATATTCCAAAGCCGAGTTTCGATGCGTTCTTTAGATGTTATTGTAGCGAACGTTTTGTTTTCCAACTCCACTTTGTCCAAAATCTGCTTAGTGGCTTTCACTAACGAACAATAACCAAACTCATAATTTTCTGTAAGATGCACCCGATCAGTTCCATTGTATTTGGCAACTTTCATAGACATGCCATTGACATCGGCCATTAAGTAAGCAACATAATTATATTTGCCGTCACTGGTGAGCAGTTCTAAGTTTTTGGCAAACTGATTATTCAACGATTTTCCGGCAGCTTGGTAATAGATTTTGAGTTGTTCAAAAGTAAGGTCTTGTCGAGGCGACCGGATATTTCCCAATGAGTTCCGTACACGCTTTGAAAAAAGGTATTCTATTTGCTTAGCCGTCATCGGTTCCGAAGCACTACCGACACGAATGTAACATCCTTTTTCCGACATGCCGTATTTTCGCAGATAATAGGGTTTTTCACTTCCCGAAGCAACAATAATCTTTACAATTTCTTTGTTATCTCGCTGCTCTACAATAATATCAAACAAACCCATTGCAGAAGGCAGAATATTAGTTTTGATACGGTTTTTCAAAGTAAGTTGAAGGCCGTCGGCATCATCGACACCTACCGTATTTCCGTCTTTGTCTATTCCAATATAGATAAAACCACCTTCGGAGTAGTTGAGAAACGCCACAACTTCTTTTTCGATATCATCGGTAAGTTGACGTTTGTATTCTATGCGATTAGTTTCGGACGGGTTCATGATTGATTCTGATTTTTGTACAAAGTAACGAAAAAGTGTGCTAATTAAACACCATTTCTTGTTTCATTTCGCGAATTAGCAATGCAACAGCGTCTTCTTTTTTCACAGGTAACAGTTTTGAGTTAAAACGGTGCCGTTGTTCGCGAGAATATTCACCTAAATATCCTTCCGTGATACTTTTATTGGCATGCCCTAAGCTGTCGGAGATATATTTACGGGGAACATTCATATTTTCCATAATCGAAGCAAACGAGTGGCGCGCGCTGTATGTAGTAATTCCGTCAGGAAGTTTTAATTTTTTGGCGAGAGCTTGAACAGTTGCATTAATCTCACGAACCACATCGTTAATTTTTTCAACAACCTGCTTTTCCGTCAGATTATCATTAATAAAAGGAAAAACGTATCCCGATTTATCTTTGTTACCGTATTTTTTGATGATTTGGCGAATGGGTTCAAGAATTGGAAAAACAACGACTTTTTCAGTATTGGTATTCCGGCGGGTTTTCTTTCTGACGAAACGAAATTCATCGTTTAAAATATCGCTATACTTCAACCGACAAAGGTCGGCGATGTTCAGTCCATTCCCGTAGAAAGAGAAAATCCATAAGTCACGGTACAGTTTTGTCTTTCCGTTGCACGGATAGTTTTGCAATAGATGAATTTGAGATAACGATAAATCGATGTTCCGACCGGAACCGGTAGGAATAACGTATTTCCCACGTCCGAATGGATATTCATCGCCTTGCAAATATGGCTTGCCATTGTTGTTAATAACGGTGCGAAGATTGCGCATAATGAATCCGATGGATGATTTTTTCAAACCATCCTTCTCTAATTTTTCATGGAAATTTTGAAGAAAACTTGGAGTTATTTTATTGAAAGGGATAGCATTTTTGTAAAACTTCTCGATACTCCTGAGTGTATTCTTAAAAGAGTTGGCATAATTTACCCTATCTTGCTCTGTTAGTTTTTCGATTGTCTCTGCAAGAGCATCATTTAACGATTTAACATCACTTCGTCCGAGTAATGAGTCTAAAGCCTCAAAAGAAAAGTTGTTTTTATCTGCTAAATCCTTTATGTGCTTTTTTAAAACCTCATCAAAGAATTTTTGCAAACTGTCTTTCGTTTCTTTATGCTTTACTGTCCGTCTATTTTGAAATTCATCCCATTCTTTCAAAGTAAATGAAAACCCTGTGGAATAATATACTTGTTGCCTTTTGAAAGTAATACGCCAGCAAATTGGCCTTTCAAGTTTATCATCAGTCGAATTTCTTTTACGTCTAACCAAAGAAACTGTGAGCCCATTATTAGAATAATCAAACATATACTTAAATTTTAGCGCGCATACAATGCGCATACAAAAATAGAAAATATATCTGAATTGATGAAATACAATAGAATTATAAAAACATTTTTTTGATTGATTTGCAGCGCTATAGCAATATGTAAAAAACAAACAAATTTAAAGAAAGAAGGTTATAGTTGACTCCCAAAGATACAATAAAAAAAACAAACAAATGGAATGATGAATTGACTAATACAAACCTAAACTTCTTTTATTTCTCAATATCCTCTTTATCATCAAGAAGGATTAGTCGTAACGAACTGTTTTTTGTTACGTAGTTGTAAGCCCAGTTAATAAAGATAACTAGCTTATTACGAACACTTAATATCAGCATTAGGTGAAGAAACATCCACACAAACCAAGCAAAAAGTCCTTTAAACTTAATAAAAGGTAGGTCGACTACAGCTTTGTTGCGCCCCACGGTTGCCATTGTACCCAAGTTGCGATATTCGTAATGCTTCAGCTTGTCGCCTTTTCCTTTAGCTAATTTATTAATGTTTTTAGCTAAATTCTTAGCTTGTCCAATGGCTACATTTGCCAACTGAGGGTGCCCTTTGGGGTATTTCTCTGTCTCCATATACGCCACACACTATTAAGTGTAACATTGTGTGAAAATTATTGTTTTTTTGTGTGTGAGGATGGAAATCTGTTGAATAAACATTCTTTGTCTGTTGCTAATCTTTTAAAATATAGCTAAATTGCCGTTACAAAGTAAATAGAAATAAAACTAATAAATAATCATCACTATGAATGAAAAAAAATCTACTGTAATAGACAAGAATTATTTTCCTTGGGCAATTATGATTTTAATGTCGTCAGTTACTTTTGTAGGAATACTTTCTGAACTGATGCCTTCGGGGGTGCTTCCTCAAATGATGAACGAACTGAACTTGAACGAAGTGCAAGGAGGTAATCTTGTGGGGTATTATGCGTTAGCATCAGCAATTTTCTCAATTCCGCTTATTTCAGCTACAATGCACTACAACCGCAAGCTACTATTACTTTTGCTGCTAGGGGGTTTTGCAATTTCCAATTTTATAGTCGCTCTTGTTAGTAATTATGCTGTAGTTGTTTCAATGCGCGTTTTTGGTGGAATTTGTGCTGGTATAATGTGGCCCATGATTGCAGCCTATGGTATGCGATTGGTATCGGCTAAACAATCTGGCAAAGCAGTTGCAGTAATTATGGCAGGCACTACACTCGGAATTAGTTTGGGCATGCCCTTAATGACATGGATTGGCGACAATTATGGTTGGAGAACCGAATTTATAGCCATTGCCATAATAATTTTGGCAATCGGTGTTTTAAGTGCGTTTATGCTACCTTCTCTAAAGGGAGAAAAACTGACCAGTGAAGTATCTCCTTTTGCTATGCTAAAAATAAAAGCCGTTCAAATGGTTGTGCTCTTTACAGTCTTAGGAGTTGTTGCTCATTACGGAGTATATGTATATATAGCAAGTTTAATAGCAACTCTAGAACTAGCAGGAGGTATCGAAATGGCTTTAATTATGTTTGGCTTGGGTTCTCTACTTTCTGTTGTTATTGCAATAAAGCACACTGACAACCATTTGCAGCTTCTCACTATTTTAATGTTTGCTCTATTAATTTTAGCAATGACTATTTTCCTTGTTTTTGGAGGAACTATTGGAATAGCTCATTTTGGATTTTTCCTTTGGGGAATTTCATTTGGTCCTTTAGTTGCACTGTTTCAAGCCGCTGTGGGTAGACAAGTAGAAAAAGCAAAAGATATAGCTACTTCTATTCAATCTTGTATGTTTAATTTCTCTATTATGATAGCGTCTTCTATTGGCGGTATTCTACTTGGCAAATACTTTGCTATGAGTCTTCCTGTTTTATCTATAGCATTAGCTGTTCCAGGACTTATATTGGCAATTACTGCCAAAAACACATTAGCGAAAGCGAAAGCGTAACCATAACTAAGATTCTTAGTGAACAAGAAAAAGGCTGCCAAACGGCAGCCTTTTTTTACTAAAATCTATTTTAGATTATAATTATAATCCTAGTTTTACATCATACTCAACCTCTTTACGTTTGAAGAGATACTCACCATCACGAACTGATGCTAACACATCAACTCTTTTGCGAATAGCCTCATAAACAGTAGATTCGTTTAAAACAATAAAGTTGGCTGCTTTTCCTACTTCCAAACCATAGGTGTCTTGTATATTTAAACAACGAGCTCCGTTGTAAGTAATCAAATCGAAATTAGACTCTACATCTTTTGCTGACATAATTTGAGCCAGGTGAATTCCATTGTCAAGAATATTCATCATATTGCCATTACCCATTGGATACCATGGATCATTGATTGAGTCTTGTGCAAAGGCAACGTTTATGCCATACTCTATAAATTCTTTCACTCTTGTCAGACCACGACGTTTTGGATAAGTGTCTTGACGACCTTGCAGATAGGCATTCTCTGTTGGACAAGAGATAAAGTTCATTTTACTTTTTTGGAATAAGTCAAGCATTCTAAAGGCATACGAATCATCTGCCGAACCAAACGAACAGGTGTGGCTAGCAGTTGTTCTAGTACCATAGTCTTCCATAAGAACGAGCGCATTCAGCAGCTCCACAAAACGTGAATGTGTATCATCTGTTTCGTCGCAATGAACATCTATTAGCTTATCATATTTCAAAGCAAGTTTAACTATATCGTGCACTGATTTCTCTCCAAACTCTCTTGCTGGTTCGTAATGTGGAATTCCTCCCACAATATCAGCCCCCATTTTAAGCGCTTCTTCCACTAATTCCAATCCACCTTTATAGGTGTACATTCCTTGCTGCGGAAAAGCAACAATTTGAATATCTACGATATGTTTTAGGTCTTCTTTCATCTCCAACATGGCTTTGAGCGCCGTGAAGTTTGGATCTGTTACATCTATATGAGTACGTATATGTTGTACCCCTTGAGATACTTCATCTTTAATTCCTTTGAGTGCTAATTTCTTCACACTATCTACCGTTAATGTCTCTTTAAACTTTGGCCACAATTCAATAGCTTCAAACAGCGTTCCTGAGCCTACTCCTTCTTGTCCCAGTTCAGACAACGTATATACATAATCGAGATGCAAGTGGGGGTCTACATAAGGAGGCATAATCAACTTACCCTTCAAGTCAATCTCCTCTTCACATTTTGGCAAATTAGTTCCAATCTGAGAGATTTTCCCATTTTCAACAATTATTTCAGTTGCTGCAGCATTACGATAAATCTTAGCATTAAAAAACTTTTTCTTCATATTCAATTGTTTTAAGGTGATTACTTTGTTTTATTTAGAGGAACTTAAGTTATTCCTTAATAGCTTTCAATATAAGAATATTTATTCGAAAACAAACAGTTACTGCTATAAATAATTGTAACTAAACCAAACTTTTACAATACTTTAAAAGATATCAGCTGTTTTACGGAGTGAGAATTGTAAATAGATCTGTTTTCTCATTCAAGTAACGATAAGAGAATTTTCTCTGTTTTAGTTGTTCTTCTATTTTGCCCAAGTCATTTGGGTCTTTCAATTCAATCCCAATTACTGCTGGTCCGCTTTCTCGGTTGTTCTTTTTGGTATACTGGAAATAGACAACATCGTCATTGGGTCCTAAAATATCGTTTACAAATTCTTTAAACACTCCTGGTTTTTGAGGAAACTGTACTATAAAATAGTGCTTCAAGCCTTCGTAGATCAACGACCTTTCTTTTATTTCTTGCATTCGTATAATATCGTTATTGCTTCCACTTACAATACACACTACATTTTTGCCTTCAATTTGTTCTTTATAAAAATCGAGTGCAGAAACTGTTAGTGCTCCTGCAGGTTCAACCACAATAGCCTCTTCATTATACATTCGCAAAATTGTTGTACAAACCTTTCCTTCAGGTACTAGTACAATATCCTCTAGGTGATTTCTGCAAATTTCGAAAGTTAGATCTCCCGCTCGTTCAACGGCAGCGCCATCAACAAAATCATCAATATTTTCCAAGGTAACAATATCACCTTTTTCAATAGCTGTTTTCATGGATGCTGCTCCAACAGGCTCAACACCAATAATTTTAGTATTCGGACTCAGCTGCTTAAACACCGTAATTATACCAGATGCTAATCCCCCACCTCCAATTGGCACAAACAGATAATCAATGGGCTGGTCACAATCTTCTAATAGTTCTAAGCCAATTGTTCCTTGTCCAGCAATTATTTTTTCATCATCGAAAGGGTGAATGAAAACAGCTCCATCTTCTTCACAAAATCTGTTAGCCTCATCAAATGCATCGTCTAAAGAGTCACCTCTTAAAACAATATCTACTTTATCTTTCCCAAAGAGTTTTACTTGCTTTGTTTTTTGAGGTGGAGTTGTTATGGGCATAAATATTGTGCCCTTAATATCTAATTTATTACACGTATACGCCACTCCTTGTGCATGATTGCCTGCACTTGCACAAACAACACCTCTTGACTTTTCTTTATCCGAAAGTAATACAATTTTGTTGTAAGCGCCCCTTAATTTATAAGAACGTACTGGTTGTAAATCTTCGCGCTTTAAATAAACCTGAGCCGAGAACTCCTTGCTCAGGTTTTTGTTTTTCATTAATGGGGTATGTCTCGCAACGTTTTTTATTCGTTCTCTTGCTTGATATATTTTATCTAGTAACTCCATAGTTTGTATGTTCTTAATTTACGCACTTTCCAATTTTGTATATAGTTTAGCACAACTCACCCAATTATTTAAAAACGAATTTGTTTGCTTCTTCTATCTCGTCTTGAGAAACACTGTGCGGCTTACCCTCATATACTCTAAGGTGTACTTTTGCATTCATTTTCTCTAGTATGTTGGCACTTTCTTTTACACGTTCTATGGGAACATGCGGGTCGGGATTTCCAGTACCCATAAAGATAGGTGTACCATTAAAATTGCCTGAATAGTTTTCTTGGTCTATTTTATCACCAATAAGACCACCAGTTAATGCTACAACACCACCAAATTGCTCAGCATTGCGAGCTACAAACTCCAATGCCAAACAAGCTCCTTGAGAGAAACCTAGAAAGTAAATGTTTTCAGCATTGACACCTTGCTCTCTTGCAGTATCAACCGCTTCTTTTACTAAATCGAGAGCAGAAGAGAGCCAAGGTTCATTTTGCTCACTTGGAGCCATAAAAGAATATGGATACCAGGTATTATTGGTAGCCTCAGGTGCAAGCAAGGCATATTCCTGCACATTTAAATGTGAGGCAACACTTAAAATATCGCGTGCATCTGCACCACGACCATGCATCATAATTAGCACCTTATCAGCTTCTTGCAGAGATTTACCTGCTGTTTTTATATTTATTTTGTGCATATTGTTTATCATTTTGTTTGAAGCTTAGGTAAAGCTTTTTCAATCTTATCACGCAAAGGCTCATGTTGAGTGGGTAGTTGTAGCGAACTTCCTAGATTTTCTACAGTCTCATCAGTTGCAAATCCAGGATTATCGGTTGCAATTTCAAACAGCACGCCACCTGGCTCACGGAAATAGAGCGAAAAGAAATAATCTCTGTCTATTTTTCCTGTGATGTTGAGACCTTTTGCTACAATTTTTTCTCTAAACTCCATTAAAGTCTCCTCATCTTTTACACGAAAAGCGATATGATGATTGGTTCCCCCTGCATTTATACCTGGTGATGCTTGTGGTATTTCCAGTAAATCAATTATGGCAGCATTTTCTACAGCATCGGTTTGATAGCGGTATAAATTGCTCTCTTTTTCTACCTGTTTGTAACCAAATATTTCGGTTAAAATATCAGCTGTAGCTTTGATATTTTTCAAAGTTAATGTAACTGTATGAAATCCTTTAATAGCAACAGCGGCTTTAATCTCATCAGTTTCCCACACTTCTCGCTCATCCTTTTCTTTGGTTTCAATCAATTTTAGTCGCAATCCGTCAGGATCTTGAAAATCAATATATTGCTCGCCAAACTGCTCACCAGCATTGAAACGGATATTAAGTTTCTCAAAACGTGCTTTCCAAAACTCCAAACTTCCTTTAGGAACAGAGTATCCAATTTCTGTAGCCATACCAGCGCCAATTCTTCCTTTACTGATACCAGTCCAAGGGAAAAAGGTTAATACCGTTCCTGGTGTTCCTACTTCATTTCCGAAATAGAAATGATAGGTAGTGGGGTCGTCAAAATTAACGGTTTTTTTCACTAAACGAAAACCGAGAGTTTTAGTATAAAAATCGTAATTGCGTTGTGCATCACTTGCAATAGCGGTGATGTGATGCAGTCCTAATATTTTATTCATAATGTTTAATTTAAAATTTTCTCAATTATTTGCGTGTTGGATAAGGAATATATTCAGTGTCGTCTCCCTCAATTTTTGGAAAAACTTGAGCTTCCCATTTCTGTTTAGCTTCTTTAATGAGTTCTTTGTTTGATGAAACAAAGTTCCAATCGATATATCGTTTTTCGGGAAAAGGCTCTCCTCCAAAAATATAGATAGTACTGTTTTCGTGAATTGTAAATTCGCAAAGAGTACTATCTTTTGCTACTAATAGTTGCTTGGGTTCGTAAATATTTCCATCACTTTCGATAGCTCCTTCAAGAATATACAAACCCGATTCGCCATAAAGTTGATCACCAATATTGAGGGTCTGTCTTGTTTTGCTTTTTATTTCAATCATATACAATTTGCTGTAAACTGGCACAGGCGATTTTTTGTTGAAGGCTTCTCCCGCCACTAATTTAAATTGCAGGTCTCCATCTGTCCATTGTGGTATTTGCTTCTCTTCAATATGGAAAAACTCAGGCTCCATCTGTTCAAGCTCTTTTGGAAGTGCCACCCATATTTGCAATCCGTGCATCACTTTTGCAGAATGCCGCAAACGTTCGGGAGTGCGTTCGGAATGAACAATGCCTTTTCCTGCCGTCATCCAATTTACTGCACCTGGGTTTATTTCTACTACATTGCCTAGCGTGTCGCGATGCATGATGCTACCTTCGAACAAAAAGGTAAGTGTTGAAAGTCCAATGTGTGGATGTGGCAATACATCAAAGTTTTCATCCTTGCTCAGTTTTACAGGTCCCATGTGATCTATATAGATAAAGGGTCCTACCATTCTTTTTTGCCTAAACGGCAGTAATCTCCCCACCATAAATTTACCTATATCTGCAGCCCTCTCCTCTATTATCAGTTCTATATTTGACATAATGTATCTCTTTTATTTTTTGGTATTATAAATAGTATATTCATTTGATATTGAAAAACGTCAGGCTGTATTATCACTACCTGACGTTAAAATTTCATTTTTTACTGCATAACTTCATCACTTTCAAGCTAATCATTTTTGAATATTATTGATAGTTAAATCCTCACGATACAATTGTTAGTTTCTAGTGAGAGTGTACTGTTTTGTCTATTAAATAATAGAGCAAACAGGCAGTTAACTACTTATTTTTGTACATTTGAATGAATCCATTCCTCAAAAGCTTTCATAAAGAGACTCAAGAAATCTTTAGTAGAATCGTTAATTAGTTTTCCATTATCATCAAACAAGGCTCCTGCTCCTCCAATATAAGCTTCTGGCTGTGCCATTGTTTTCATGTTTACAAACACAAGTGATTGACGCAAATGATGATTAGCACCAAAACCACTAATTGCTCCAATAGAAACACTTACAATTGCAGCTGGTTTGCCATCCCATGAATTTTGTCCATAAGGACGAGAGGCTACATCAACTGCATTTTTCAATACAGCAGGCACGGAGCGGTTGTACTCGGGTGTAAGAAAAAGAACACCATCGACTGCTTCTATTTGCTCTTTAAACTTTACCCACTCTTTTGGTGGCGTTGCCTCAAGGTCTTCGTTAAACATTGGAAGATGGGCTATATCCATCATTTCAAATGATAACGACTCGGGTGCGTTTGCCATTAATGCTTTTGCTGTTTTTAAATTGTAAGACTCTTTGCGTAGACTACCTACGATAACTGCTATTTTATACTTCTTCATAATTATATTGTTTGTTGATTTATATATAAATACTTACTGTTTTTCAAATTGGGCATGAACTGTGATAGTTACATCTTTTCCAATACCAAGAGCACCTGGATCAAAATCGATGTTATAATCAAACCTATTAAGTGTGGTTTTTGCCTCTATTCCTATCTTTTCACCCTCTTCGGTTTTGCTTGTTCCACCATAATAGACATCAAATATCACATCTTTAGTTACATCTTTTATTGTCAACTTACCATGTAGTAAGTAATAGTCTGGTTTACCAGTAGCTAATATTTTTGTGCTTTCAAAAGTCATTGTTGGATATGTTTCCACCTCAAAAAAGTCTGCACTTCTCAAGTGATTATCCCTCATCTCTATATTTGTATTGATACTTGCTACTTGAACGGTAAAATCAATTTTTACATTATCAAGCTCTTCTCCATGTGTTATTGCATCACCTGTATAATCGATAAACTTTCCATTTACGAAACTAATACCCGAATGAGCTATATCAAAATTTAAAGAAGAGTGACTAGGATCTATCTTCCAATGCGTTTGTGCAAACGAGCCTATACTAATCAAGGCTATTGTCAATAATATCAATGTTTTTTTCATACGAAAATATTTAATTTGTTTATTTGTTTAATTACTAGCGTGTTGCATTCTTTCGC
>ERZ1032852.358-NODE-358-length-11492-cov-4.914838_pt1 | contig 11492 bp, 6 predicted proteins | sample MGYA00516689_ERZ1032852 | MGnify/ENA primary metagenome ERZ1032852 (study PRJEB33719, sample SAMN04262499) | wastewater metagenome | biome: rural village; feature: composting latrine chamber; material: composting feces with ash | place: El Salvador | collected...
GTTTCATCCTGACATAAAATTACCCCGGCTGAGCCAACTCAACCCTGCCCCAGCAATAGAAATTGCCACTCTCTACAAAGTTAGCAAAACAATTCGTGAATAAGGGTTACTCCTCTTCCTGTTTGTGTACTTTAACAAATATTGCTGGTCAAATAACAAATATTGATCCGCGCTTTTTCATGCAGAGGTGCTTCTTTAGGCACGTACTCGTGCTTGTCCGATAAAAACGGCCGAGAGAAGTGTGAACACGTATGCTTGAATGAACGCGATAAGCAATTCGAGGAAGTTAATAAAGATACTGAACAGTACCGACACTACCGTCATGGATGCATTGATAGCCGTACCCATCGACATCGTGATAAATATAAGCATGGTGAGCCCTATCACGATAGAGTGTCCCGCCATAATATTCGCGAAGAGACGAATCATCAACGAGAATGGCTTGGTGATGGTACCGATAATTTCGATGGCTTGCATAAAGGGTATGGGAGCTTTTAGCCACGTGGGGACGTCGGGCCAAAAGAGTTCTTTATAGTACCCTTTGGTGCCGGTAAGGTTGATGACCAAGAAGGTGGCCAGTGCTAACACTAGCGTGACCGCGATATTTCCGGTCACATTGGCTCCTCCGGGGAAGAAGGGGACCAGCCCTAAGAGGTTATTGAAAAAGATAAAGAAGAAGAGAGTAAGCAGGTAGGGGGCGTACTTTCGTGCATCTTGACCAATGGATGGTTCGATAACATCGTCGTAGATGGAGGCGATAAGCATTTCCATCATTCCCACGAATCCCTTTTTCCCTTCCAGTGGTTCCCGTTTGAAAGAGCGTGCAATCCCCATCACGAGGAGGATGAGCAACGCGGATGCTATTAATAGGGCCGCGGCGTTCTTCGTGAGTGATAAGTCCAATGGCCTTGATTCAGTACCGTTCGTTCCGATTTCTACAATCTTCCCCTTGTAATTCCCATCGGTTGCGACTCGAAACCCCTTGTAATCGGCCACATCGCGTAAGCGAGAGGAGAGGAATATATGCCATCCGCTATTTTTGCTGTAAAGGATAACGGGCAGGGATAGGGTAAGACCTCGTTTCCCGTCGCTCATGATCTGCCACTCGTACGAGTCGGCAAGGTGATCGAGGATAAACGTCCGGATATTTAGTCCCCCGTCCCCCCCATTATCTCCATCTGCGGCTCCTTCTGTCACGGCTGCTTCTGTCACGGCTGCTTCTGTCACGGCTGCTTCTGTCACGATTGATTCTGTCGCTGTCATGTTACTCCTTTCCGTGCTTGCTCCAAGGACGCTGTTAGTTTGTGTCCGATTGCCCCGCGCCGAGTTTTCGGCTTGGGGGGAGACTGGGCTTGAGAGAAGCAAAAGTAAAAGTAGCGCAACTATTTTCTGTTGCATATGCTGTTTCATTGTGAAATACGTTCAGTGGGTGGTTTTTCCTGATCTTTCTTGTACTTGATATATTTTTCCATTCTCAAGTATATGTAAGTCTCCCAAATGAGGCTGATCAGGTAGAAAATAATAAAAAGGATCGCGAAGTTACGAATATTGGCCTTGTCAAGCAGCCAATAGATAAGAATGATCGCGAAAGAGGTAAATATCTTGAACGTTCGAATAAGCATGTATACGTTCACCACTTTACCCGCTTCACGCGGCGTTCGGCGGAACTGCAAGATAAATATGATCCCCAAAATGTAGAAGAAGACAGGGATGATGACGTAAGAGTCGATCAGTATTTCCGGGAAGAAATGGCTCAAGATGAGCCACATGCCAAATCCTGTGATTAGGAGCATGGCCGTGTGAAGGATAATAAAGTATGCCACGAGCTTCTTCATCTTGTTATCTTTCTTCTTCCTTTAACCTTCGGGCGGTTTGAGCCGTTCATTACCCCGATTTGAGCAAAGATACAAAAAAATAGCGAAATATCGTGGTATAAATATTCTCAAGTCGGTCAGTTCATCCTCAAGCTCCGGTAGTTTTTCCTGTAAACAGGTATTTTGGGTTATTTTTGCTTGTTGGCTTCTCTGGTTTCGATGCAGACGATAACGGTATTATCATGAGTTTCCACGAACCCATCTTCTACTTCCAGCTCCTTGATTTTCCCGTCTGCCGTGAAGCTGAGTAACCCTTTAGTGAGGGAGGAGATGATAGGAGCGTGGTTATTCAGTATTTGAAAGGAACCCATCGTACCGGGGAGGGTGATGGATTGCACCTCGCCCCGGTATACCGTTTTTTCCGGTGTAAGAATCTCAAGTTTCATTCTTCAACTCCTTTTTTGCTCTCTTCCATTAAATTTTTCCCTTTTTCGATGGCATCTTCGATGGTACCCACGTTCATGAATGCTGCTTCGGGGTATTGGTCGAGTTCCCCATCGAGGATCATTTTAAAACCTTTGATTGTATCTTCAATGGCGACCATCACTCCCGGTTGCCCGGTGTACTGTTCCGCCATATGGAAAGGTTGGGAAAGGAAACGTTGTACCTTTCGGGCGCGGTTTACGGTAAGCCGATCCTCGTCCGACAGCTCCTCCATGCCGAGGATGGAAATAATATCTTGTAACTCTTTGTAGCGCTGTAAAATCTGTTTCACGCGCGTTGCCGTATCGTAGTGTTCTTGGCCCACGACATGCGGGTCAAGGATGCGCGACGACGATTCGAGTGGATCCACGGCCGGGTATATTCCCAAGGAGGCAATTTTACGGCTCAGCACGGTAGATGCATCCAAGTAGCTAAAGGTGGTGGCCGGAGCCGGGTCGGTGAGGTCGTCCGCCGGCACGTATACCGCCTGTACCGATGTAATGGACCCGTAGGTGGTGGAAGCGATCCGTTCTTGCAGGGTACCCATTTCCGACGCGAGCGTAGGCTGGTATCCCACCGCCGAGGGCATACGCCCTAGGAGAGCCGATACTTCAGATCCCGCTTGCACGAACCGGAAAATATTGTCGATAAAGAGGAGCGTGTCGCCGCCTTTTCCTCCACTGTCGCGAAACGATTCGGCCACCGCCAATCCCGTGAGTGCTACCGAAGCGCGTGCCCCGGGCGGTTCATTCATCTGTCCGAATACCAGCGTGGTTTGCGATTTTTTCAGCTCTTCGTAGTCGACCGTGCTCAGGTCCCACTTACCTTCTTCCATTCCTTTTTTAAACTCATCGCCATACTTGATAACCCCTGACTCGATCATTTCACGGAGCAGGTCGTTCCCCTCCCGGGTACGTTCGCCTACACCCGCGAAGATGGAGTAGCCGTCGTGTCCCTTCGCGATGTTATTGATCAGCTCCATGATGATTACCGTTTTTCCCACGCCGGCCCCGCCGAAGAGTCCAATTTTCCCTCCTTTAAGGTAAGGCTGTAGCAGGTCGATCACTTTGATGCCGGTAATTAGGATTTCTTCGGAGGTGGTGAGGTCTTCGAACTTTGGAGCCTCCCGGTGGATAGGGTATTGCTCCTTTCGGTTCAAGGGAGAGAGCCCGTCGATGGGGCTACCCACCACGTTCAGCAGACGTCCTTTAATTTGTTCTCCGATGGGCACGCTGATCGGCCTTTCCAGGGCATTTACAGCCAGCCCTCTTCTGAGCCCGTCGGTACTATCCATTGCAACCGTACGCACGGTATTTTCCCCGATATGCTGTTGCACTTCGAGAAATATCTCCTCTCCCTCCGGGTGTTTCACGGAGAGTGCATCATTGATGGCGGGTAATTTCACTTCCCTCGGGTCGAGAACTTCGAAGTGCACATCGACCACCGGGCCGATGATTTGTGAGATGTATCCATTTAGCGTCGACATACGATATGTGATTGTTTGTTCTTGGTTTTTTCTCAAAGGTACAAAATAAAAATGATACAAGAAGAAAAAGAGCCACAAGCGAGATTCGAACTCGCGACCTACGCGTTACGAATGCGTTACTCTACCAACTGAGCTATTGTGGCGTGTTTCGGGAGCAAAAGTATAAAAAAAAGCAACATGGATCAATTCTTTGTCGTTATTTTTGTTCCGGTGTTGCGGTGGTTAGTGAGCACTTAGCCAGGGATGGACGTAGCATGCAGAAATAGGCGTTACATGATAAAAAACGGGCAGCATTTATGGCTGCCCGTTTTGCTTTCGGTAAATTTACCTACTTCTTTTGGTGTTGTTTTGTTATGGTTTCGATCGTTATAAATTGGTCGATTTCACTCACCTATTTAGTTTGACGAGCGAGCTGTTCTTTCTTTTGTTTCCGTGTCATGAACGCGTAAGCTACTGGTGAAGCGACAAACAAGCTGGTTACGGTGCCCACCGCTACCCCGATCATCAGAGCGAAGACGAAGCTGCGTACCGCGTCACTTCCAAAGAACAGGATACAGATGATGACTAGAATGGTACTGAGTCCCGTGTTGATGGTACGCGCGAGCGTGGCGTTCATAGAATCGTTAAAGAGCTGCTTCAACTCCCGTTTAGGATAGAGTTGCATGTATTCACGCACACGGTCGAACACCACCACCTTATCGTTAATCGAGTACCCTACCACGGTAAGGATGGCTGCCGCGAAGGTTTGATCCATCTCCATTGAGAAGGGCATAATTTTCCAGAGCAGCGAGTAGAGCCCGATCACTGCAAACGTGTCTACCGCAAGCGCGGCTATCGTACCCAGTGAGAATCCCCAGTTTCGGAAGCGAATCAGGATATAGAGTCCCATGCCGACGAGTGCGATGAAGAGTGCCAGGAACGCGTTTCGGATCATATCTTCCGCTATGCTTGGTCCTACCTTCTGTGAGCTTTGGATATGGTCGTCTATAGTTTTGCCGGGAGTCATGAACTCGTCGAGACCCAAAGCGAGTTGGTTACGTAGTTGTTCTTCCACCCCTTGACCCTCTTCTTCGATCATGTAGTTGGTGGAGATGCGCACTTGGTTTGCCGACCCGATAGTGATAACTTTTGCCGACTCATCGAGGTGTGGTGCCACCGCCTCCTCTACGTCACTTACCCGTACGGGCTGATCGAAACGGACAATGTAGTTTCTTCCTCCGGTAAAATCGATTCCAGAATTCAGTCCCAGTGTAAAGAGAGATATGATACAGATGATCACGAAAATACCGATGCCGGTGAGTATCCCTTTGCTGTTTTGGATGAATGTAAAATTGTAGTCCCTGAACATGGCACGTGAGAATCCGGTGCTAAAGGTGAGGTTCAGCCATTTGCCTTTTTCCATACGGTTTTCATACAACATGCGCGTGAGGAATACCGCGGTGAGGAACGAAGCGGTGATACCGATCACGAGTGTGATGGCAAATCCGCGGATTGCCCCTGATCCAAAGATGGCAAGTACCACCCCACTAATGATACTGGTGATATTGGCGTCGAGGATAGCCGAGAAGGCGTTCTTGTATCCATCCTCCAGTGCCCGGCGTGGTGTCTTTCCACCTGCCAGCTCTTCCTTGATACGTTCGTTGATAAGTACGTTCGCGTCCACCGCCATCGAGAGAGCCAGGATCATACCGGCAATACCGGGGAGCGTGAGAACGGCTTGGAAAGCTGCCAGTGCACCCAACGTGAAAAAGAAGTTTAGCAGTAGTGCCCCGTTAATCACCATGCCCGGTATAATACCGTAGAGCATGATAACGAAAATAAAGAGCACGACGAGCGCGATAATAAAGGAGACGAACCCGTCTCGTATCGCCTCTTGTCCCAGCGAAGGCCCTACCACGTCTTCCTGCACGATACGTACTCCTGCCTGCATTTTACCCGACCTGAGAACGTTCTCCAAGTCCTGTGCTTCTTGCGGCGAGAAGTTACCCGTGATTTGCGATCGTCCCCCGTCGATTCGGCTGTTTACCGTAGGTGCCGAGTAAACATACCCGTCGAGTAGGATAGCGATAGACTTGCCTATTTCTGCTCCCGTGATGGTTGCCCAGCGACTGGCTCCTGCCGAGTTCATGGTCATGCTCACTTCCCACGCCGAGCCTTGTTGTCCTTGATCCGCCCGTGCGTTTGTTACGACATCGCCTTCCAAGGCAGGGCCTCTACGGCTCCCATCGCCCTTCAGCGCGAACAACTCGAAGTAGGTCTCTCGTTGGTCTACCGGTTTAAAACCCCATTTGAAACGTACGTCGGCGGGGAACACATCTTTAAAGCGATTCAGCAAGAAGTTTACCTCCGCGGTGTCTAACTTCGATACTGTACCCACCACGGGGCCCATTGCACCGCTCATCGCGAAGTAAGGTTGGTTGAAATACTCGACGAAGCTTTTCGTGATCACGATCTTTTTTTCCTCGCCATCCGGGGTAATAATAGTGGTTCCGATGGTGTTTGTGGTATCTTGAATCGCTGCGTCTTCTTCAGCGGTTCCTTCCTCCATTTCGTCGCCGTTGGCCTCGTTGCCCACCTCTGTGGTTTCAGCAGTCAGTGCCGACCGTTGCGCCATCGCGTATTCGCTAGACCGCGAATTTAGTTCGTTGAAGTAGAGGCCCAACTCACTTACGTTATACGTTTTCCAGAACTCGAGGTTGGCACTTCCTTGTAATAGGTTACGAACCCTCTCCGGCTCGGTAATTCCTGGCAGTTCTACCAAGATACGTTCTGCACGATCGAGTTTTTGAATATTAGGTGCAACCACCCCGAAGCGGTCGATCCGTGTAGCAAGCACGTTGAACGAGTTGTTGGCCACGCTGGTCAGTTCATCACGCAGCACGCTGATCACTTGTCCATTAGACGCGGTTGGGCTGATTCTATCACCCATGGTGATGCTATAGATATTGGCCAATCGGCCGTTCGGATCGATCTGTTCGTAGTTTTGTTGAAACAACGAGATAAAGTCCGACGCGCTTCCCCGGCGGTTTTGTATCACCGTTTCCCTCATGGCTTGGTTGAATTGAGGGTCGTCGGTATTTGCCAATGTGGTGAGTACTTCGGCGGCGTCGATCTCGAGTACGACGTTCATCCCCCCTTTCAGGTCGAGGCCCAATCCGATCTCTTTTTCACGCACCTGTTTGAGCGTGTAGTTGAGATATACCTTTTCGGTAGACAGTGAGTCGAGATACTGGCTCTTCAGGGCTAAGTCTCCATTGGCGTATTGATCCGCTTTCTTGTTGTATTGCCGTCCCACGACCGTGAAGGACAAGTAAAACAAACAGATAGCTGTAAGGATAATACTGAAAACTTTAATGAATCCTTTGTTTTGCATTTCAATATTACTTTTTGTTACATTTTTTCTTCGGCAGGCCACTCTTAATAAATCAGGTGCTGTAAAAACCATCAACTCGCATTCTGTCAGGTAGATGTGTGTATTGATGTTTCTTGTTGCATCGCGCCCGCTGATTTTAGCGTGCAAATATACGTTTTTTTTGTCTTTTTAAGAACAATATCACCGGATAATTTTCCTTGAAATGATCCGGTGATATAAATAGGAGTCGTGTTTCGATCGTTATTCCACGAATCCCCTGTTCTTCAGGAGATAAACGGGATCGGGTTCCGCACCTCGGAATCTCTTGTAGAGATCCATGGGATCGTCGGAGTTCCCTTTCGACAGCACGTTATCTCGGAATAGGCGAGCCGTCTCTTGGTCGAATATCCCATTTTCAACGAATGCTTGGAATGCATCCGCGTCGAGTACTTCGGCCCACAGGTAGGCGTAGTATCCGGCGGAGTACCCTCCACTAAAGATATGTGAGAAGTACGTACTGCGATAACGAGGGATGATTTCGTCGATTAACCCGATCTTCTTCATTGCCTGGTTTTCGAAAGCTCGCACGTCGATTTCCCCCGCCTCGGTTCTCGTGTGATATTCCATATCGAGAAGTGCGGCTGCCACGAATTCGGTGGTTACAAAGCCCATGTTGAATGTAGAGGCCGCGTTGATTTTTTCGATCAGCTCATCAGGGATCACTTCTCCCGTCTCGTAGTGGAACGCGTAAAGCTTAAGCACTTCGGGGTGGAATGCCCAATGTTCTAGTACTTGCGACGGTAATTCCACGAAATCGCGCGAAACGCTCGTGCCGGCTAGTCCCACGTACGTAACATTCGAGAGCATACCATGCAGCGCGTGCCCAAACTCGTGGAAAAGCGTTTCTACCTCGTCGAGTGTGAGGAGCGATGGCGCGTTGCCCGTAGGGCGCGTGAAGTTACCCACGTTGAAAATAAGCGGGCGAATATTTTCACCCTCTCGAACTTGCTGCATCCGGAAGCTGCTCATCCACGCGCCGGCATTTTTTCCTTCTCGCGGGAAATAGTCGGTATAGAAAACTGCCAAGTGTGAGCCATCGGCATCGAGCACTTCGTAAGCCTCTACTTCGGGATGATAAACCGGCACATTTTCTAGTTTTCTGAAATTCAGCCCGAACAGTCGGTTTGCTACTTCGAACACTCCTTGCCGCACGTTCTCCATTTTGAAGTAGGGTTTTAACTCCTCTTCGTTGAGTGAATATTTCTCTTGGCGAAGTTTCTCGGTATAGTACCACCAGTCCCACGACGCCAATTTAAAGTCACCCCCTTCTGCATCGATCATTGCTTGCAGTGCGGCCGCCTCTTTTTTTGCTTGCGGCAGCGCGTATTCCCACACTTCATTCAGCAGATTGTAGACGTTTTCCGGCGTTTTCGCCATATTCTCTTCCAGGATAAAATGCGCGTGGCTCGGGTATCCCAGCATTTGGGCTTTCTCTACCCTCAAGTTCACGATATCATTAATGATCTGTTTATTATCATTTTCGTTATCGTTATCCCCCCGCGTATACATCGCTTTATAGAGTTTCTCTCGGAGGTCTCGTTTCTCGGAATACTGTAGGAAAGGTAACCAGCTTGGTTTCTGAAGGCCAAAAACCCATTTCCCCTCTTCGCCTTGGTTTTTTGCAGCTTCGGCTGCCGCGGCAATCACTCCCTCGGGGAGTCCTGCCAAGTCCTCTTCATTATCGATCACCAACTTATAGCCGTTGGTTTCGTTCAGCAGGTTGTTCCCAAATTGCAGGGTGGCCGCGGAGAGATCTTTGTTGATCTCCCGTAACCGATCTTTTTGCGCGTCATCAAGCATGCTACCCGAACGTACAAATCGTTTGTAATACCTATCGAGTAGTCGGTATTGCTCAGTTGTGAGGTTCATTCCCGTGGTATCGTCGTGCAGCGTTTTAATACGGTTAAACAGCTGTTCATTCAGGTAGATATTGTCGCTATGTTCCGACAAAATCGGTGAAAGTTCGCGAGCCAACTCTTGGATATCGTCGTTTGTCTCGGCACTTCGTAGCCCGTAGAATACACGGGAAACCCTTGAAAGTACTTGGCCGCTGTTGTCCATCGCCACGATCGTGTTTTCGAACGTGGGTGGCTCGGGATTGGTAGCGATCGCTTCGATCTCTTGATCTTCCTGCTTGATACCTTCCAAAAAGGCCGGTTTGAAATCTTCGAATTCGACCTGATCGAACGGGGGCATTCCGAACGGTGTGTCGTATTCGGCCAGGAAGATGCTTCCCGCTTCTCGTGACGTCCCACCGGGACGCTGCTGATTATTGCATGCCAATAATGTCATAACTGCAATAGATAAAAAAAATATTCTCTTCATTCGTGTGCTAATTAAATATGTTGAGTAGATCCCTCTAAATTACCGCGAAGGTACGCCTTTTCGCGGAAAATGGAAAGCCAATTCACTACTGTTTTAATTTAAAACGGAAAGAGGAGCGGCAACACGAATATCATGATAACGCCCACGATGAATTGCAGGGGAAAACCCACTTTCACGTAATCCATGAACTTATACCTTCCGGCGGACATCACTAACGCGTTGGGTGGGGTCGCGAAGGGGCTGGCAAAGCACATGCTCGCGGCGACCGTTACCGTAAACATGAAAGGGTAGGGGCTAATCCCTAGAGATACAGCCGCTTGAAGCGCGATCGGCGCGAAAAGGACCGCGGTCGCGGTATTGCTGATAAACATGGTGAGTATCGACGTGGCCACATACAAACCGGCCAGTACCGCGATGGAACCGTAGGAGCTCAACCCGCTCACGATCGCGTTCGCGATAAGCGTGGATGCTCCCGTTTTCTCCATGGCAATCGCCAAGGGGAACATTCCCGCGAAGAGGAACGTGCTTTCCCAGTTGATCGATTTGTAGGCTGATTCCACGTTACGGAAACAGCCCGCGATAATCATCAGCAGCGCGGCCACCATGGTGGCGATCACCGTGGGCACGATATTAAACACCATAGCTAGGATCATCAATACCAAGATAACTGCTGCCACCGGTGCTTTGTGATTTCTTGGCATTTTTAGCGCGTTTTCCATCGGTTTCCCGACGACCACCCACTCCGAGGTTTCGAAGTTGAGCTTGTCGATATCGCTCCATTTTCCTTGTACCAACAAAACATCGCCCGAGTGCATTCGCTCATCTTTCACATCCTGTAAAATATACCCATCGTTCCGTCGTATACCGAGTATGTTAACGTTGTATAACTGTCGGAAATTCGATTCTTTTACCCGCTTGTTGATTATTTTGGAGGACGACATCAGCACCACTTCGGCAATCCCTATCTCGCTGAACTGCATTCCCCCCGCTTGAGACACCGAAAGCGCGTTGTCTCTTCCCTCGGTTTCGTGTGTGTCGATCAATTTTAACCCATTGTCGTTCACCAGCTTTACCACGTCATCAAAATCGCCCAATACATACAGCATGTCGTTTGCCCTGAATTGGCTTGAAGGCCCCGCCATTGCCATATGTACTGTTTTATGGAAACGATTTTTCGATTCAATCCGGCGAATTTCGAGTATGCTTAAGTTGTAGTTGCTAGTGATATTGAGTTCTTGGAGCGACTTATCAATGAAAGGAGATGATTCCCCGATCGTCACCCGGTAAAGATTATCGGCCAACTGATACTCCGATGCTAACTGGGTAAGCGATTTATCTTTCTTCGCTTCCGATTTATCTTTTCTTTTTCCCGATACGAGTAACTTGCTTAACGGCCATAGGAGCAAGATGCCTATCGACATGGTGATGATCCCGATCGGCAGAAACGCGAAGAACGATAGCCCTTCGAATCCCCCGTTGATGAGTGTATCGTTAATAATAAGGTTAGGCGGGGTACTTATAAGCGTGAGCAACCCCAAGTTACTCGCGAAAGCCATCGGCATCAGGAACCGTCTGGCATCGGTCTTTGCTTCCGCGGCCAGGCTAATCACGATAGGGAGCATTAATGCGACCGTGCCGGTATTACTTACGATGGCCCCGATACCCCCTGTAACCAGCATTACCAGTATAAACAGTTTATACTGGCTATCTCCTGCAAAGGCCAATATCTTGGTGCTGATCATTTTCGCGAGTCCCGTCTGAAAGATAGCTCCCCCCACGATAAAAAGACAGACCATCATCACCACTACCGAGTTGGAAAAACCGGACAGCCCCTCCGCGGGAGTGAGTATGCCCGTTAAGACCAAAGAAATTAGTACGGATAGGGCGACAATGTCGGAACGAATCTTTCCCCACACAAAGAAGACGATCGCAACGGCGATGATCGTGAAAACAGTTAAAATTTGTAGGTCCA
>ERZ1032852.359-NODE-359-length-11356-cov-9.794001_pt1 | contig 11356 bp, 9 predicted proteins | sample MGYA00516689_ERZ1032852 | MGnify/ENA primary metagenome ERZ1032852 (study PRJEB33719, sample SAMN04262499) | wastewater metagenome | biome: rural village; feature: composting latrine chamber; material: composting feces with ash | place: El Salvador | collected...
AACCGAAAAGAGAGAGGTGGTTGATTTTCTTCACGAGAATCTGGAACAGTACGGCGATTCCAAAGCGGATATTACCAAAGCGATCGATTATTCTTTGCAAGAGTATGATTCCGATGGCGGGTTCACCATGGTGATTCAAGACGACGAGAAGATAAAAGGTGCCGTGGTGATTAACCGGACAGGCATGAGCGGGTATATTCCCGAGAATATCCTCGTCTATATCGCTACCGATAAGAATTGCAGGGGCGAAGGGCTTGGCAAAAAACTTTTGAAAAGTGCCATCGACCATGCCCAGGGAGATATAGCCCTACACGTGGACGCGGACAACCAGGGGGCACGAATGCTCTATCAAAAATTTGGATTTCAAACACCTTACCTTGAAATGAGGTTGAAAAGATAATCATGGCTGAACTGATTATACAGACAGAGAAGATTAAAAACAACATCAAGTACCTGAGTAACTATTTCGAGCAACACCATATTCGTTGGAGTTTAATTACCAAAGTGTTCTCTGGGGATAAGGAGTTCCTTAAGCATATCCTTACCGATGACGTGATCGAGAAGATCGACTCGGTAGGGGACTCCCGGCTCACCAGCCTGAGAAACCTGCGGGCGGTAAATCCCGATATGCGTACCATCTATATCAAGCCGCCGGCAGTGGTATATGCCGACGAGGTGGTGAAATATGCCGATATCTCGTTGAACAGCTCCTTCCATACCATCCAAGCACTGAACACCGCGGCAGAAAAAGCGGGCAAGTTGCATCAAATAATCATCATGATCGAGATGGGCGAGTTGCGGGAAGGTGTCAACGAAGAGGATCTTATCCAGTTTTACGAGAAGGTGTTTAACATGCCGTATATCGATGTAATCGGGATAGGCTCTAACCTCGGGTGCATGTATGGCGTGGAGCCCTCGCGCGAGAAGTTGCAGAAACTATCCCGTTACAAGGAAGCGATCTCGGCGAAATTCAATAAAAAGCTGCTTTTGATCTCGGGGGGGAGTTCCATCACCTTGCCCCTGCTTGAACGGGGCGACGTCCCGTCGAATATCAATCACTTCAGGGTTGGAGAGGCGGCATTTTTTGGCGTGAGCCCGTTCAGGAACGAACGGTTCAAGGAGCTGGCCACCGACACCTTCGAATTTGTAGCCAACATTATCGAACTGGAAGAGAAAAAAATCGTGCCCGACGGGATAGTGGGTGACGCGAATATCGGCCACACGGCCGATTACGAGGAAAAGGACGAGAATAATACCTCGGTGAAGGCGATTCTCGATTTCGGCATGCTGGACGTGGACCGGGAAAATATCGAGACCTCCGATCCCGAGCTGAAGTTCGTGGGAATCACCTCCGATATGCTGGTGGTAGATTTGGGCTCTAACCGGACAAAAGAGGGGAAACCGAGATACAAGGTAGGCGACAGCATAAAGTTCACGCCCAACTACATGGCAGTCGCCCGCTTGTTGAACTCGAAATTCATCGATAAGCGTTTCGTCTGAGCCGTTAAAAAATTACCGGAGGAGAAAGCTCAAATCGTCTTCACGGAAGAGTTCTTTCGGCTCCTGTCCGTGCTTGAAGAGCCGTGCCGTACGGTGCCCCATCAGTGACAGGTCGTTGCCATCGCGGAGCAGCATCGTGCCCTCGCGCAGTCCTACCACGTGCACGTCGCGGTTCACCTCGATAAACTCGTTGATACGCGCTTCTCTTGTTTCACCCCCGTGGTTCGCGGGATGGTCATCTAGGTAGTGGGGATTTATCTGAAAGGGTACAAGCTTCAGGGTCTTGAATTTCAGGGGTTCGGTGATCGGCATGTCGTTGGTGGTTTTCAGGGTGGGGCAGGCGATATTGGACCCCGCGCTCCACCCTATATAGGGTGTCCCCTCTTTTACTTTCCGCTTGATAGCTTTCATTAACCCTTTTTCCCAGAGCATACTTACCAGTTGCCAAGTGTTTCCACCTCCCACCACGATGGCATCGGCATGCTCGATTGCCTCTACCGGGTTGATGTAACGATGTATGCCGGTGACGTGATGGCCGATCCCGGCGAAACGTGCATTCACTTTCTCCTCGTACTCGTCGAAAGAAAAGGTGACGGCCGCGTAGGGGATAAAGAGGGCGTTCTTTGCTTTTTCACCCAAGAAATCTTTGATATAGGGCGTGGGGTACTCCAGGTATCCTTCCCCCGGGTTGGTGGAGTTGCTAATCAGTAAAAGTCTCATTTTTGTTTGTTTTTTCGTGTGTCATTATATTTTACCCGTTGAAACCGCGGGGTGAAGTGTCCGATCCTATTCTCTTGTCAGGGAGAATCGACGGGCGCGAACAGGAAAGGCAAAAATAGTGAAAATTGGGCAAAACCGGTTGCTTCTCGTGTCGAATAGCGTAACTTCGCGGAATAAAATGGTAAAGAGCGATAGAATGGATGCAATTTTAAGAGCGATACGTACCGATTTACGATTGTCTATGAATGGGGCGGTAGCCGCGAGCATGCGCCAGATGGGCGTGAACTACCGCATGAACTTCGGGGTGGATATCGCGCGGATCAAGGAGATATCCGCCAAGTACGAGCCGGGCAAGGAACTGGCGGAGGTGTTGTGGAATGAAGAAGCAAGGGAGTTGAAGATCCTGGCCACGATGCTTTGCCCCCCGGACGAGATGACCCGTGAGTCAGCGCATCGATGGGTAGGGGCGATAACCAATCAAGAGATCCGGGAGCAGGCATGCAAGAACTTGTTCCAGGAGGTACCCTTTGCCGATGAGCTGGTGGAAGAGTGGTCGGCTCATCCCGACGAGGCGGTCCGGGCGACCGGGTACTGGCTTTTGGCCCGTTTATGCATTACGCGTGCCGCGGCGTTGGATCGTGTGGAGTCACGGGAGGTATTACAACGCGCGGTAGAGGACCTGAAGGGCGATTCGCCCCTCCTTTACCAGTCGGCGTTAAACGCGTTGAGGTTTTTTGGCAGGATTGCCGAAGAGCGTGCCGCGTGGGTAATGCAAGAGGTGTCCCCCTTCAACCTGTCCGGTAATAGTCGCGAAAGAGAGATGTACGAGCAACTTCGTTACGAGTTTGATCTCGTGGATTAACGGATTAACGCGGGAAGTTCCCGGTAACCGAGGCCAAGCAATCACTCCTTGAAATTGCGGTGTATGAAGAACATCGACAAGAGAAGGTTTAAAACCAAGAAAGCGCCGCTGCCCGCGAAAAAGAATCCTTTCCATCGCGGGAATATCACGAGAGAGGCAACGGAGGCAATCGCGATGGCCGCGATCACGATCCACATAATGGTGAGTACTGTTTTCTTTTTTGCCATGAGGCACGTGTTTATATAATCTACATCAAAAATTCTTCACGAGGGTATTCCGGGCCGCGAAAAGCCGGGACGTGTTGGTTCGCGGCTCGTGCCGGCTCACTCGTGGTGATACGGCTCGTTGTTCAGGATGGTCATGGCCCGGTAAAGCTGCTCGACAAACACCATCCGTACCATCTGGTGAGTGAAGGTCATCGCGGAAAGCGACAACCGTTCATTGGCTCGATCGTGTACTTCCCGCGAAAAACCGTAAGGTCCTCCCACGACAAATACCAACCGCTTGGGAACGGATACCATCTTTTTTTCCATGTACCGGGCAAAGCCGGGAGAATCAAACTGTTTTCCCTTGTCGTCCAGTAAAACCACCTGATCGGTGGGATGCAATACGGCCAATAATTTCTTCCCCTCTTCCTCCTTGAACTCGTTGATGGAGAGTCCTTTCCTGTTTTTAACGTCGAGGACAAAGCTTAATTCGAACGGCAGGTAAAAATTAACTCTTTTCTTGTAATCTTCGATAATGCGTGCAAAATATTCATTGTCTGTTTCACCCACCGAGAGCAATACTACTTTCATACGATTAATTATTCGTGAAGAAGAGAGGAAAAGATCAAGTGATAGGGCGAAAAATAGCCCCAGTACCGCGAAAGTAACTGTTTATTTTGTACTTTTGTACTGAAATTGGATAAAATTATAACAAAACGGGCAATCGATTTGTTTATTCTATTGAACGAGTAGACACGTTTGTATTTCGTTTAGATTATGGATGAAAAAGAATTAATCAATAACCTTATAACGTTGGCCTTTGCCGAAGATATCGGCGAAGGAGACCACACCACGCTGTGTAGCATCCCGGAGTCGGTGATGGGGCAATCGAGGTTGCTAATCAAGGAAGAAGGCGTTCTCGCGGGCGTCGAGATAGCCAAGGAGGTGTTTCATCGCTTCGATCCTGAATTAGCCGTAGAGGTGTTTATTGAAGATGGATCCCTGGTGAAGCCGGGCGATGTAGCGTTTGTCGTTTCCGGTGCCGTGCGGTCCATACTCCAGACGGAACGGCTCGTGCTCAATATTATGCAGCGAATGAGCGGGATTGCCACGGTTACCCGCGACTACATGAAGTTGCTTGAAGGGACGTCCACGAAAGTGTTGGATACCCGGAAAACCACCCCGGGAATGCGCCTGCTCGAGAAACAGGCGGTGAAGATTGGCGGGGGTGAAAACCACCGGATCGGGTTGTTCGACATGATCTTGTTGAAGGATAACCACGTGGATTTCGCGGGTGGGATCGAAAACGCGATCCGCGGGGCCAAGCGCTATATCAAGGACAACAATAAAAAGCTAAAGATCGAGATAGAGGTACGTGGCCTCGCCGAGCTGGAAGAAGCGCTCCGTGTGGGAGGAGTCGACCGGATCATGCTGGATAACTTTACCCCCGCGCTGACCCGTGAAGCGGTGAAGATCGTGAATGGCCGGGTGGAACTGGAATCATCCGGCGGCATCACCCGCGATACTCTCCGGGAATATGCCGAGGCAGGAGTCGACTTCATATCGGTGGGCGCGCTCACGCACTCGGTAAAGAGCCTCGATATGAGTTTGAAAGCAGTCTGATCGCGCGATGGAAGGAATGAAAGAAAACGAAAATAAACAGGTGTTGTTGGATAAGCGGTACATGCGTATGGCTTTTATCTGGGCTGAAAACTCCTATTGTAAACGGAGAAAAGTGGGTGCCCTGCTTGTCAAAGAGAAGATGATCATCTCGGACGGGTATAACGGGACGCCATCCGGTTTCGAGAACGTGTGTGAAGACGAGAACAATATCACGAAACCATACGTGTTGCACGCCGAGGCAAACGCGATCACGAAAGTGGCCCGTTCCAATAACAGCAGCGAGGGTGCCACGCTGTACGTTACTTCTTCGCCTTGCATTGAATGCGCGAAGTTAATTATTCAAGCCGGGATAAAACGGGTGGTATACGCTGACGCGTACCGGCTGAGCGATGGCGTGGACCTCCTGGAGAGGGCTGGCATCGCCCTTCAGTCTGTCGAGATCGAGCAACTATAACAAGAGAAAGGATATTAATGGGTTCAAGGAGAAAAAAAGGGATATGGCTCCCCTTGTGGGTGGGTCTCGGCGTGGCCGCTGGAATCTTCATCGGGAGCAAGTACGGGCGGTTCGGTACCTCCGGTCGAATGGATAGTTCCGGAAAGATCGATGCCGTATTGAATTATGTCCGCGAATCGTACGTTGACACGGTAAACACGCGGCAACTGGTTGAAGACGCGCTGCCCCACATTATCCATGAACTGGATCCTCACTCCGAATATATTTCTGCCGCCCAGATGAAGCGGGTGAACGAGGACTTGGAAGGGCATTTCTCCGGGATCGGGGTGAGCTTTTACGTGTTGAGAGATACCATCGTGGTGACGAGTATCGTGCCGGGTGGCCCCTCGGAGGCAGCCGGTATCATGCCGTGGGACAGGATCGTGACCGTGGATGACAGCCTGGTAGCCGGAAAGAAGATACAGAACGAGGAGGTCTTGAAAACATTACGCGGGGAATTGGGCTCGGAAGTGACCTTGGGCATTCGACGAAATGCCGCACCCGGGCTTATCGATATCACGATTACCCGGGGTGATATACCTATGAATAGCGTGAATGCCGCGTACATGCTTACCGAAAAGGTGGGTTTTATCAAGCTGGGAAGGAATTTCGGGTTTAACACGTTCAGCGAGTTTATTTCCGCGATCTCCAAGCTGAAAAGCATGGGAGCCACAGGGTTCGTGATCGACCTAAGGGGCAATGTCGGCGGATCGCTGGAAGTAGTAGTGGCCATGCTCAACGAGTTCTTGAACAAGGGCGACTTGATTGTTTATACCGAAGGCCGAAATTTTCCAAGAACCGATAATTACGCGAACGGGTCAGGTACCTGCAAGGACGACGACGTGGTGGTACTGATTGATGAACTGAGTGCTTCCGCGAGCGAGATCTTTGCCGGTGCCATACAGGATCACGACCGGGGGCTCGTGATCGGCAGGCGCTCCTTCGGGAAGGGGTTGGTGCAGAGCCAACGGAATTTTCCCGACGGATCGGCCGTGCGGCTTACCGTGGCCCGGTACTACACCGCCTCGGGGAGATCCATCCAGCGTGGCTACGAGAAAGGAAAATACGATGAATACGAGATGGATGCCATCAACCGGTACTTGCAGGGCGACTACCTGAACGTGGATACGGCCAATAACCTGACACCATTTACCACGCTGGGGGGTAGAACCGTGTACGGGGGAGACGGTATCATGCCCGACCTGTTTATTGCCCGGGATACGACCGGTATCAACCCGTATTACAATTCGCTGGTGAACAGGCGACTCGATGAGGAGTATGCCATGCTTTATTCCGACGCGAACAAGGATAAGCTCTCGAGCTTTGACACGTGGCAAGCACTGAACAGATACTTGCTGCAGCAACCCCTGTTGCTAAATTTGGTAAGCTACGCGGATCACCACGGGATTCGGAGAAGACCCTATTACATACAGGAGTCAAGCGAGTTGCTGGATAACGTGATGCACGCGTATATTGTCCGGAACTTTTTCGGGGAGGAGGCCTTTTGGGAAGCCTACTACAAGGATGATCCCTTGGTAAAAAAAGGCATTGAGCTTATCGAAACCGGCAAAACAACGAAAGAGGCCGTCATTCGTGAGGCTTATAAATAAGAATGCCGGGTAAATATTCCCGGGTGTAAACCAAACCTTATAGGCGTGGCAAATGTTCAATAAATTTAGACTATTTTTTGCTATGGCATCACTCGAACAAGTTCGGTGCTGCTCATATAGCCTGACAGAATAGTTTATATTTGCAGCGTCAAACATTGTCTTCTATGAAACGAGCATAATAATCATTATAACGCAAGGATATGATTAAAGCGAGTTCCATACGATACATTTAAAAATAAATAGTTTTAATCGTATGAGTAATATTATACAGAATTTCTTGTCACGCAGGGTACTCTCTCGTACGGCAATCTTTATAATGGACGTTTTCATGATCGTCTTTTCCTGCCTTTCCATGTACCTTGTTATGTATGGCTTTAGCGGCCTCACTGCCGAAGTACGAGCCGATGGTACTACACTGTGCATGCTCTTGGTTCTATTTAACGCGATCACGTTTGTCTTCTTCCGGACATTCAGTGGTATCTTGCGGTTTTCGTCATTTACCGATTTAATCCGGATTGTTTACGCGCTGGTTATTGGCTATGGCTTTACCTATGTAGCGGTGAAGATTTTGCAAGTGTATAACCCCGGTTTTCATACCACGGATATCACTTTTGCTGCCATCATCTTTCTTAATATGTTCTTGATGCTCTTCTCTCGTGTTTTGGTTAAAGAGGTATACGAGGCGATTACCGGGAGCGGGGCGAAACCGGTGAACGTGTTTGTATACGGCACCAAAGAAGCAGGTATTAGTGTCGCGAAGGCACTTAAAGGGAATAGCGAGTTCAATTACCGCGTGCTGGGGTTCATTTCGGACGAGAGCCACATGGTGGGTAAGGAGCTGATGGGCGTGACAATTCATGCCAATAACGAGAACCTCTTCCGGACCCTCGAAAGCAAGGACGTGAAGACCATCATCGTCTCGCCGCAGAAGATGGAGGAGATAAAGAACTCTAGCCTATTGGCCAATTTCGTGGACCATAATATCTCGCTGCTTACCACGGTGCCAATAAACGAATGGAATGGTACCATCACGAGCAAGGAGCAGTTGAAAGATGTACAGATCGAAGACCTCTTGCCGCGCGATCCCATTCATATCAACATGATGGAAATTGCTTCGAACATCGAGGGGAAGCGGGTAATGGTTACCGGTGCCGCCGGTTCGATCGGGAGCGAGATCGTGCGACAGGTAGCCAAGTTTAACCCGTATAGCGTCATCCTTATCGACCAAGCGGAGACCCCCTTGCACAATATGCGCCTCGAGCTGCAGGAGAAATGGAGGGAGTTGCGTGCCGAGATTATCGTTGCCAACGTGAGCAATGCCTCCCGTATGGAGCGGATTTTTTCACGCACTCGTCCCCAATTTATTTTTCATGCCGCGGCATACAAGCACGTGCCCATGATGGAGAGCAACGTGTCGGAAGCCGTCCAGACAAATGTTTTAGGCACGAAGATCATGGCAGACTTGGCCGTGAAGTACAATGCCCGGAAATTCGTGATGGTGTCGACCGATAAGGCCGTGAACCCGTCTAACGTGATGGGGTGCTCCAAGAGGATCAGCGAAATCTACGTGCAATCTCTCGCGAAGTCAATCGATAGCATGGCGGGGAGTAAAACCCAGTTCATCACCACCCGGTTTGGGAACGTGCTCGGGTCCAACGGGTCGGTCATACCGCTTTTTAGGGAACAGATAAAGCATGGGGGGCCGGTGACCGTGACTCATCCCGAGATCATTCGCTACTTCATGACCATTCCCGAAGCATGCCAGTTAGTGCTCGAGGCGGGAGCCATGGGAAAAGGGGGGGAGATCTATATTTTCGATATGGGGAAACCGGTGAAAATACTGGATTTGGCAAAACGAATGATCCGCTTGTCAGGAATGAAAAATATAAAGGTAGAGTTTACCGGCTTGCGCCACGGCGAGAAGCTTTATGAAGAGCTGTTGAGTAAAGCCGAACATACGAAGCCCACTCATCACGAGAAAATCATGATTGCCAACGTGCGGGAATACGAGTACGAGCACGTGAGCAAGATGGTAGACATGCTTATTCGCACCTCGTATGATTACGATGAGATGCGGACAGTAAAGAAAATGAAAGAGATCGTACCCGAGTTCCGGAGCATTAATTCACCGTTTGAAGCAGTCGATTCCTTGCTGGAGAAGATTGAAAGAGAAACGGTAATTCCCAAGAGGTAACGCGGAGTCCTTTACTCCGCGAGATCGCCCTGCATATCACATAGTTTCGTGTAGTAGCCGCCTCGCGCGTACAAACTCGCGTGTTGACCCGACTCCACGATCTCGCCTTCTTTCATCACGTGAATCTCGTCGGCGTTCTTAATCGTAGAAAGCCGGTGGGCAATCACGATGGTGGTCCGGTCCCTTGTCAAGTTATCCAGTGCTTCCTGCACGAGCCTTTCCGAGTCGGTATCAAGCGCGGAAGTGGCCTCGTCTAAAATCAATATCTCCGGGTTCCTCAAGATAGCCCGCGCGATGCTGATTCGCTGGCGCTGCCCGCCCGATAACTTCCCGCCCCTGTCGCCAATGTTCGTTTGATACCCGTTGCTCGTGGCCATGATGAAATCGTGCGCGTTGGCAATCTTCGCGGCATGGATCACCTCCTCTTCCGTGGCATTGTTCACCCCGAAGGCAATATTGTTGTAGAAACTGTCGTTAAACAAGATGGGATCTTGGTTCACGTTCCCCATTAGCGACCTCAAATCGTGCAAGCCCATCTCTTTTATATTCACCCCATCAATAAAAATACCCCCTTTTTGAATGTCGTAAAACCTCGGCAGGAGGTCGGCCGCGGTTGATTTACCTGATCCCGACTGGCCCACGAGGGCGATGGTTTTTCCTTTTTTAATCGTGAGGTTGATTCCCTTGATCACCCAGTCGCTTTGATAACGGAACCAGACATCGCGGTATTCAATTGTTTCGTTGAACCATGCCTCCTTGGGTTGATCGGGATCCCCGATCGGGTTCTCGGCCTCCAGTATCTTGTCGATCCGTTCCATCGATGCCAGGCCGCGCTGCACGGCATAGGTGGCTCTCGAAAACTCCTTGGCAGGATTCAAGATACTATAAAAGATGGTCAGGTAATAAATAAATGTAGCGGCATCAATCATGCCGTCGCCACTCAAGATGAGCGATCCCCCGAACCAAAGCACGATGGCGATGGTGATGGTCCCCAGTAGTTCACTCATGGGGTGGGCCAGGTATTGGCGACGGGATATCCGGTTTGACATTCTTCGGAACAGGTCGCTCCCCGCATGGAAACGCTTAGAGATTTTATCTTCCGCGTTGAAGGCCTTGATCACGCGCAGCCCGCTGAGTGTCTCCTCTACTTGCGACATGAGCTCCCCCCATTTATTCTGGGCCTCGAACGAGCTTCTCTTTAATGTCCTTCCCACGCGGCCCATGACCAACCCCATGATGGGCAGGACTACCAGCACAAAGAGGGTGAGTTGCCAGCTCAGGATAAGCATCGTGGTCAAGTAAATCAAGATCAGGATAGGGTTTTTGAAAAGCATGTCGAGCGAGCTCATCACCGAGTTTTCTACCTCGTTTACGTCTCCCGAAATCCGTGCCAGGATATCGCCCTTCCTCTCCTCGGTGAAAAATCCAAGCGGTAACGTCAGTATCTTATCGTTGATCCGGTCGCGCATATCTTTAACCACGCCGGTTTTCACGGGTACAATGAAATAAGAGCCAAAGTAGGCGCTGCCTGTTTTCAGCAAGGTCATCACGATCAATACCACCGCGAGCATCATCAACGTGTAACCGCTACCGCGCGTATCTATAAGCATCGTGATATACCAGTTGACATTGTTGAGCACGATGTCCACGAAAGGGGTGTCGCTTCCTTTCCACGGGATAAATTCGTAAGTGGCGGCCGTTACCTTGAACAGTACCTGTAGAATGGGAATGATGGTCGCCAGCGAGAAAACATTCAACACGGCAGTCAGCATGTTGAAAACAAATGCCAAGATGGCGTATTTCTTGTAAGGGGGAAGGAATCTTTTTAAGATATGAATAATACCTCTCATTAATCGGGATGTTTTAATTTAATAATGGGCGGTGAGCAACTCGTTTGAAAATCGGCTGCAAGTTACTTATAAATTGTCATTGTTACCTCAGGGTAGAGGCGGTTTTTTTAACATGTGCCGTTTGGTGAAAAAAAAGACGTTTTTTTTATTTTTTTATCGCCGTGGAAATCATGTTGTTGATCGATTTCGACGAAAAAAGATGAAAAAATAATGCATTTTTCTTCCTGGTTTGTTTGGATGGTAAAAAAACAATCTCTATCTTTGCACCCGCTTTTGGAAAGGAAGCCAGTTTAGTTTC
>ERZ1032852.360-NODE-360-length-11335-cov-5.811525_pt1 | contig 11335 bp, 8 predicted proteins | sample MGYA00516689_ERZ1032852 | MGnify/ENA primary metagenome ERZ1032852 (study PRJEB33719, sample SAMN04262499) | wastewater metagenome | biome: rural village; feature: composting latrine chamber; material: composting feces with ash | place: El Salvador | collected...
CTATATCTCTACCTATCTCTTTATTAATTGACGTAACAGGCTTATCAGTAAATCCACAGGGATTTATATACGAGAAATAAGATAAATCCGTATTTACATTTAGAGCCAATCCATGCATAGTCACATATCGGCTGGCCTTCACGCCAATCGAACAAATCTTCCGTGCCTTATCCGGACTGTTGGCATCAATCCAAACACCCATCGCATTATTATCCTTCATCCCGATAATATTATAATCCTTAAGAACTGACACAACCACATCTTCAAGCATAGAAATATAGCTTTTAATTCCAAATCCAAATTCTTCCAGATCAATGATGGGATAAGCCACCAACTGACCGGGGCCATGGTAAGTTATATCACCTCCTCTATCAATGGGATAGTAATCAATATTTTTACTTTTACATATCTGTTCGGTAATCAGCAAATTGTGCTTATCCCCACTTTTGCCCAAAGTAATAACATGGTTATGCTCGCAAAAAATAAGATACTGCTCTTTATTTTGACCTCCATTTATCTTTGAATCAATTACTGACTTAAACACCTCTTCCTGATAATCCCAAACCTCTTTATAGTTAGTCAAACCTAAATCCCGAAAAGTTACATCCTTATTCATCATATAACCGATCTAAACTATAGAACATGTTTTTCTGCGTGATACGAAGATCTTACCAACGGACCACTTTCCACAAACCTGAATCCTCTCTTAAGTCCCTCTTCTTTGTATTTGGCAAACTGCTCGGGAGTAACAAACTCATGCACAGGCTCATGCTCTCTTGTCGGTTGCAGATACTGCCCGATTGTCAATATCTTACAATCCACAGCACGCAGGTCATCCATAGTTTCATACACCTCATCCTCAGTCTCACCCAGTCCCACCATAATTCCCGACTTTGCCCTTGCTTTGCCGCTTTTTGCAATTATCTCTATAGTCTTCAGACTAACATCATATTTAGCCTTGCTTCTTATGTGTGGTGTTATCCTTCTCACAGTTTCCATATTATGAGAAATTATTTCAGGCGCAGCATCTATCACTATGTTCACTAGCTCCTCCTTGCCATTAAAGTCAGGAATCAGTGTTTCTATTGTTGTATTTGGATTTTTCTCCTGAATCTTTTTGATTGTAAAAGCCCAAAATCCTGCACCGCCATCTCTCAGATCATCCCTATCAACACTTGTAATCACACAATGTCTGAGCTTCATTTTATTTATAGTTTCAGCCAGCCTGTCAGGCTCATCCCAGTCTAATGAATGAGGCCTGCCATAAATTGTAGCACAAAATTTACACTTTCTTGTGCAAATATCCCCCATTATCATAAAAGTAGCAGTTCCACGCCCCCAACATTCAGATAAGTTAGGACATTTTCCATCCACACATATAGTATGAAGTTTTTTTTTCTCAATTATTTCTTTAATATCAAGATATTTTTTCCCCTGTGGCAGGGATACCTTGAGCCAATCAGGTTTCCTTTGCATTTTGGATATTTTTTTAAAATGTTCAAACAATAAACAAAAGTAATATAAACTTTCAGAACTTATGTCCGTTTTATAAAAATAATAGAAACTAATCTACCAACCGCAAGCCGCCCGGATGACGCATGTAACTTATTTTAAACCTTTACTATTCTGTTTGTTGGAGCAAAACCTATATCTTTGTCAATTAAAATTTCACAAAACAATAATATTGGATTTTCAATTAACACATACCGACCCCAACTCAAGTGCAAGAGCAGGAATAATAACCACAGACCACGGTCAAATAGAGACACCGATATTTATGCCGGTTGGAACTGTGGGCAGTGTCAAAGCAGTGCACATGACCGAGCTGGAGCGCGACATCGAAGCACAGATTATTCTGGGTAATACATATCATTTATACTTACGCCCCGGACTCGAGATACTGGAGCAAGCAGGTGGACTACACAAGTTTAACAGCTGGAACAAACCAATTCTCACAGACAGCGGCGGGTTTCAAGTATTTTCTCTCACAGAAAACAGAAAACTAACAGAAGAAGGTGCAGAGTTCAGATCGCATATTGATGGCTCAAAACACTTCTTCACCCCCGAAAGTGTAATTGATTTTCAACGAACCATCGGTGCCGACATCATTATGGCATTTGACGAATGCACCCCGGGTGATGCGGACTATACCTATGCAAAGAAATCTCTTGATTTGACAGAACGATGGCTTGACCGCTGCATCAAACGTTTTGACGAAACAGAATGCAAATACGGCTACCGTCAAACTATGTTTCCAATAGTTCAAGGGTGCGTCTATCCCGACTTGCGTCGTCGTGCAGCAGAGAATATCGCAGAAAAGGGAGCCGATGGCAATGCAATTGGCGGACTGGCAGTAGGAGAACCTACAGAGGTGATGTATGAGATGATAGAGGTGGTTAATGAAATTTTGCCAAAAGACAAACCACGTTACCTAATGGGAGTTGGAACCCCTGCCAATTTACTTGAGGCCATAGAACGAGGAGTTGACATGTTCGACTGTATTATGCCAACCCGAAATGGAAGAAACGGGCAGATTTTCACCAAAAACGGTATTATGAACATGCGTAATCAGAAATGGAAAAATGATTTTTCACCCATAGAAGAAGATGGGGCATCGTTTGTAGATACACTCTACAGCAAGGCCTACCTTAGACATTTGATTAATGTAAATGAAATACTCGGATTACAGATTGCTTCCATTCACAACCTCGCATTTTATCTGTGGCTTGTGAAAGAAGCAAGAAAACATATTATTGCGGGTGACTTTTCATCCTGGAAAGCAAGAATGGTTAAACAGACAATGCAACGACTATAAATAGGATTCCGAATGAAAGGAAAATTCAAACTATTTCGTGTAGACCGATATATAATAGGGAAGTTTCTTGGAACATATGTTTTCATGATTGCCCTTATTATATCCATATCAGTAGTTTTCGACATCAACGAAAAAATTGATAAGTTTATAAGCAACAGTGCCCCCGTCAAGGAAATAGTGTTTAGCTATTATGTCAACTTTATCCCATACTACGCCAATCTGTTTAGTCCGCTGTTTATTTTCCTGGCCGTTATTTTCTTCACCTCCAAGATGGCATCCAATTCTGAGATAATCGCCATTCTCTCAAACGGCATGGGATTCAGACGCCTTCTAAGGCCCTACATGATATCGGCAGCAGTCATTGCTGTGTTTACATTTGTAACGGGAGGATATATAATACCTCCTGCAAACAAAACCCGCATCGAATTCGAAGAAACATATGTTGACCCACGCAAAAAAAAGACAGGCGACCGCGACATTCAGTTTAAGGTTTCAAAAGGCACAATTGTATATTTTGGCAACTTTGATATGGCAACAAGTACCGGCTACAACTTTTCTATCGATAGTTTTGACAGTCTTAAACTTGTATCTCGTCTCACTGCACAATCAATCAAATATGATTCTCTCTACCACTGGACAATAAAAGATTATCAAATCAGGGAGTTCGACGGTCTGAGAGAAACCATCACCAAAGGAAGTGAAATAGACACAATAATACGAATTGTTCCAAATGATTTTGTGGTAGCCAAAACTGACCAGCAAATGATGACAAACCCCCAATTGCGACAACACGTCAGAAGTCAGCAGGAAAGGGGTCTTGGTAATGTTCAGGCATTCCAGATTGAATATCACTCACGTTTTGCCTCCATATTTTCAGCATTTATTCTCACTATCATAGGAGCATCACTCTCTGCGCGCAAAGTAAAAGGTGGAATGGGACTAAACATAGGTCTGGGCCTTGCACTTAGTATGGCATATATATTGTTTATGACCATCAGCTCCTCGTTTGCGGTTAAAGGTAATATGAGCCCCTTGGTTGCAGCATGGATACCCAATATTATATTTCTTGGAATTGCTTTCTTTACATATAAAAAGGCCCCAAGTTAAGATTAAAGACCTATTGATAAAATCGGAGGAAACATAATGAAAAAAAAAGAGTTTGTATTGTTATTTTTGATGTTGACAGGTTTAGTCACTGCACAAACCAAATATCCAACTATTGTTATCTCTACCAATTATGGCAATATGAAAGCCATATTGTACGACGACACACCCAATCACAGCGAGCATTTTCTAAAGCTTGTAAAACAAGGATACTTCGATGGTACCCTCTTTCATCGTGTCATAAAGGAAATGATGATACAAGGAGGAGGACAGGACTCACGAAACGCACCGGCAGGGGCACAGGTGGGTGGGGGCAGAACCGACATGGATATAATGCCCGAATTCAGAGAGCATCATTTTCATAAAAAGGGGGCAATAGCTGCACCACGAAGAAACACTGATGTGAATCCACAAAAGAAATCTGATGCTTCGCAGTTCTATATCGTTCAGGGCAAAGTTTATACACAGGGCAGACTTGACTCTATGGAAATGCGGGTAAATGTGCCGATCAAAAACAAGCTTATACGTGAACACTACATCCCTTACAAAGACGACCTTGATGAACTGAAAAAAGTAGATGCTTCTGCATTCAATTCACTGCTCGACTCCTTATTAAATGTTGTAGACTCACTCTACGAAGCATCACCGGATAAGTTCTTCCTGCGCGAAGATCTCAAAGAAGCCTATAGCACCATTGGAGGATCGCACCACTTAGATGATGAATACACCGTTTTTGGTGAAATAATTGAAGGATTCGATGTTATTGACAAAATTGCAACACTCCCTGTTGACGACTATAATCGTCCTCGGGATGATGCAAAGATGATTAAGGTTTACATTGAATAAGGGCTGAAACTTAATGATGCTGTCTCTTAGATTTTAATCCCGATAAACACAAATATCTTTTTTAACCTACTCAGACTTAAACCTTATACAGTCTTTGTGGTTTATAAGTCATGCTATTTTAATTTAGAATATGGATGTAAGTAATATAGAAAACATTGAACTTGACTATCTTAGTCTTGACGACTACGAAGAGCTTAAGTCAATGATGTCTGAGGTGTACAGTGATATTGAAAACTCTACATGGGCTAAATCTCAAATCAGGAAACTGGTTACAATGTTTCCCGAAGGTCAGGTTGTAATCAGGGTCAACGGCAAGCTTGCCGCCTGTGCTTTGTCTATTATCGTGGACTACAAAAAGTTTGGCGACAAACATACCTATAATAAAATTACAGGCAACGAAACATTTAGCACCCACACCTCCAAAGGAGATGTGCTATATGGTATAGAAGTCTTTACAGGCAATGAGTTCAGGGGGTTGCGTCTGGGCAGACGTCTTTACGACTACCGCAAAGAACTTTGTGAGCGTCTAAACCTGAAGTCAATAGTATTCGGAGGCAGAATGCCCAACTATCATCTATATGCCGATAAAATGTCACCCCGCACCTACATCAAGAAAGTACGACTAAAAGAGATTGACGACCCGGTGCTCAACTTCCAGATATCAAACAATTTTCAGGCAGTCAAAGTGCTCAAAGGATATCTTGAGGGTGATGAGATGTCGGAGGAATATGCAGTGTTGATGCGCTGGAACAACATCTATTACGAGGAACCATCCGAAGAAGCAGCAATTCCTAAGCGAACGGTAAGGCTTGGCCTTATACAGTGGCAGATGCGATCATACAAAGACTTCGAAGATATGATGCAACAAGCCGAGTTCTTTGTGGATGCCGTATCAGGATATCATTCCGACTTTGTTCTGTTTCCCGAATATTTCAATGCACCACTTATGGCCAAGTACAACCATCTGACGGAATCGCAGGCAATAAGGGAACTAGCCAAGTACACCAACAAAATAATCGACCGCATGTCGGAACTGGCAATAACATACAACATCAACATCATAACAGGCAGCATGCCACAGGTACAAAATGGCAGCCTCAACAATGTTGGTCACCTATGCAGACGCGACGGCAGCATCGAGAAATATGAGAAGATACATGTCACACCCGACGAAGCCCGCACATGGGGTATGCAGGGAGGAAATATGGTAAAAACATTCGATACCGATTCAGGAAGAATAGGAGTACTGATATGCTACGACGTCGAGTTTCCCGAACTGTCCAGACTACTTGCAGACGAACAAATGGAAATTCTTTTTGTTCCATTTCTCACAGATACTCAAAATGGCTATTCGCGCGTGAGACATTGTGCACAGGCAAGAGCAATCGAAAACGAATGTTACGTGGCCATAGCAGGATGTGTTGGTAATCTGCCAAAAGTTCACAATATGGACATTCAATATGCACAGTCGATGGTATTCACACCATGCGATTTTGCATTCCCTACCAATGGTATTAAAGCAGAAGCAACACCCAACTCAGAGATGATTCTGATAGCCGATGTTGACCTGGACCAGCTGCGTGAACTAAATCAGTTTGGCAGCGTAAGAAATCTTAGAGATAGAAGAAACGACATTTACACCCTCAAACGAGTATAGCTGCCGGAAAAAGAAATTCAAATTAGAGCTTAAATTACTTTGCGAACAAAAAAAGAAACAGACTTAGAACAGAAAAAGATCAGGCCACTTCTATGGGAATATGCACTACCGGCAATTGTAGGAACACTGGTCAACTCACTCTACAACATAGTTGACCGTATATTCATAGGACAAGGAGTGGGTGCAATGGCTATTTCCGGACTTGCAATTACATTTCCGGTCACCATTCTGGTTTCCTCACTAGGCATGCTGATTGGTGTTGGTGGAGCCAGCCGCATCTCAATAAGTCTGGGCGAAAAGCGAAAAGACACTGCCGAGAAGATATTGGGCAACTCCCTGCTACTTACTCTGATATTCAATGCCGTTGTTGTAACCCTGTTCTATATATATCTTGACGAGATACTGATAGCATTTGGAGCAACAGAAAACACACTCCCCTACGCCCGCGAATATCTCCAGATTGTGCTAATAGGTAATATTTTTGTAAGCCTTTGTTATAGCTTCAACAACATGATGCGAGCATCCGGCTATCCTCAAAAGGCAATGTACACAATGCTGATTGGTGCAGTGCTTAATATTATACTCGACCCAATATTTATCTTTGTCTTTAATATGGGCATTGCCGGTGTTGCATGGGCCACTGTAATCTCAATGTTTGTAGGAATGGTGTTTGTGATTCATCACTTCTATCAGCCAGAAAGCATTATCAGATTAAAAAAGAAATATATCAGGCTCAACAAAGAGATAATTATAGCCATCGTATCCATTGGAATGTCACCATTCCTTATGCAAATTGCAGCTTCAGCCGTAGCAGTGCTTCTCAACAGTTCTCTGCTGAGGCACGGTGGGGATTTGGCAGTTGGTGCTTTTGGCATCCTCAACTCCATGACCATGATTATAGTCATGATAGTGATAGGCCTAAACCAGGGTACCCAGCCCATTATCGGGTACAACTACGGAGCAATGTTATTTGATCGGGTACAGGAAACATTTTATTACACACTTAAAGTTGCAACGATAATAACCTCTGCAGGTTTTGTTATCGGAATGTTTTTCCCAAGACTCTTTGCACAGGCATTCACTCACGACAAAGAACTATTGGATATTGCCGAATATGGCATACGAATAAGTATGATTTCATTCCCTATAGTTGGGTTTCAGATTGTGGCAAGCAGTTTCTTCCAAAGTATTGGAAAAGCAAAAAAAGCAATTATACAAAGTCTCAGCAGGCAGATAATATTTTTGGTCCCTGCACTACTCATATTTCCCAAAATGTTTGGTCTCACCGGCGTGTGGATTTCCATGCCCATTGCAGATTTCCTTTCAGCATTACTCGCCCTATACCTCCTCACAGGTCAGGTGAGAATCATCAAGAAAATGCAGGAAGAGAGGCTAGCCTCAAACCAACATACATTGTAAAAAGAAGAAGCTCTTCCAAGTTTGTAACTTTAGAAGAGCTTCAATATACTTATATTCTTTCGAATCTGTTCTCCCGAACTTTTAGAATGTCAGCAAGCCTTTTCCGGTCATCTCAGCCGGTTGCTCTATTCCCAGAATCTGGCACATGGTTGGCGAAACGTCAGCCAGAATACCATTTGTAATTTTTGCATCTTTATTTTCAGATACATAAATAACAGGCACAGGATTTAGAGAGTGCGCAGTGTTGGGCGAGCCATCAGGATTCATTGCATAGTCGGCATTACCGTGGTCGGCAATGATAATAGACTCATAACCGTTAGCCTTAGCAGCTTCCACAACTTTCTCGGTGCAGGCATCCACCACACGGATTGCTTCTTTGATAGCCTCTTTCACGCCGGTGTGACCCACCATATCGCCGTTTGCAAAGTTAAGCACAATGAAATCATACTTTTGTGAGTTAATGGCGTCCACCATTTTATCGGCAATTTCAGGAGCGCTCATTTCAGGTTTCAAATCATAAGTAGCCACCTTCGGTGAAGGAACCAGCAGACGATCTTCACCTTCAAACTCAGCTTCGCGGCCACCCGAGAAGAAGAAAGTAACATGTGGGAATTTCTCTGTTTCAGCAACACGCAATTGAGTTAGTCCCTGAGATGAAACATACTCACCCATGGTGTTCGCAACATTGCTTTTGTCAAACAGCACGTGCATACCTTTGAAAGTGCTGTCGTATGGAGTCATTGTATAGTAGTGCAACGGAATGGTCTTCATTTCGTATTCGGGCATATCCTGCTGAGTCAGCACAATGGTCAACTCTTTTGCACGGTCGTTACGATAGTTGAAGAAGATAATCACATCATCCGCTTCGATGGTTGCCAATGGCTTGCCATTTTCGTCAACATGTACAATTGGTTTGATAAACTCATCAGTTACACCTGCATCGTATGAAGCCTGAATAGCAGTTTGCATATCTGTAAATGCTTCACCTTTTCCGTGTACCAGCAAGTCATAAGCCTCTTTCACACGCTCCCAGCGTCTGTCGCGGTCCATAGAATAATAACGACCAATGATGGAAGCTATCTTCCCGGTTGACTCAGCCATGTGTGCCTCAAGTGCTTCAATATATCCTTTTCCACCTTTCGGGTCAGTATCGCGACCATCGGTGAAAGCGTGAACATAAGCCTCAGCTCCATATTCTTTGGCAATATCCAGCAGCTTGTACAGATGCTCTTGCGAGCTGTGCACACCACCATCAGAAACCAAACCTAAGAAATGAATTTTTTTATTGTTATCGCGTGCATAACTGTACGCATTTATAATTTCAGGAATTTCTAAAATCGAATTGTCTTTACAGGCACGGTTAATTTTAACCAGGTCCTGATAAACAATGCGACCTGCACCAATATTGAGGTGACCCACTTCCGAGTTACCCATCTGTCCGTCAGGCAAACCTACATTCTCACCCGAAGCAAGCAGGAAAGAATGGGGATATTTGGCAACCAGCGAATCCATGTATGGCGTTGGTGTGTTTGAAATCAAGTCAGCTTCCGATTTATCACCGATACCCCAGCCATCGAGTATCACTAAAAGTCCTTTTTTTCTCATCTTTTTATGTTTTATATTTATAGCTTAATTAATTCGTTTTTCGGTGTGCAAAGTTACTCATTTTTTGCTTTCCACCCTACTCCATCATATAATGAATATTAGGAGTTTTCTCCGGAAACAAAGCAGACAAGTCTGCCGTAAGTTCCTCTGTATGATATCCAAGCAATAATCGCGCCAACATGTTAATGTCAACCTCAAAAAACTGATGAATTCCTTCGCTGTCACACTCCCTTCTGCTCACCACACCATCTTTTACACAAAAGCATGTATTGTTATGCGCCAATATTGGGTCATTAACTCTCAGACAAAAAGAAATATCAGAATAATACGAAACAAAAACTGACAGAAGATATTCGGCATCAATAACCCTCGACATTCCTATAAGGTTCCGTTTGGAAGGGTATCCAAAGAGTTTACCTTCTTCAGCAACAGCACAAAAATCTTCAAAAGTTTTCTGAATAGTAACATCACGATACCTAAAGGCAGCATCAAACCTTCTATAGGCTGCCTTCGGGTCTGTCTCTATCAACTCCTTCATATCACCCAGTAAAGTCATCTCTTTGTCGCCGGGGTCAAAAGTTTGAGTAAATCCGTATTTGTCATAAAAGCGCAACAACCACTCCTCCTGCGGCACCAGCAGCATCAGAGGTATTTGCCTCTCATGGGCAACTTTCATACTGTGCACCATAAGCTCATCCATATATCCCCTCTTGCGATGCGCTTCTAGTGTGCTGACACCCGAAAGATATGAAACGGGAATCTCACTGTCACAAAAAGTGAAACCGAAAGGCAACATTTGCAACGACGCCACAGGCACTCCCTCAACCAGTCGCAACAGCGTATTATCGTTGCTGTACTTAGTGCGGAAATAGAGTTCCATATACTCATCAGAGTCTCCGAATACCTCTTTCCACATATCCCATACCGCTTGTTGGGTACTGTTGTCGGCAAATGTAATCATAACTACGAGTTCTTAAATCTTGCTACATGCTTCTCCAGCAGAATATCCGGATGATATGAAAGCTTAGCCTTGCGCAGGTTTTCAATTCCCATATCTTCTTCCCTGTTTATATATTTATATTCCGATGCATCATGCTCCACAAACTGCTGATTAATTATGGTGTATGCTCCGTGAATATCTGTAAATGCCTTTTCCACATGTACTACAAAGGTATCCTCTGTCAACTGCTCTCCAATAGTGAAAGCCTCAATCTTTCCATCCACACATATTAGTCCGCCTCTCAATCCAAGATAGTCAAAATGATCCAGCATCTGTTTGGTAGCCCATTGCTCATACTCAATCGATGGATCTTTCTCCTCGCCATTCTCATTCATCCACTCATCCAGCATACGTTTACACTCAATCACCTCAGCCGTTTTCCCGGTGAGCGAAATATACGACCACTCGTTCTCACGCTTAAACCGGTTGATGTGATTGCGCTTGCTTTGTAACTTCTTCCCTTTGAGATTAATAAGCTTCTCAGACGTGTATATATAATCCGAAACACTTCGGTTGAGGTTATAGTCAAACACACCCGGCATCACCTCCTCAATTTCATCTATCATTTCGGGGGTTACACCTCGTATTTGAAAAACAGTATCAAACTGTTTATGGTCCTCAACAATCATCTCGATTGCCTCTTTCAGATTTCCGCTGCCAATGGGTCTCAGATATGAATTGCGGTTATTATTATCGAAAAAGCGAATAAACAACCATCCGTTAGCAGTTGCAAACTTGGTTCCAAACTTTTTGCTCCATGTATATAAGTTTGTGAAGCAAAGGTCTGACGCTCTGTAATTTTGTTGTTTGAGAAATGAATCTATTATCTCTTTATCTTCTAAATCTATTTCTTTGAATGTAAGCATATAAAAAACTGCTCTGTTTATTA
>ERZ1032852.361-NODE-361-length-11305-cov-6.232711_pt1 | contig 11305 bp, 5 predicted proteins | sample MGYA00516689_ERZ1032852 | MGnify/ENA primary metagenome ERZ1032852 (study PRJEB33719, sample SAMN04262499) | wastewater metagenome | biome: rural village; feature: composting latrine chamber; material: composting feces with ash | place: El Salvador | collected...
TGGCATCCGGATCAATTTCTATCTCTTTGTCTGCAATGATGCTTTCAAGATATTTCTTGTTCTGTTGAGCGTGCCACACAAGGGTGTGACCGTAAATCTCGGTGCCCGCTGCCTTTGCAGCTCCCACAAACTGGACAACCTGTCCGAAATCCATCGAGCCATCATCTTTAACAACAGAGCCATATTTCATGGCATTGCCTGCTGTTACACGATCGAAGTTTGAGTTGATGGCACGGTAAGTAAGTCCCTGGCTGATATAATCACTTACGGTTACACCGGCTCCAAGCCTAAAATTGGGGTAAGCGGATCTGTCTATGTAGGTTTTTAACGCTTCGTAGTCATTGAGATATTCCATTTGTTCAACTGATGCCGGTTTTTCAACATTAAACAGCTGACTGGTATCATCCACGCATGAATTGGCTAAAACCAAAAACAGGAAGATTACCCCTAAAATATTTATTTCGTGTCTCATATTATCAAAATATTTTAATTTGATTGCCCGTTAATTCTTTAAAACTGTGGTAAACCATTCAGCTTTCAGGCCCCTGTCTCTAACCACTAACGTGTCAGTGATAGCAAACTGCACGTCGCCATAGTCAACGGTGTAGTCCAAATAAAGAGCATCCCTATCTTGGTTACCCCAGCTGTTTTTATCACCTTTTGATACGAACTTGCCGGTGCCCGAAGCTGTAACTCCATCGGTTTCAGATGTGATGGTGCAGTTATCTTGGTTATCAAAATTAAGCAAGAGGGTACTATTGCGAGCAAAACCGGCAATATCTCTCGTTTGATGCTCCCACGCGATTGTAGTTAGAGACCGGGTACTGATGCCAGTTATCTCTTCGTTTTTCTCGATGAATTCAGTATTACGATTAATTGTACCGCTTTGCGCGCCGGTGATCACATCCTTGCCTCTTCGCAGGTAATTAGCGTCATATTTGTTGATATACTTCACCGCGTAAAGTATGTAATCTTTTGGCTCGATATCCCAGTCATCCCCGATACCCCTTCTCGGATTATCAACCAACGGGATACCTGAAAGAATGCTGTCGGCATTATTTACACTGGTCATAACAACAGGTATAACATAATTAGTCTCGAGAGATAAAGGATCATTAAAGAAGTCTTGTGTAAGCTGAACAGTTACTCCTCCTAAGATTTCGCCTTGTTTGATTACTATTCTATCAGAAGAGAGTGAATAATAATTCGCGGGCATAGGAATAATATCACCTCCGTCTTCGTATGCAAGGTTATCACAAAGCGAATTGTCCACTCTAATCCCTATTTCAATATTATTATTGTTTCTGTACACGCCTCCCATGGTTGCCATGATCTGGCATTGGAAGTTGTTATCGAGGGTAGTGTCAAATATATCTTCTCCAAGGGTTATAGTTCGGATCGGACTTTGGTAAGCAAAATACACCGCGGAGTATTCATAATCCGGGAATTCCCAGTCGCTGTTTTGGCAGGAAAGCACGCCGGTTAGAGTTGCCGCGAGGGTTAATATAAATAGTATCTTTTTCATCTTCATTGTTATTAATTGTTCTAATATACTTACCATCCTTTATTCTGGATAAGGTTGTTAAATTTAATAACTTCTCCGTAAGGTATTGGTCCATAATACATGTAATCTTGGTATGCGCGCCTTTCCACTGATTCAAGAATCGTGTAGTTGCCACTTTCTATCCTCATACCTTTTGCAGCTTCAGTAATATTATTTTTCCAGCGTCTCAAGTCCCAAAAGCGGAATCCTTCAAAACAGAGTTCAAGGCGTCTTTCATTTTGAATTAATTCGCGCATTTTATCCTTATCACCTTTCACTGATTCCAGGTATGGGTCATTCGCGCTGATCCCTGCCCTCTGACGAATTGCTTTTATCACGTCGTATGCAGAATATCCATGAGTACCCGTACCTGTTGGTCCCCATGCCTCGTTCGCGGCTTCCGCGTACCCAAGAAATATTTCAGTGTATCGAATAAATGGTTTATAGTGATAAGCAGGTGTTTCTGAGTTAGGGTTGGCATTAACCGATTGAACCAGTAGTTTTTTCATGTAATAGCCGGTTCTTGTTGATGTTGCTACTCTATTTAGCGCGTTATTGTCACTCCCATCTGCGGCAGTAGTGATAACCGTGTTTTGAGGCCCTGCTTGGCTGCCGTTGCGGATGATGTACAAATCCAGTCTCGGGTCTCTTCCCGCGTATGGATCGGTTGGGTTGTACCCGCTTTCGGGGTCAGATATGGGATACCCATTTGCCATGGGGAACGCGTCAATAAGGTTTTGAGTAGGATTTACCCGTCCGCTTCCAAATAAAGTTGGAGGATAGTTATCTCGCTCTATATTAAGGTTCTGTTCTTTGTTGCCCCTCCATAAGATCTCTTTGGGGTTTACACCTGCCGGGAGGTTCTGTATGGCTTGGCTGCTTGAATACCAGCTGTTTCCCGTCGGGTCTAATTCGGCGATGGGATTACTTCCAAGTCCTGCCAATACTTCAGCCATATTGTTTGCTGCTTCTTCCCAAGAAATATCGGTGCCATCGCTGTACGCGGGGCTCGCCGCTAAAAGGGCAGCCTGAGCGCGGATTGCTTTGGCAATACGGGAACTCATCCGGTTTTTTGCATTGTCGCCAAATACGCGTGTATACTGCCCGGCAGTTACGCCTTTCGAGCGATATTTTTCAGGGACCTGATTGTTACTAGTAATGTCACCATAGTCCTCCGGTAAGAGCAAGAGAGCGGAATCAACATCTGCATTAAGCTGATCTATACATTCTTGGAACGTATTTCTCGGAAGATTGAATTCTGAATTAAGATCCTCCGGTTCGGTGAGAATGGGTATTCCCAGAAGCTCGCCATTTTCGGTCCATCCTCCGTGGTTAAGAAGCAAGTGATACATGTAAAGTGCCCGCATTCCAAACGCGTCGCCTTTCATGCGGTCCCTGAACATCTCCGCCACCAGAGGGTCAGCTGCCCAATTGACATCATCGGCAACAAAAATAAATTGATTCAGGTATTGCCATGATGCACGAAGGTATTGCCATCTATCCATGGGGTTGTTGTTAGCTCTCCATGAACCTGTAGCCATGAGCCTATACCCGTTATCAGGGTCATTTGATACGGCATCATCGGTCGCCACATCGTTAAATGACCAAGAACCCAGTGGATTACTTATGTATGCATGACCCAACAATCCTGTTGCCCACGCGGGCATATTATAGAGGTCTTCGTTGCTTTTATGGTTCTCAACTGCCGGCTCAAACATATCTTGACATCCACTTTGGATTATTAATAGCAGAGCTAACAATGAAATTATTGATAGTTTATTTTTATTCTTCATAATGAATATATTTTATCTGATTAACATCGTTAGAAAGTACCTCTTACGCCGATATTGTAAAACCGGGTCTGGGGAGAACTTCCAACGTTCAATTCAAAATGCTCGCGCTCTTTGGAAATAGTCAATAGATTGTACCCACTGACATACACGCTTACTCCATTAACAAACGTGCCTTGCAATGCCGTCTTCGGGATATCGTAGGTTAGCTGAACTTGTGTCAGGTTTAACCTGTCGGCTTTGTATAGCCAAAAATCCGAGTTGCGGAAGCTGTTAGCACCATTTGATGTGGTAAGCCTGGGGTAGGTGGCACTGTCTTTGGTCTCTTCGGTCCAACGATCCCTGACAACTTCAGAGTATTTGTTTTCGCCTCTTACCCAATAGTAAGAGCTGTTTTTAAAACCATGTCCGCCAAAGTATCCATTTGCCATTGCAAACAGGGTAAAGTCACGCCACTTTGCTGTGAAATTGAGTCCCAGACGAAATGGAGTATCCCAGCGTCCAAGAAAAACTTCATCATTTGAGTCAATCATACCATCTCCATTCTGATCTTTATATTTAAGATCACCCGGTGCTACTTCACCAAATTGCTGGGTGGGAGAACTGTCAATTTCTTCCTGATCATTGAAGAAACCTAAGCTTTCCAATCCCCACAAACCATTCACGGGTAAGTTTATCCTAGATTGGTACTCGTGTTCAAAACTTTCATCACGCCTCCCTGCTTCGGTTAATGAATACATTCCACTCACTCCTAAAGTTAGATTTACTTCGCTTACTTGTTTATTTAAATACAAGCTGAAATCGAATCCGGATCTATTGTCAATATTGTAATTCACGTAAGGAATGATGGATGAAGTGGGATATCCAACTTGCGTAAAATAAATAGGGTACAGGGAATTGGCCCTCGCGATATCTCCATCCATCTTGCCGGTAAACCAGTTAAGATCAAACGATAAAAGTTTGTCCCCAAGAGACCCGCGTACACCTACATTCAGCTCTTTTCTTTTTACAAATGTCATATTTGGGTTATCTCCACGCTGGAATTCAGTGGCTGCTTCACCTCCAAGGTCTGCCCACGAATACCAGCCTCCTCGTTGAAGGATTGATTTGTACAGGTAATATCCCATCGCGTTGTCATCGGTTGAGATATCCATATCCTGGCTGATAATCCCACCGGAAACGGTCAGCATCAGATCATCGAACGCGGTATCACCAAAAAAGTCTTCCTTAACAGGGCGCCAACCGAGCGTGAGTGTTGGTGAAAATCCAAGCCGGTTTCCTTCCGGTAATTTAGCTGAATAAGGGAGTGCCGAACTGAAATCTACATAATATGTATGTTTGAAATTATAAGAGGCCTGCAGCCCTAAATTGACGTTTGTAAGCCTATGATACTCGCCGCTTAGCTGTCTTTGCCATGCATTGGCAACGAGCATGCCGAAGAAATTATGATCGTCATTTACAGTGGTCGAGTAATCAAACTGGCCTGAGAAATTGTATGTATACCTGTAAGCCGAATTGCTTATAAACTCATCGCCCGTTTTGCTGTCAACCCCATATGGTTCTATACTACCAATGAAATCCTGGCCTGAATAGTTTGTCCACACGGGTTCGAACGTCGCGTACTCGTGTGTGTATCCTTGATTGTATGTTAAGGCATAGTCGATCCCATACTTCGCCCTGAAATGCAATCCTTGCAAAAGAGATTTCAGGTTGAAATCGAACAAGGTATTAAATTGAAACTGCCTGCTTACAAATTTACTGTTGCCGGCTGCATACGCGTCCGCGATCGGATTGGTCGGATGGAGCTGATTACCTCCAAGGAAATATTTGCCGTCAATAAGGTAATTACTGGTATTTATAGTAGCCCAAGAGGGTAAATCGTCCTCCTCGAGGTACGAGAGAGGAATAAGGGGTGCTACCCGATCAGGCCGCAGAGTCGCGGCATCCGACCACCAGTTGCCTGCTGCCGTATATGCATCATAAAAAGTGACGTTGGCATCTGCCTGCACTTTAAGGAAATCCCTGAGGTTCATATCCACGTTACCCCGTACAAAAAGCCGGCTGATATAGTTGTCTGCACTGTTCCCTACTTTCAGCAATGAGTTTTCTCGAGAATACCCGGTCGTGGTATAATACTTTACACGGTTATTTCCCCCGGTAATTTCAGCTATAGCTTCTGAACGGTTATATGCTTTGCGCAAATATTCAGACGAGTACATGTTCAGGTTAGGGTACCTGTATGGATTCTCACCCGAGGCAAACCTGTAAATTTTTTCTTCATCGTGAGCAATCCCCAGTCCATCGTTTAGCCTGGCTTCATTATAAAGAGTCATGTACTCGGCTGATCCCAGGTATTTTGGATAGGACTTGGGCGTATGAATCCCCGTGTTAGCCCGAACGCGGATAGATGGCGCACCTTCCTGCCCCCTCTTGGTGGTAATCTGTATCACTCCCTTTGCAGCACGGCTGCCGTAAAGAACAACTGCGGCCGCTCCTTTCAGTACCGTGATTTGCTTGATCTCCGTGGGCAAAACGTTGTTCGCATCGCGAACCATCCCATCAATCACCACCAAGTACTCATCCATCCCCCAAATGTTACCATTCACACCTCCAATTAAATTTTCCACGAAATCGAGGCTATACGTGGTATAGGCTTTTTCTGTTATTTTCTCCACATCAATAACAGAAGTTCCGCCAAGCAGGTCTCTTTCTTCTATTGTACGGAATGCAACCTCAACATTATTGTCTATCGTATCGCTTCCCCATGTGAGTATACCTGCAAGTTCCGATTGAGCACTTAACTGCATTGAGTTAATGAAGAAACAGATACAAAGTGTTAGACCAATATATATATGCTTCATTTTAGTCTTTTTTTAATTATAAATTACTACCATCCCGGGTTTTGATAAAATTCCGGATACATGCTCACATCGGCTGTTTTAAATGGAAGCCAGTAATGCTTACTTGTAAGATTTCGTTCCACAATGACCTCTTCTCTGAAATTCACCACCGCGTTTTCCTTGGGATCAGCGTCCGTGTCAAGTGGAGCCGCACGATCAAAATATTGCCGGGTTTTAATATTATACGGGTGTTCTGTGAGTAGTAGCCAGCGGCGAAGGTCTGTAAAGCGGTGCCCTTCAAACGCGAGTTCTACGGCGCGTTCTCTTATGAGCTCATCCATAAATCCATTCAACGATGTGGTATACGTGTCCGCCATTGGTTCAACACCGGCACGTTCCCGTATCGTGTTGACAGCTTCCACTGCATTTTTAGAGAAATTAGCGGATTTTCCCGTGGGTGATGCATACCCTTGAGCAGCAGCTTCAGCATACATCAGGTAAACATCAGCCAGGCGAAGCCACGATAGATGGAAATGCGCTGCATAGCTATAGCCGTACGTGTTGTCCCATCTGTTGGCCCCGGTAGGAATAAATTTATAATTTAAATAGCCCGTTCTGCTCACGGTACGAGGGTCGTTAACATAATTTCCTCCCTCGTAAAGATTGGCATATCGCCACACCTCGTCTTCTGAGTTAGTAATGGTACCGGATACAACTTTAACACCATCAAATATTATATCATTGTAAAATCTCGGGTCCCTGTCTTTCCATGGATGGGTAGGATCAAAGCCAGAATTAGGATCATCCAAGGGCAAACCATTTGCCATCCCGTAATAATTTACATAGTTTGCAGCAGGTGCCAACACGATTCCATCACCCTCGGCCATTGCTGAAGGCTGGTAAGAGTTCATCTGCCTCCAGTAAGAGTCGGGACCGTATGTCGGGCTGCGAATAATAGCTTCAGTGCCGCCGGGCATCAACCAGTTTTGTTGCATGGTGTAGAACAAAGAAGAATAATCGTCAAAACCTACCAGCGCGTATTGTGTCTCCCCATTTTCAACCATGGTTAGAACACGACCAAATACGTCAGCCGCTTTTTTACACATTTCAGCATCATAAGTCCGGGGCCCGTTTATACCGTTCGCCATTAAAGGGCTTCCGGCATACAGGTACGTTTTGCCCAACATGGATAGTGCCCATATTTTGTTAACGCGCAGATCATTATTTCCCAAGGTTTCACGTCCCATCTCCGTGTCGTCCCAATTCACGGGTAGCAGGTCGGCCGCTTTCTGGAAATCTGCTGCCATTTTCTCTGCATTTTCCCGGTAAGACTCTCGCGGCAAGGTAAGAGGCTCATCGCTGGGAAGAACAGAATCAACATACGGGAGCCCCCCCCAATACTGTGTCAGCTGGAAATGGAACCATGCTCTGAAAAAGTGTAGTTGGCCTGCAACTATGTCTCTCTCGGCCTGGGTGGCATCGGTCATTTTGCCTTCAGCTATTGCCTCCAGTCCCATGTTAGCCACTCGGATGCCGTACCACGAACCACCCCAAATGGATTTTTGAAAACGGTCTCCCCCCGGGCTCCAGTCGCGATCCAAGAAAGAGTCCGCTTTGCCAATATAGCTTCGGTAATTTCCTCTGTCAATACTGAATCCCATAAGGTATTCTCCATTCCCGATGGTTACCACTTCATCTTCCCCCCAGTTAAAGGAGCTTACCCAATTGTGTTTTGCAATATCGGGGGTCAGGTGATACATCCTTTCAACAAATCCCTGGAAATTTCTGAAGTTCTTAAAAGCATCATCCGGTGATATTACCGACTCGGGTGCTTTATCAAGGTAATCTGTGCATGATATAACACTTAATAGTAGTGTTATAGCTGCTCCGTATAGATAATGAATAAATTTAGTCTTCATTTTTATTTTAGATTATAAAGAGATTCTTAATCCCAAATTAAAACGTCTTTGTGTAGGATATGCCGAGTTGCCCCCTGTATTGGATTCACGGTCATCCGGCATTTTGGTCCAAAGAAACAGGTTGTTACCGTTTGCAAATACTTTGAGGTTGGTTAATCCTATTTTCTTGATCCATTCTTCCTGGCTAAAGGTATAAGAGAGCTCTGCATACTTTAAACGAAGGTATGAACCATCATGCAGGAAACGGGTTCCGCTGGTGTACGGGCTCGCGATGGTTCCCCATCTGGGCAATGGAACATCTGCATTTGTATTGTCTTTCGACCAATAAGAGCCTTCATAGAACGCGGTGTTTCTTGTACCGCCAAGGCTTGAAAGACCCACGTAACGGGTTACATTATTCACACCGTAAAACTGAACGAAAAAGCTCCATCCCTTGTAATCAACTCCAAACTGTGTGTTAACGGTGTTTTGCGGTACACCTGTATAGCCGTAGGGGATGTTATCGAATTGGGTAATGATACCATCGGCGTCATAATCCAAGATAATGTAGTTACCCGGTATCCTGGTTTCGTTTAACGCGTCATGGCCTGTACTGCCATAGAGTTCATCCCAGTTGTTATAGTAGCCGTGATCAACATACGCGTGATGCTGGTCAATCGCTTTGTTGGCAGACTTTTGATATGCCGGCATGAATAACGGATCATCTGCTTCTATAATCTTGCTGGTTGCCCTCGTGTAGAATACATTCCCCCATAAGCGCCAGTCACGGTTAAGAAGGGGCTTGTTCCATCGGACTTCAATTTCGTACCCTTTGGTATCTACTTCTCCAAGATTTGCCGTGGGTGCTGTTTCCCCGTAGTAAGAAGGGACAGAACGTCTATCACCTGCCAGGAGGATATTGGAACGGTTTTCAGTAAAATAGTCTACCGACCCTGAAATAACTCCACCGAATAATGCAAAATCAGCAGCTACATCGAGTTTAGTGGAAACCTCCCACTGTAAGTTCGGGTTTCCTACCTGAGACTCGTAATACCACTGGTAAGGGCTTTTGTTGGGATCGATCCCAGTAAGTGCTTGATTAAACGCTCCACCAAAACCCCAAGTGTCCATGTAGAGCCAGCGTCCGTTAATATTATCATCGCCGATTTGACCGTACGATGCCCTGAACTTAAGCATATCCATCCAATCCCAGTTCAGGCTTTTGATATAGGGCTCTTCCGAGAACATCCAACCAACGGCACCTGATTGAAAGAATGCAAACCTGTAGTCGGGTGCAAATATTTCAGAACCGTTGTATGCTCCATTGTATTCCAACATATAGCGTTTATCATAATCGTATGTCGCACGAAATACCCAGTTCTCACGGAACGTGGGGAGCCTGCTTCCCCTTGAATATTGCTCACGGCTGAAGTTACCCATGGCTCCAACAGTATGCACACCAAACGTGTTGTTATAGTTAAGCTGTGTGGAGTAGTTTAACCTGCGATAAGTTTCCCAGTCGGCTACTTGTCCCGCATCCGTCATCCAAGCAATATTGTTTTGGTAATCAAACTTGTTGTTCCCGTCAACAGTAACATTGGTGAACTCGTTTCCTGTTTCAGGATCTATCCATTTAAACGGATCGTCTTCCCAGTCGTCCCTATCATTTACACCACGATCGACTTCCGTGAAACTGTTATCGAAAGCAAGCGTTCCATGCAGTGATAATCCCTCGAGCAAGAATCCAAGATTCTGTTCAATAGTAAAGTCGGTGTTCAACCTGTCTCGTGTTGTGTATCCCACGCCATTCAAGCTTAAATCGGCCATGGAATTCGTGGATGCCTGCGTGGGGTTAGGATGGTAGTACCCGTATGATCCGTCGCTGTACCTGGGCCTGAACGCGTCGGGTGCAATACCATAAAACGCAGACCATACTAAATTCTGATATTCCATTCGGTTGGCTGCTTTTGTTACTGCATGAGAACCCGATAAATTAACCCTGAATTGGGTACTCTTTGTTAACGAGAAATCAAGATTGGAACGAACATTTAAACGATTGTACCCAAATCCGGTGTCATAACCCCGGTTGTTGTCAACCGGCTTATAGATATCTCCTTCGTGTGTATAATCCATGCTCACGAAATACTTCACAAAGCTTGTTCCTCCGGAAACATTCACGTTCGCGTTGTACGAGGTTGCCACGTCTTTCAAAAGTTCGTCCACCCAGTTAACATTCGGGTAGCGTTCGAATTCAGCGAGATCCGCGGGCCATCTGTATTTATTGATGATCGCTTGCGGCCGGTAATTAATCCATTGATCCGGCGCGTAACCAAGTTCATTTTGAATAACCCTGTTTCGAAGCATTAATGCATCGTACGAGTCCATTAATTCGGGTAGCTTTGAATAGGTTTTGAGGGTAGTGCTCACGTTAATATCAATGTTGGCTTTCCCCTCTTCCCCTCTCTTTGTTGTAATCAGGATCACTCCATTAGCACCCCGCACACCAAAGACCGCGGTCGCTGAGGCATCCTTAAGCACAGATATAGAGGCAACAGAATTGATGTCGATGCCCGCCATTGGCCTTTCAATACCATCAACTAACACGAGAGGTTCACTGTTATTCCATGTGCTAACGCCACGGATCACGATTTCAGGATCCTCTTCACCCGGCATTCCAGACGCAGTCATTGTGACTACCCCGGGGAGGTTCCCGGTTAATGCCTGTCCGAGACTGGTGACCCCGCCCGTACGTTCCAGCACTTTGCTGTTGGTTTGTGAAATTGCACCAACAACGCTCTCTTTTCTTTGTTGACCGAAGCCTACAATAATCACCTCGTCAAGAACCTGCATATCATCTTGCAAGGTGACGACCATTTCCTGACCAACAGTAACAGGTACTTCACGAGTTGTCATGCCAATGAACGATACAATGAGGATTGACTGCTCATTAGGGACATTCAATGCAAAACGACCGTCGATATCGGTAACAGTACCCGTGGCTTCATCGCCCATTATTCGTATTGTAGCACCGATAACCGGCTCATTATTGGTGTCGATGACCAAGCCTTGTACATTTACTCCATCCTGTGCCCATATAGGTAGAGGGCCAAAAAATGACAAAAAGAGCAGAATGAAACAAGGCACCCTTTTGAATTGTTTTAATACATTTTTCATTACATCAATAGTTCATTAAAAGTTAATCTTTGTTTAAGTGTTCGGGGATGTGGTTTCCCC
>ERZ1032852.362-NODE-362-length-11301-cov-11.096212_pt1 | contig 11301 bp, 8 predicted proteins | sample MGYA00516689_ERZ1032852 | MGnify/ENA primary metagenome ERZ1032852 (study PRJEB33719, sample SAMN04262499) | wastewater metagenome | biome: rural village; feature: composting latrine chamber; material: composting feces with ash | place: El Salvador | collected...
TTGCTGTAAAGGCAGCTATTGAAAGAGCTGGAGTAAAGCCAGAAATGATTGATGAGGTAATTTTTGGTAACGTTCTCCAGGCTGGCTTGGGACAGAATGTTGCCAGACAGGTTGCAATTGGAGCTGGGATACCAGACTATGTAACCTCTTACACAGTAAACAAGGTTTGTGGATCAGGGCTTAAGACAGTTGCACTGGCAGCTCAGGCAATCAAGGCTGGAGATGCAGAGGTTGTTGTTGTTGGTGGAACAGAGAACATGAGCATGGCTCCATACCTGCTTCCCAATAATAGATGGGGACAGAGAATGGGTAACGGACAGGTAATCGATTATATGGTTGCAGATGGCCTTACTGATATTTTCAACAATTACCACATGGGAATTACAGCAGAGAATATTGTTGAAAAATACGGCCTGACAAGAGAAGAGCAGGATGAGATTGCATATAATTCACAAACTAGAGCGGAAAGGGCAATTAAGGAAGGAAGATTCAAGGAAGAAATCGTTCCTGTGGAGATCCCTCAAAGAAAAGGAGATCCAATAGTAGTGGATACAGATGAGTATCCAAAATTTGGTACAACAATGGAAACCCTGGCTAAATTGAGACCGGCATTCAAGAAGGATGGATCAGTTACTGCCGGTAACGCTTCAGGTATCAATGATGGGGCAGCAGCCTTTGTCGTTATGAGTGAAGACAAGGCTAAAGAGCTAGGCCTTAAGGTTATGGCTGAAATAGTAAGCTATGCTTCAGGTGGAGTTGATCCATCAATCATGGGAACAGGACCAATACCTGCCAGCAAGAATGCATTGGACAAGGCTGGACTAAAAGTTGAGGACATGGATTTGATTGAAGCAAATGAAGCTTTTGCTGCACAGGCCCTTTCAGTTGCCAAAGAACTTAACTTTGATATGGACAAGGTAAATGTCAATGGTGGAGCTATTGCAATTGGACACCCAATCGGAGCCAGTGGTGCAAGAATACTTGTAACTCTACTTCATGAAATGGAGAAAAGAGACAACAAGCTGGGTCTGGCAACACTTTGCATAGGTGGTGGACAAGGTATTTCAATGGTTGTTAAGCGATAATAAATCATAATGAAAGGCAGGTATCCATATGAATAAAGTAATTACAATTGATGAAGCCATCGACAAGATTCAGGATGGCATGACTATAATGGTTGGAGGATTCCTTGGTTGCGGAAACCCTCATAGATTGGTAGACAAGCTTGTTGAGAAGGGAACCAAGGACCTAACATTGATCTGCAATGACTCATCATTTCCAGATTATGGAGTGGGCAAGCTTATTGTAAACAAGCAGATCAAGAAGTTGATTGCATCTCACGTAGGTACAAACCCTGAGACCGGAAGACAGATGAATGAAGGTGAGATGGAAGTAGTTCTTGTACCACAGGGAACTCTTGCTGAGCAGGTGAGGGCAGGAGGATCAGGATTAGGTGGATTTTTGACTCCAACAGGCGTAGGAACTGTTGTTGAGGAAGGAAAACAGAAGATTGAAATTGATGGGGTTGAGTACCTTCTGGAACTTCCACTAAAGGCAGATGTTGCACTGATAGCAGGGCAGACTGCTGACAAGTTTGGCAACATTGAGTACTTTGGAGCCACCAGAAATTTCAATCAGCTAATGGCAACAGCAGCAGATATTGTAATCGCAGAAGTTGAGGAAGTTGTAGAAGTTGGGGAGTTGGATGCAAACCAAGTTGTTACTCCGGGAATCTTTGTAACTCATCTTGTCAACGGAGGTGCAAAATAATGGATAGAAATGAAATGAAGAATTATATAGCAAAAAGAGTGGCAAAAATGCTTCATGACGGGGATGTTGTCAACCTAGGAATTGGACTTCCAACAATGGTCTCAAATTACCTTCCTGCTGGGGCCAACATATTCCTTCAGTCAGAGAACGGATTTATTGGACTTGGTCCAGTACCTGAGGAAGGTAAGGAAGACAAGAGAATTACCAATGCTGGAGGTCAATGTGTAACCATACTTCCAGGTGGAGCCTTCTTCGACTCATCAACATCTTTTGGTATTATCAGAGGTGGCCATGTTGATATGACAGTTCTTGGAGCACTTCAGGTTGATGAGAAGGGGAATCTTGCAAACTGGATGATCCCTGGCAAGATGGTACCTGGAATGGGTGGAGCCATGGACCTTGTAACTGGTGCCAAGAAGGTAACCATAGCAATGGAGCATACTGCAAAGGGATCAAAGAAGATTCTTAAGGAGTGCACTCTTCCATTGACAGCTGCAGGACAGGTTGATTTTATAGTAACTGAAATGGGTTTTATGGAAGTTACAGAAGAAGGAATAGTTTTAAAGGAGATCAATCCGGAATATACAGTTGAGCAGGTACAGGAAGCAACAGAAGCAAAGCTTATAATTGCAGATGACTTGAAGGAAATGCAGGTATAGCCTGGTATTCATAAATGGGCACCGCCAGGTAGGTCTGGCAGGTGCCTTTTACTTGGAGGAATTGTATGAAATTGGACGGTATCAAAAGAATTGGAATTGCTGGAGCTGGTACAATGGGGTCGGGGATAGCCCTGATTTTTGCCAGGAAGGGTTATGAGGTACTTGTAAATGATCTTAGTATAACCCTTTTGGAAGATTCAAGAAGACTTGTGGATATCTTCAATCAGACACTGATAAATGAGGGATTGATGACAAAAGAGGAAGAAACAAAGGTGATGGACAATATCCAGTACACCATGGACAAATCAAGCTTTTCAGATTGTGACTTGATCATAGAAGCAATAGTTGAGAAGTTGGATGTAAAACAGGACTTCTGGAAAGAGGTCGAGAGTTTTGCAAAGCCTGATGCATACTTTGCAACAAACACATCTGGTCTAAGCATCAATGGGATCTCTGAAAAGATTAGAGACAAGAGTAGATTCATTGGTTTGCACTTTTGGAACCCTCCACATATTGTTCCATTGGTGGAGCTAATAAAGGGTGATTCTACTGCAGAAAGCACTGTGAAGGTTTTAAGGTCCTTGATGGAATTAATTGAAAAGGAGCCAGTTGTGGTACAAAGGGATGTCCCTGGCTTCATTGGAAACAGAATCCAGTTTGCCGCCTTCAGAGAGGCCCTTCACATACTTGAGGAGGGGGTAGGAACACCGGAGGATATCGATAAGGCCATGAAATATGGTCCAGGCTTCAGATACCCTGTGATGGGTCCCTTGGAAACATCTGATCTGGGGGGCTTGGACACTTTCTACTACATCTCCTCTTACCTTTTCAAATCACTCAGTGATGGAAAAGAGCCTACGGAGAAACTGCAGGAGCTTATGGATTCTGGCAAGCATGGAGTTAAATCAAAGGAAGGATTCTACGATTACTCAGATGGTAAGGATGAGGAAGCCATAAAGAGAAGAGACAAAATGTTCCTTAAGATGCTTAAACATATCCACATGGATGATAAATAGAGATAATCCCCTGAATATACTATGCTATATTCAGGGGATCATTTTTTTTTAAGGATGAAATTACTGGAACTACTGGATTTTTGTCTGGGATTTCCATTCCATGATTATCTCGTCTGCTGCTGTAAATAGATCAGATAGCACCTCCTTCTTTATATCATCGAGGAATGACTTGGAAGCGACTATACTCAGGGTACCTAGTATCTTTGAGGGATTTTCCAGTATGGGAACTGCTATGCTGCTCATTCCTATGCTTATCTCTTCGTCCTCCAAAGAGTAAACGTTGGATCTTATGGTCTTGATCTCATCTAGTAACGACTCCCTATCAACAATTGTCTTGCTGGTATACTTTTCAAAACTACTTTGAACATAACAAGTTTCTGAAGAACCTGTCCATACTGTTGGTAGGAGGAGCCATAACCCTCGGTGGAATTGCCTATATGTCAGGGGACCTGATTGGAACTTCTTTGGGTATCTCCAACCTTAAGGGATTACCAACCAACTACATAGCACCTGCAATTGCGCAGCAGCCTTCAACCGGGACTCGATGATCCCTTGCAACCGGGTGCTCGCCTCGAAAAACACGCGCCACGCCAAGGACCTGCGGTTGTTACGGTCCCCAATGCTGTTTTGGACGGACAAGACAGGTCACCCCTTTGCAAGCCGAGAGTCAGAACTTTCTCCGCACTGATCGTAGCGGGCCCACCGCCGATCCCTGAGAACCGTAAGATTCGCCGACAACCAACACGCCGAGGAGAAAAACCCTGCATCTTAGCGTCCGGGGCAGGCGCACACTATGCTCGGGGTGACCGGCAAGGGAGGCGTGATGCCATCAGCAGACCCTGGAACTGAGCTTGAGGCGGACCCCGCCGATGACAGAGTCAAGAAGGCCCAAGCCGGTCCTGACACTGACGTTTCCCAGGAGGAAGCACAGAAATCTAGTGGGCCTCCCCAATGGCTGCGAAGCGCCGGCATCGGTTCCTGGTCAATCATTGGCCTGGCCCTTGTAGTTGCCGGGACTGTTTTCGCAACGGCCCGGATCTCGGCCGTGTTCATTGCCGTTTTCGTTGCACTTGTGTTCACGGCCCTGCTGAACCCGATAGTTGCAAAGCTCGCCAAACACATGCCGAGAGGACTCTCTGTCCTGCTCGCACTCCTCGGGTCCGTGTTGGTGTTCAGCGGCCTGGTCGGGTTCGTTGTCGCCTCGGTCGCAGGCCAGTGGACGAAACTCCTGCAGCAACTCGCTGACGGGCTCGACAAGATCGTCGACTTCCTGAATAACACGCCCTTCCACCTAGCCCTCACGTCGGACGAGGTCTACGAATGGTTCGAGACGCTGATCAAGAGAGGTCAGGACTACGTCACCGACAACTGGCAGAAACTTGCAGGGACAGTGATGTCCAACGCTGGCGGGGTCTTCATTTTCTTCACCATTTTCGCGCTGTCAGTCTTCCTCGCTGTGTTCTTCTTGCTACAGGGTGCGCAGATGTGGCGTTGGTTCCTAAACATGCTCCCGACCCGCAGCCGGGGCAAGTGGAACCACGCGGCCCAGGCCGGCTGGTGGAGCTTCTCCGGCTACGCGCGCGGCACCATGATCATCGCCCTGATCGACGGTGTTCTGGCCTGGATTTTCCTGGAGATAGTCCAAGTACCACTTGCTGCTGCTCTGGCTGTGATGGTCATGATCGGTGCCTTGATCCCAATGATCGGCGCCCCGGCAGCAATGCTGCTTGCCATGATCGTGGCCCTTGCCACCGACGGCGTGGGGGCGGCACTAGTTGTCGGTATCGGGATCGCTGCTATTGGACAGCTTGAGGGTCACGTGCTGCAACCACTGATCATGGGTAAGCAGGTTTCGCTCCACCCGGTCGTGGTTGGCCTGGCCGTCGTTGTCGGGACCCTGCTGGCTGGACTGCTGGGGGCGATCATCGCAACCCCGATTGTTGGCGTTTCGTGGGCTGTCTTCAACGCGCTGTACCACAGAGACCCACCGATTGTTGGTCCCCTGCCCGACTCTGAACCGCCGCCCGCACCTGTGAAACCGACCTTCCTGAAGAAGTTGTTTTCCAAGCACCACAAGGACCAGAGTAAGAAGAAGAGCGCCGAGAACTCGGCCGACGCAGCACCTGCAAGCTAGTCACCTGAAGTCCCGCGAGCGCGCAGCAACAGGGATCAACAAGGGCCGAAGACTCTCCGCGACCACCGCTACAGACCCTGCATCCTTTTCTACCCGTCCGCGGATGATCATTGCTTTGGACTCCAAAGCAACTTGCCTGAATCGCAACCAGATTCCCTTTGAGCAAATCACGTTCCCAAGACCGGTTTCGTCTTCAAGGGAAAGGAACGTTGTCCCGCCGGCAGTTGAAGGTCTTTGGCGGTGGGTTACAAGACCCGCGATTTGCACGGTCTGTCCAGGCCTGGCACTAGCTAGTTCAACCAGGGGGATGATTCGTCTCCCGGTAAGAGACTCTCTCACCATTGCGAGCGGGTGGTCCAAGCTGAGGTTCATGGCTCCGTAGTCAGCGACCAACTGTTCAGCCCGCGTCATAGGCGGCAGGCCTCTGGCCTCCCCGCCAGGTTCAGTGCCGGGAATGAAGGGTTGGGTCCAATCGCTTTGACCGAGCGCCCCTGCAGCCCAAAGCCCTTCACGTCTTGAGTACCCCAGGTCTTCTAAGGCTCCGACTGCACTTAGTTTTTCAAGTTGCCGGCTGCTCAGTTTCGCGCGTGATGCAAGGTCGCTTAAGGAACTGAAGGGTCCTTCTTCCCTTGCAGTAACAATCCTTTCCCCTCCTTTACCAAGGCCTTTGATGCTTTCGAAACCGAGGCGGACACCGCGGCTTTCATCTGCGTGAACCAAAGCTTCACTGTGCCTTCTAGAACCAGTGTGCGGGTCAACTAGAACTGGAACAGCCCCTACCTGCGATGCAGCAACAGAAGGGGGAAAAACCGCGACCTTGTGGCGCTTGGCGTCCGCGACAAGAGACGCTGGCGAATAAAAACCCATGGGTTGGCTTGCGAGCAAAGCCGCGTAGAAGTGTTCGGGGTAGTGCACCTTGAGCCAGGCGGAGGCGTAGACAAGGTATGCGAAAGAAAAGGCGTGCGACTCTGGGAAGCCAAACTGGGCGAAGCCTTTCAACTGTTCGAAGATCTCTTCTCTAGCGGCGGGTCCTATCCCGTTTTTCTTCATGCCTTCAAAGAGCGCTGGTTTCAGGGAAGCCATACGCTCTTCACTCCTTTTTGACCCGATGGCGCGGCGGAGCTGGTCCGCGAGCCCAGGCGAAAATCCCGCGCCATCCACAGCGATCTGCATCAGCTGTTCCTGAAACAGTGGGACTCCCAGCGTTTTTTCAAGTGCTGGTTTCAGCAGTTCGTGACTGTAGGTAACGGGTTCCCGCCCATTTTTACGCCTCAGGTAAGGGTTCACGGCGCGCCCCTGGATGGGTCCCGGCCTGATCAGCGCCACCTCAATCACGATGTCGTAGAAACAGCGTGGTTTTAGACGAGGAAGAGTGTTCATTTGGGCGCGGGACTCCACCTGGAACACACCCACCGTTTCGGCAGCGCACAGTAGGTCGTAGACCAGGGGGTCCTCACTTGGAGTGTTGTGCAAGCTGATGGGGCGCCCCCGGTGACCGACACCTTCAGCTTCCAGCCACGTGTAAGCCTTTCGAAGTGCTGTGAGCATCCCAAGCCCTAGAAGGTCAAACTTGACTAGGCCTGCGTCAGCGCAGTCTTCCTTGTCCCACTGCAAAACACTGCGGTTTTCTTTCGCCGCCCACATGACAGGACACACCTGCGATATCGGCCTGCGCGTCAGGACCATCCCCCCGGGGTGCAATCCCATGTGCCTGGGGAGTTTTTGCATTTTTGCGGCAAGCTGCAGCACCTGCTCAGGAATTTCAGAGTGAGTCGCACCCTCTTTGAGGCCGCCCCTCTGGGTGAATTTCGTCCACCGACGCACAATCCCGTCCGAATAGCCGAGTGCTTTCCCAGCATCACGGATTGCGGACTTGGGTCTGTAGGTGATTACGTTTGCAACCTGCGCGGCGTTCTGGCGCCCGTACTTTTCGTAAACGTATTGGATGACCTGTTCGCGTTCGCTAGCTTCAATGTCAAGGTCAATATCCGGGGCTTCTTTACGATCCGGCGACAAAAACCTCTCAAAGAGCATCTTGTGTTTCACTGCGTCAACTGCGGTAATCCCCAGTGCGTAGCAGACGGCTGAGTTCGCAGCCGATCCCCTCCCTTGGCAGAGGATGTTTTGTTCCGCGCAGAAGTCAACGATGTCTTTCACGATGAGGAAGTAGCCGGGGAAACCTAGCTGCTCAATGATCTCTAGTTCGTGGTCAATGAGCTTCCAGGCAGCAGGGTTTTCGGTGCGGGTCCCGTAGTGGTAGCGGGCCCCCAAGTAGGTCACTTGGCGGAGATGCTCAGCTTCACTTCCACCAGCGGGAAGGGGAAAATGCGGTAGCCCCGGATCAATGATCCGCAGGTCAAACGCAGCCTCAGCCGCGATAAAAGCAGCATTTTCAACCGCCTCTGGGTAGCGGGCGAACAGTTGCACCATTTCGTCTGGGGTGCGCAGGAAGGATTGGAAAGCCTGTAGGTGTCCTTCAACCTGATCAAGAGGCTTCCCGAGCCTTGTTGCAGTTAGGACATCGCTGAGCGGGGCGCGTGAAGGGTCTGAGCTTCTCACTGCCCCTGTTGCAACCAGTGGCAGGTCCGCTTCTTTTGCTAGGAGGGCAAGCTGGTCAGCAACCAGCTTTGGGGCATGTGGGACTGCCGGTAGTTCAACGGCAACCCCATCCGGGCCGAAGATTTCTTTCAAGTGTTCAAGGACTCCCCTGGCTGCCACCAGACCGTGCTCACGAATAGCTCTTTGGAGGGGGCCGTGAGAGGTGCCGGTAAGTGCAAGGAGACCGTGGTTTCCGAACTCGCTTGACAACTTTGAGACCTCAGAGAGCTGCAATCCCGCTTTCCGCCTTCCAGGTGTTTTCAGAAAGTGCGTTGAGAGCAGGGAACACAGTGCGTGGTACCCCACCTGAGAGGTGGCTAAAACAGGAAGGCGGATACCAGGATCCACGCTCCCAGCAGGAAGTCCTTGCCCACGTTCTAGGGTGCGGGTGGTCCCGGGGCCGGGGGAACGAAGCGGCGTGGCCTCCGTGAAGCCCACAGACTGAAGGGTCAGCTCAGTCCCGTGAACAATCGGGAGACCAAATACCTTCCCGGCGCGTGCCGTTTGGACTGCTGAATACATCCCGTCAACGTCGAGTACTGCAAGACCTGAAAGCCCAAGTTCCACAGCACGCTCAACCAGCCTTTCAGGGAAGTCGACTGCTTCCATGAAGGTAAAAGCACTGTGAGCGTGCAGTTCGGCGTACTTGGCAGGCGTGACCACCCACCCAGTCTATCGAACACTTGTTCGACTAGCGTTCCGGGCGGGCCCCGGACTCTTGGAGGTAGCAGGGTCCACACAAGGCCTCATACGTGACGTTCCCGCCATCGATCGACACTTGTTGACCATCAAAGACAAACTTGCCTGCAACCTTGCGTCCGTTAAAGATCGCTTTCCTTCCACAGCGGCAAATGGTTTTCAGTTCGTCCAGGCTGTGTGCGATCTCAAGGAGACGCCTGGACCCCGGGAAAGCAACCGTTTGGAAGTCGGTGCGAAGCCCGTAAGCCAGCACAGGAATGTTGTCAAGAACAGCGATCTCCATCAGCTCATCGACCTGATCTGCTGTGAGGAACTGGGCTTCGTCTATGAGAAGCGCAGCAACGGGACGCCTCCCCATTTCTCCCTTGATGAGCACACCGGGTTCTTCACCACGAGCCGAGGTGCGCATGAGGTGGCGCACGCTGTCTTCCGGTGCAATTAGGAAGTCGACTTCCCGCGTCACCCCAAGGCGTGAAACGACGTTCTGGTCACCCTTCGTGTCAACCGCTGGTTTTGCAAGCAAGACCCTCTGTCCACGTTCTTCGTAGTTGTAGGCGACTTGAAGGATGGCGGTTGACTTCCCTGAGTTCATCGCTCCGTAGCGGAAGTAGAGTTTCGCCATTTTTCTGCTTTCAAGTCACGCACTAGTGGTCTCTGCGTGAGTTTACCGATTCTTCAGCCGAGTAGACGCCTTCGACTTCCCACCCACCTCTACGTTGAACCAGCAATAGGTCGCTCCCACCTAAGCGGCTGATGCGGAGGTAGCAGCGACGTCCATGAAGCAGGTCTTGACCGCTCCACCACCTGCCTCTGACAACCCAGAGTCGAACCACTTTTTCTACCGGGTAGTCCCCACTGGGAAGTTCAGTCCGGTCTTGCTCCAAGATCACATGGGTGGGAATCCCATTTAGTCTCCCCCTGCGATCAACCCACAGGCGCGAGTCTTCTTTCCAGTCATCAGCTGTCGCCCGAGGAAGACGCACACCAAACAGCAGCGCTGGGGGCGGCTTGGAGTAGAGGATTATGGGCGGGTCACTGACTCCCCCATCCCAGGGTCCGTCTAGTTCAGGGAAAACCCCACCAACCAAACCCCAAGGGATTAGGGACACCCGGGTTCTAGGGTCAAAACCACCGTGCAAACTAGGCTTCAGCACAGCGTTTTCTCCCAGCATGTCCTGGACTTCTTCTGCGGCCTGTTCAACCTTCCAGGAGGCTCTCAAAGACCCCCAAAGTGGGTCATCTTCTGCCTGATTTCCAGGGGAGAGCGCCGTGAGCGAAATCTTCTTCAGCGGGTCTGGGTCTTCAAGGTTTTCCCCGGCTGAGTTCAACCAACCGCGTATCTGCCAGGTGATCCGCTTAGCAACTTGTGCTGGGACTCCCGCATCCAGCATGGTCCAGGTTCTTTCGTGGCTACTACCCGAGCTTGACTCTAGAAGAACCTTCACGCTTGAACTTTTCAGCCCAGCTCCTCTCAGTTTCTCAGCCAAATCCCCACTGACGCGGGCCATGGCAGTGGTCGCAAACTGCAGCGTCGCAGCCGGTGGGTCAAGCTCAAAAGAGGCTTCGATAGCGCCCTGTAAGCGCTCGCCAGTAGGCATCAGCGGCGCTTGACCATCCAACATTTGAAGCAACAGTTGTCCTGCGGACCCAAAGCGAGAGGCCACCGCGTGTCTTCCAATCGCAAGAAGCTGTTTACCATCATGAACCCCAAGCTCTGCCAGGACCTGAAGCGTTTCTTCTAGTGCAGACACATTAGTTGCAGGCACGCTTCTAGTGAGTTCGTAAAGCGGCAGAGAGTGCAGGAACTCTGCTGTTTTTTCCGAGGGGATGATGCGTGCTTTACGGGCAGCAGCAAGGGCCGTCCCCAACCCACTTCCTATCCCTACCTGGATCTCCGCTCCTGTTTCTAGCGCTACGTCTTCAACCAGGCGCCGAGCCAAGAACTCTTCACCCCCTGCCCACCGGGAAGCGGACTGTGCGGGAGCAAATGCTAGGCCAGGTCTGATGATGCTGACTGCTGAAGCATGAGTATCAAAAATCTCCAGAATGGTTTCAAACGCAGCGCTCTCCCGATCCCTATCTGCTTTTAGAACAATCAGCTCAGGGCAGTGATAGAGGGCGAGTGTGCGCGTCATCCCTACACGCACACCGATCTTGGTAGCGCTGGTTGTTGCAACGCTTACACGCCCGCCATGCACCGTGACCGCAGGGGCACCGGGCGGGGTTTGGACAACAAGAGAGTTGAGCGGCCAGTTTGGAACCCAGAGCGCTACGTAACGCGCCCTGTCACCAAAACCTGGGTCGTCAACACCTAGCCAAGGAAGCTGAGCAACAGACCCAGTTTGGGATGAAACGTTCACCCTGCACGCCCCCTTCCAAGTCGAAACGCAGAAGCCAGTTCAAGTGCAGGAAACGGCCTACTAAT
>ERZ1032852.363-NODE-363-length-11273-cov-7.687467_pt1 | contig 11273 bp, 11 predicted proteins | sample MGYA00516689_ERZ1032852 | MGnify/ENA primary metagenome ERZ1032852 (study PRJEB33719, sample SAMN04262499) | wastewater metagenome | biome: rural village; feature: composting latrine chamber; material: composting feces with ash | place: El Salvador | collected...
TCTTCGTCGTTTAACACGGGTAGGATTGAACACTTGTACTTGGACGAGTGGGTACGGGATATGCAGCAGAAGCGGCTGGTGAACTTGCATTACGCGGATATGACGGACTCGAGCTCACTCATCCGGGTGATACAGAAGACGCGACCGGACGAGATTTATAACCTGGCGGCGCAGAGCCACGTGAAGGTGAGCTTCGACGTGCCGGAGTACACGGCGGAAACGGACGCGGTGGGTACGCTTCGACTGCTGGAGGCGGTGCGGATTCTTGGATTGGAGAAGAAGACACGAATTTATCAGGCATCGACATCGGAGCTATTCGGGCTGGTGCAGGAGGTGCCACAGAAGGAGACGACGCCTTTTTACCCCCGGAGTCCTTACGGGGTGGCGAAGCTATACGGTTACTGGATAACGAAGAACTACCGGGAGTCGTACGGGATGTACGCGGTGAACGGTATACTGTTTAATCACGAGAGCGAGCGACGGGGGGAGACGTTCGTGACGCGGAAGATATCGATCGCGGCGGCTCGTATCGCGCAGGGGATGCAGGATAAATTGTACCTGGGGAACTTGGACGCGATGAGGGACTGGGGCTACGCGAAGGATTACGTGGAGTGCATGTGGTTGATATTGCAGCACCCTACCCCGGAAGATTTCGTGATCGCGACGGGCGAGATGCATTCGGTACGGGAGTTTTGCACGCTGGCATTTGCCGAAGCGGGTATCAGCTTGCGTTGGGAAGGCAGCGGCATCGATGAAAAAGGGTTCGACGTGGCTACCGGTAAGGTGTTGGTGGAAGTGGATCCGAAGTATTTCCGTCCCGCCGAGGTAGAACAGCTGCTGGGAGATCCCACGAAAGCAAAAACCTTGCTCGGGTGGAACCCTACCAAAACGTCTTTCCCCGAACTGGTGAGGAAGATGGTGGCGCACGATATGCGCTTCGTACGTAAACTGAAGCTGAAAGCGGATATCGACTCGGAGGTGAACGGGACAAAGCATTAATCTATGAGACGACTTCTTTCTTTACCTCCTAACGCGGTGATTGATTACCATGCCCTGAACGAGCGGGACTGGGAGGGGTGGTTTTGTACCTCGGACCCGCGGGAGAAGCGGCTGGGTTCGGGGAGCGGGACGACGTGGCTCTTGGAGGAGTGTTTCCGAGAGGAGTGTTCCCGGGTGGAGAATCCCGAAAAGGGAGGGGACGGGAACGCGAGAGCGGACTCGCTAACTAATGACGAGGCGGGCTTCACGCGTTGGCTACAAAGGGAGAAGCGGGTGTTGATTCACGCGGGGGGACAGAGTAGAAGGCTCCCGGCATACGCGGTGGCGGGGAAGACGAGTATCCCGATCCCGGTGTTCCGCTGGGCAAGGGGGCAGCGACTAAGCCAGGATTTAGTGTCGCTGCAATTGCCGTTGTACGAGCGGATAATGAACGCGGCGCCTCCTTCCATGCACACGTTGGTGGTGAGCGGCGACGTGTTTATTCACACGAGTAGGCCGTTACAGGCGATCCCGGAGGCGGACGTGGTGTGTTACGGGTTGTGGGTGGATTCGTCACTGGCGACGCGCCACGGGGTGTTCGCGGCACGAAGGGAGGCTCCGGACGTGCTGGACAGGATGTTACAGAAGCCGTCGCTCGAGGTGCTGGAGGGGTTGTCGAGGTCGCACTTCTTCTTGATGGATATCGGACTGTGGCTGTTGAGCGACCGGGCGGTGGAGTTGCTGAGGAGGCGTTCGCACGGGGGCAGGGACTCGTTGCAGTTTTATGACTTGTATAGCGATTTCGGACTGGCCTTGGGCGAGGATCCATCGAAGGTGGACGAGGAGATTAACGAGTTGAGCGTGAAAATTATCCCACTGGAGGGCGGGGAGTTTTATCATTACGGGACCACACGAGAGATGATTTCATCGACCTTGGCGTTGCAGAACAAGGTGCACGATCAGCGGTTGATCATGCATAGGAAGATTAAACCGAACCCGGCGATCTTCACGCAGAACGCGATGGTGGGGATTGATTTCACGGGGGAGAACCGAAATATCTGGATCGAGAACGCGCATGTCGGGAAGCGATGGAGCGTGTCGGCGGATAACGTGATCACGGGGGTGCCGGAGAACGATTGGCGGATGGTGTTGCCCGAGGGGGTGTGCATCGACATGGTGCCGGTGGGCGACTCGGCGTACGCGGCGCGTCCTTACGGAATGGATGACTTGTTCAAAGGGGGGATCGATCGGAAGGAGACGGTATGGATGGGGATGCCGGTGGCGCAATGGCTGGAGGAGCGGGGATTGGATATCTCGGTACTGGGGAACTCGGTGTTGGGGAACTCGGACGGGACGAAGGATATGGATTTGCAGCAGTGCCGACTTTTTCCTTGCCTGGAGTCGATGGACGAGCTGGAACGGGTGCTGCGGTGGATGATTGGCTCTGATGGCTCCTCGGCGGAAGGGAGGGATATCTGGCTGGGGACCGTCCGGTTCTCGGCGGACGAGCTGATGGACAGGGCTTCGTTGAATCGGTTGTATGCTCAACGAGGGGAGCTGCGACGGATGAATTGGCCGATGCTGGAGCGGAATTTCGAGAATAGCGTGTTTTACCAGCTGGACCTTAAGGACGTGGCGAACGATTACCACGGGAACAGGTTGCCGGTGCCGGGTGCTTTGCCGGATGACGCGGATTTGATGCAGCGGATTCATAACCGGATGTTGCGGTCGAGGGTGTTTAGCCTGTCAGGTGAGGAAGCGAAGGCGGCGGACGAGGAGGCAAGGGCGTTCGCGCTTTTACGAAACGGGTTGATTGAGGCTGTCGCGAGCGAGAAGAGGAGGCCTTACCTGGCGGCGTTGCCGGATCAGATTGTATGGGGAAGGAGCCCGGTGCGGATTGACCTGGCCGGGGGGTGGACGGACACGCCTCCTTACGCGTTGTACGCGGGGGGGAACGTGGTGAACTTGGCGGTGGAGTTGAACGGGCAGCCTCCGTTACACGTGTACGTGAAACCTTGCACGGAGCGGCATATAGTGTTGCGTTCGATCGATATGGGGGCGAGCGAGGTGGTGAAGTCGTTCGACGAGTTGAGGGATTACCGGAGGTTAAAATCTCCTTTCTCTATTCCCAAGGCGGCACTGGCGCTTTGCGGTTTCCTGCCGGAGTTTTCATCGGAGGTGTTTGATTCGCTCGAGGAGCAGTTGCAGGCTTTCGGGGCCGGGATCGAGCTGACGTTGCTGGCGGCGATACCCGCGGGTTCTGGGCTGGGGACGAGCTCGCTGTTGGCATCGACCGTGCTGGGGACGCTGAATGATTTTTGTGGCTTGGCATGGACTAAACAGGATATTTGCACGAACACGCTGGTGCTGGAGCAGCTGCTGACGAGCGGGGGTGGTTGGCAGGATCAGTACGGGGGTGTTTTCCACGGGGTGAAGATGCTTCGGTCTGAACAGGGGTTCGTGCAACGGCCGGAGATCACGTGGCTGCCGCAATATCTTTTCACGGATCCCGCGTTCGCCCCGTGCCACTTGCTTTATTACACGGGTATCACGCGCGTGGCGAAAGATATACTGGGGGAGATCGTGCGGGGGATGTTTCTCAACTCGGGGCAACATTTGTCGATCTTGAACGAGATGAAGGTGCACGCGACGGACATGGCGGGGGCGATCCAGAAGGAGGATTTCGAGCGATACGGTAAGCTGGTACTGAAGACGTGGGAGCAGAAGAAACTGATCGACGGGGGGACGAATCCCCCGGAGGTGGAAAGGATCATCGACAGGATAAAAGATTATTCACTGGGATATAAATTGCCGGGCGCGGGAGGCGGGGGCTACCTGTACATGGTTGCCAAGGACCCGGAAGCGGCAAACCGCATACGCCAGGCGTTGAACGAGAACCCGCCGAGCGATCGGGCCCGCTTCGTGGAGATGCAGTTGTCGAACCGCGGCTTTCAGGTCTCGCGGTCGTGATCGGCCATCGTGCCATTCTGCCAACCTACCATCGTATCATCGCACCACATTTGCATCGTGCCATCGTGCCATCGTGCTATCCTACCATCCTGCCATCGGTACTCCGTTGCTTCCTAATCGCCCAGTAAAAGGAAGTCGTCCTACATCAATCAATCGGCATATATCACTCAGTAGACCGATATCACTAAATCAGTATAAACCACTCGGTCGGCGCAATACACTCAATCGGCATAAATCATTTAATCTATATGAAACGGTATTGTCAAACATTGGACTTGTACGAGGACCCGGAATTGATCGAGGCGTACGTGAAGGAGCATCGGCAGGTGTGGGACGAGATAAAGGAGGGGATAAGAAGCGTGGGTATCTTGGATATGCAGATTTATATCCTTGCCAATCGACTGTTCATGATCGTGGACACGACGGACGAGTTCGATTGGGAGAAGGATAACGCGCGATTGGCTACCCTACCCCGCCAAGCTGAATGGGAAGCGCGTATGTCGAAATTCCAAGTATCGCGGCCGGGGCAGGCATCGCACCAGAAGTGGCAACTCATGGAACAGGTATTCGGGTTGAATGATTAGACAGTAAATATGAAAATTTTAATCACTGGTATAAACGGTTTCGTGGGGACGAACTTCACGAACGCGTGGAAGGGGAATCACTCGCTCTTCGGGCTGGATATTCATCAGCCGGACAAGGAGGGCGTGGAACGGACATTCGGATGGGAGGAGATGGGAAAGATCCCGCCTGTGGACGCGATAATTCACCTGGCGGGGAAGGCGCACGACACGAAGAACAGGAGCGAGGCGAAGAGCTATTTCGATATCAACACGGGGTTGACGCGACGGGTGTTCGATTTTTTCTTGCAGAGCGACGCGAGGACGTTTGTCTTCTTTAGTTCGGTGAAGGCGGCGGCGGACAGCGTGCCGGGGGAGGTACTGACGGAGGATATTGAACCGAACCCGATGGGGCCGTACGGGGAGTCGAAGATCAGGGCGGAGGAGTACCTGCTTGGCAAGAGGGCTTCGGCCGAGAGCCTGGGGAAGAGGGTGTTTATCCTGAGGCCGTGCATGATTCACGGGCCGGGCAACAAGGGGAACCTGAACTTGTTGTATAGCGTGGTGAGCAAGGGGATCCCGTGGCCGCTGGGGGCGTTCGATAACAGGCGGTCGTTCTGCTCGATCGATAACATCTCGTACGTGGTGGAACAGCTGTTGCTGAAGGAGGACGCAAAGAGCGGGATTTACCACGTGGGGGACGATGAGCCTATTTCGACCAACGAGCTGATCGCCTTGATTAGCGAGTCGGTGGGCAAGAAGGCACGCATCTGGAAGCTGCCGAAAGGGTGGATGAATGCCGCCGCGGGGTTGGGCGACGTGCTGCACTTGCCGCTGAACCGGCAGCGGCTGCAGAAGCTGACGGAGAATTACGTGGTGAGCAACGATAAGGTGAAGCAAGCACTGGGCATCTCTTCCCTACCCGTCTCCGCTCGCGACGGGATGCGCCGCACGCTGGAGAGCTTCAGGTGAGACGTCACGGATGCGCTCCCGTGAAACCATTATAGAGATACTAAAAGAACTATTCGTAAGAATAAAAGTTAATCGATTCATTTATTTCGTCTGTTTCGAATATTTCGTTTATATTTGTAGTGGAAACAACAACAATCAATATGACAACAACAAATGAAATAAAGAAACCAAGTAAAGAGGAAAGAAGATTAGCCCTGAAGTCTTACTCTTCCTTGATTTCGGCTATTGATCAATTAAAGACGGACCAGGTAGAAATAGAGATTGAGGAAACGAGCGAGAAAATTAAGCTCCCGGTAAAAGCATTAAACTTTTTAAGCGAAATACTGAAAGCCATGAGCCAAGGCAAACCTATCTCCATTGTACCTTTAGCCACTGAAGTTACCACGCAAAGTGCAGCTGAGATCCTGGGCTGTTCAAGGCCTCACTTGGTGAAGTTACTGGAGGAAGGAAAGATTGAATACACGAAGGTAGGGAAGCATCGTCGTATCAAGTACGAGGATGTTATTAACTACAAGCGAAAAATGAAGGAGGAACAAAAGAAGCACCTCATTGAGATGATGCACGCGGACGAAGATTTAGGGCTTTATGATTCATAGTGTAAGATTCACGGTGGTTCTAGATACTAATGTTATATATCCTGTTATTATCCGGGATTTTGTTCGCGCATTACGATATGTACACGCCTAAATGGAGCAGGCATATATTTGACGAATGGAAAAGTGTATGGGCATCCCTTTCCTACCCGTATTCGCTCGCGACGGGATGCGCAGGACTCTGGAGAGTTTCAAATGAGAAGATAGTACACGTAAAGATAATGGCACTGACTAACACTTCTATCCAAAAAGCCCTTGAAATCAACAAAGCAGTTGCAATAATGAAAAATATTAATCACGAGCATTAATGGATTTGTGGTATCCAATTTCACATGAATGATCAACAAGAATAGTAAATAACCACAGCCCTGTAGAATATATTGATCTATGGTTATTTACATATTCTCAAATCGACTCTCTTGCCTCGTTATCTAAAAAACATTGACTATCAGATCAATGATTTTGACTGTTAGTTACCATTTCGAAGCATGAGGTGGCTTGTGTCTTGTCACATAAGTGTTTAAACCACTTTGAGCATCGGCTAGACGTTTCATTTCAGCAATGTGTCCGGACCCACAGGATGATACAGTGTATTTATAAGTTAATCCGCTTGTAAAATAAAGAGTTATGTAATCTGCTCCATACTCATAACCTTTCACACCAGTTTCTTTCCCTGTTAAAGGGCTAATACTAAAGTAACTTTTCATTATAATAAGTTTTCAGTGGTAACATTTTCAGGTCACCGTTATGTTAAATATATCAACAATATGTATGCCATTCTTAACGTGTTAATTTGGGATGATTCCTCTGACAGAATGGCAGGATATTGAATATTTAACGGTATATTGGGCGTTTGAATTGATAACGATGATTCATGTTATCGGGATACACCTAAATTTGGTTAATGAAAAAAAATGCATTATTTTTGCTAGTAACGTGAACAAATAGGAAGAATAGGGGCAATTTCCAAAAAATGTATCTAAAATCATCATATAAAACCGGACAACTCAGGGACTATTCCACACTTTTTTTAAGGAGTGAGGTGAATAGAGTACTGGAAAATGATTTCAGTTCAATTAACCAAAAAGTGAAAAAATACGACGGGAAACTCCTAAATAAAGAAATTAGTTACCTGAAATACCTGAAATACATTTACAAAGTATTGGAAAGGAATTATCCCAACGAGTATATTTACAAGAACGAATTCCTGAATCAATGGCTCAAAAAGGAGCTTGGAACAAATAATTCGATTTTATTCAACGAGTTCAGAATTGGAAAAGCAACGGCAGACCTCGTCCTCTTTAATGGATCTTCTAAGGTTTTTGAAATTAAAACTTTGCTCGACACAGATTATCGACTCTCAAGCCAACTGGAAGAATACAAGAAGCTATTTAATGAAATATATTTAATCATTCCTCATTCACTGGAAAGTAAATACTTAGCTAACGACTATAGGATTGGAATTATATCCTACGAACAGGAATCGCGATTGTTTAGAATAACACGTGACGCTGAAAGCAATTACGAGCCGGATTTTTCAATAATAATGGATGTTTTGCATACCAGGGAGTATAAAGAGATGGTTGAGGTTTATTACGGCTCGTTACCCGAGATGACCGATTTTACCCAATTTGAGATTTGTAAGGAGCTGATCGATAAGATTCCGTCACGCGATTTGAACAGTCTATTCGTGAACACGATGAAAAAGCGCAAGATTAACAACCTGTTTTATAATCGGAAAGGCAATGAATTAAATCAGGTTAGTCTATCCATGAACTTAAATGAAAAACAATTGATCAGATTGATCGACAATTTAAATACCACCATTAAAATGTAGCTTATGTATTATCCTTATCTGAGAGCAAGGCAATTTGAACTAATCGCACTGAGGGAATTAGTAACCGAAAGCGAACATGAAAATCTAGTAATACCTATCATAGAGCCGGTTAGAAAGAGTTTCAACGGTCTGAATAAAGCTAACGAGATCTTTCACGAGAATAGATGCTCGCCATACCTGATAATAAATCCTCTGAAGGGAGATATTGCAGGAGACACGAACATAATAGCCGAGTATTTGCACAGCTTGGAGAATTGTAGCTATAGGCCTGCCTTTCACTTTACAAATAATACCGATTATATCCGAAGGACTATTCAGAATTATGATTTAACTAACTGCATGCTTATCTGTCTTGATGGGTTTAGTGACAATGAATCGTTAAGAGAGCTATGCGAAGAGGCAGAAATTGGAGAGTTTGCTGTTTTAGAACCTCAGAAATACAGATCATTAAATCGATATCTAAAGGAATTAGACAAGCCTTTTATTCGTATGGATGATGTTTTTGTAAAACAAAAAAGAAATGCGGATTATTTAGCCATCCCTGCGAATAAGCTTACTGAAGAGCACTTGTATTATAGAGACGAGGGGTACGCGAGTTTTTCTGATTTTACTGTTTTGCCTTCGGAATTCATTATAGGCGGAGCCACTCCAAGAGCAGTGGTGATTCATTTGAGCTATATCAATGAAAATGAAAATTCTGAGATATGGATTAGGCATTTCACGTCTGAATCAGGTAGAGGTGACACTGCTAACGTGCAAGGTAAGTTTAAAGAGGCCGCCCAGAAAGCATTGGATTTTTGCGAAACAGAGAATTTCAATAACTCAGCAATTGCTGAGCTCAGGAATTATTACGACAAAGAAAAATATCCTGGACTAGGGGTTATTAAAAAGATTTCAATAAAAAATCATTTGATTATTGTTAGGGATTTCTTGTTAGAGCGGCATGAGGAACATATGTAGTAATTGTTTCTCCGACGTGGAGATTGTTGCATTTATTAATACCCAAGCAAACCATGTCGGAGAATGTGATTTTTGTGATTCATCCCACGTGTATGTCATGGATGCAGAAGTTCTATATGATTTCTTCAAGGAACTCTTGGATAACTTTAGGCATGATGATAATGGACAAATGCTTTGGGAAGTGATTCAGGAAAATTGGAACCTATTTAGCTCTCCAGAGGTATCTGAAAAAGTCCTTGATACCATTATACCTGAATTGAGTTTGAAAATATCCGATGCAAATGAATTGGTCGTGTTTTCTGATGAAATTCTTGAGAATGTAAACTACTGGACAGAATTAAAGGAAAACATTAAATGGGAAAGAAGATTCACTACCGATCTTGACTTTATCATTAATGATCTAGGATGGGATGGCTTACTAAGTGATAAAGTAACCATTGACAAGAATTGCGATTTTTATAGAGCTAGACTTCATCACACAGAATTATCCAATGCATTTAGCCCGCACGAAATGTTAAGCCCTGACAAATATATAGCCTCATCAGGTAGGGCGAATCCAGCAGGGATTCCATTTCTCTATTTGTGCGACAATAAGGAAACGGTGTTGTATGAAATTAGAGCTACTTACCTTGACGAAATATCAATAGGTACTTTTTCTTTAAAAGAAAATATTCTTGATGAGATTTTCGTTGCCGATTTTACCACAATACCCTCGATTTTTTACCAAGGAGAAGGAGGAATTACTTCCAAGATTAAATCGAAGCTCTTAAAAGATCTCATTAGTCATGATTTATCAAAACCCATAAGAAGGTACGATTCAAAACTTGATTATGTGCCAACCCAGTTCATTTGCGAGTTTATCAGGTACTATACTGTAGGTGCTCATGGCATAAAATTTAAAAGTTCGCTACACCCTGAAGGTAATAACCTGGTGATTTTCGATCAGGATTTATGGGAATGCAAGGGTGTTGATAAAGTGAAAATTAAAGAGGTTATAATTTCTGCATGAATGTTATATCACGGTCATTATTTCACTGGTACTCGAAATTGGGCTATTCTTGCAATTTATCATTAGAATCAAACAATGGTCTATCTACTCATTATCGCTATACTTTTTGCCTCGGAACTGGTGTATTTCCGCATCGCGGACAGGTTCAACATCATAGATAAACCGAACGAGAGGAGTTCGCACACGCGGGTTACACTTCGAGGAGGGGGTGTTATTTACTGGGTGGCTGCCCTACTCTACCTGCTGTTTAACCCTTCCGAAACGGCCGGGTGGTTTCTAGCAGGGATAACCCTGATGGCGGGCGTGAGCTTCTGGGACGACGTGAAGGGGCTGGGGCAAAAGGTGCGGCTGCTATTCCACCTGCTGGCCATGACCTGCGCTTTTTACCTGGCGAACGTGTTCGGGATGTTCCCGTGGTGGGCTATCGCGATCGGGTACATCGTCTTTATAGGGATCGTGAACGCGTATAACTTCATGGATGGAATTAACGGGATCACGGGGTTGTACACGATCGCGGTATTGCTGCCGCTGATGTACGTGAACAGCCGGGTACAGACGTTTATCGACTTGGATCTGCTTGTCTTCCCGCTCCTGGCATCGGTGGTGTTCCTGTTCTTCAACTTCCGGAAGCGGGCGAAGTGCTTCGCGGGAGACGTGGGGAGCGTGAGCATCGCTTTCTGGATCGTGACGCTCTTGCTTCTGCTGATTATCCAAACGAGCGACCTGATATGGATCGGCTTCCTGCTGGTCTACGGGGTGGATGCGGTGTGCACCATCCTGCATCGAATCTACTTGGGACAAAATATCATGGAGGCACACCGGTTGCACTTTTACCAGATACTGGCTAACGAAAGAGGCATGCAGCACCGGCTGGTGTCAACTATCTACTTCGTGGTGCAACTGGCATGCTCTGCCTTAATCATCGCCTTCTACCCCACCCTCGGCTGGGGAATCTTCGCGCTACTGGCCGTAATACTGGTCGCCATCTATGGCTTTAAATTCAAACTCATGAAATAAGTGAAGGCAAAGTAAATTGTAAGCATTCGGTCAACTCCGTATTTTTTTTGAAGTTTTCTTGTTTTCTCCAAGCTTTCTTTCAAAAACTTGTAAAACATTCGGAGACGAGTTGGAGTTTTTAGGAGTTTTTTTGTAGATAGTTTAAAGGAAGCAGTTCGGCCAGATCCATTGTATAATCTTCATCATAATCGTGGATATGGCTCAGTACATAAACCATCCAGTCGCGGAAGTTAACATCAGCCGCTTTACAGCAACCAAGTAAAGAGTAAATAACGGCAGCATCTTCCGCAGCGTCATGGTTTCCGCAAAACAGATAGTTTTTCCTGCCAAGTGCCAAGCCTCTAAGGCTGTTTTCAGCCATATTATTATCTATGTTG